>Ga0206818_1067_pt1 | contig 30207 bp, 34 predicted proteins | sample Alteio_BWOrgCont_86_FD_152881 | JGI IMG/M metagenome (GOLD analysis project Ga0206818, IMG submission 152881) | Enriched cells from forest soil in Barre Woods Harvard Forest LTER site, Petersham, Massachusetts, United States -... | ecosystem: Environmental > Terrestrial > Soil > Temperate forest >...
TGCCATGGGGCAATGGACCAGGGCCTTGGGGAAGTACAAGCAGGCAGCCATCATTGATGGCAAAGATGCGTCTTTATACAATAATATGGCCTTTGTTTATATCCACATGGGGGATAAAAAGGATGCCTATCTAAGCCTCGAAGAAGCCCTGCGCATTGATCCATCTTTTGCTCAAGCCAGGAGCAATTTGACCCGGTTAAGCAAGCCATAAAGCCCTTTGCCTTTCATCGTATTCTGTGCTATTTTGATATCCCCTAAGATTACGTTATAATTTTATCTTTCATGCAAAGGATATTATATGTTTTGGATTATTATCGTGGCTTTTGTTGTTTTGGTGGCCCTGGCTGTCATGATTTACATGTTGCCGGCAGACCCGGCAGTTAAGGCTAAGAGGAAGAAGGAAAAAGAAAAAAGGCCTTCCTTGTCGCCCGACCCCGCAACCATGGACACCAGTAAAGACTGGAAATCCATTGCCGAGCGTTGGGAGAAGCATAATCAGTCGTTGCTGGGTGAAATTGAGAAGATGAAGATGGACCAGAAAAGGGCTTTAGCGTCGGCTGATGATAAGAAGCGCGAAGCCAAGGACCTGGTTGAAAAATTGGCCCTTGAAAAAAGCTGGCGCGAGAAAGAGCAGGAGACCCTTGAGAAATTAAAGCTCCATGAAAAAGACCTTAAAGACCAGATTTTCCGCACAGAAGGTGATTTGGAAAAAGAGCATTCCGGCCGCCTGCGCCTGGAGCGTGAGCTGCAGGACATAAGGATCAAGTTTGAACAAATCACCGAGGAAAAACGGCAGTTGTCCATCAAGGCCAGCAGCCAGCAAAGCACCCTCGAATCCAATGCCAAGGAGCTTCGGGAATTGAAATTTGAGAATCGCCAGCTCCGGGAAAAGCGTGAAGACATCCAGTGGGTGTCCAAGAGTGAATTTGATGAGTTGAAAAAAGCTTTTGCCGCCAAAGAGCAGGAGCTTGCCCGTCTTAAGCAAACCAATGGATAATTTCCCCTTTGCCCGTCGAACTAATTGGCGCCAAGAGACCAATGACTTAAACAAAGTCCTGGAAGACTTTGGGAGCCGGCATATTCCGGTGCTGGATTTAACTGCGTCAAATCCGACGGGTTGTGGTTTCAGCTATCCCGAAGGGATGCTTTCCGCTTTAAATTCTTTAGAAAATCTTCAATACCTTCCTGACGCCTGCGGCATGAAGAAAGCCCGCCGGGACGTGGCCCGCTATTATGCCCGTCAAAAGGTGACGGTTTCACCTGATAATATTATTTTGACTGCCAGCACCTCAGAAGCCTATTCCTTTTTAATGCGGCTTTTGGTCAATCCGGGCGAGAAAATCCTGATCCCCAGGCCCAGTTATCCTTTATTTCAATTTTTGTTGGAAATCAATGATGTCCATTTTGAACAATACCCGCTTCATTACGACGGGCAGAAATGGCGCCTGGACACCCTTGCGTTGGAGCGTTTGGTCGATTCAAAAACCAAGGCCATCATTTTAGTCAACCCCAATAATCCAACAGGCTCTTATATCAGCCCTGCAGAATTAAATTTTTTAAATGAGCTTTGCGGCAAACATCAGATAGCCATCATTTCTGATGAGGTTTTCTTTGATTATGCTTTAGGGGCAGGTGATTTTGTGAGCTTGTCCGGTAATCAGAAGGCCCTGACCTTTGCATTAGGCGGTTTGTCCAAAACGCTGGCCCTTCCGCAGATGAAATGCGCCTGGATTTTGGCATCCGGCCCTCAAGTGATTTTGAAGGAAGCACTGTCCCGTCTGGAAATCATTGCAGACACCTATTTGTCTGTCAATACGCCGGTGCAAAATGCCCTGGGACTTTGGCTGGAACAGGCGCCGGAAATGCAGGCGCAGATCATCGCCAGGGTCAAAGAAAACGGGCAATGGCTCTCAACGCATTTGAGCGGGCATACTGAAATTTTGGCCCTTCAGGGCGGATGGTACGCGACCTTGCGCATCCCTGCGGTCAAATCAGAAGAAGAATGGGTCCTGGAATTTTTAAAAGAGGACCATGTATCGGTTTATCCCGGTTATTTTTTTGATTTCGACCGTGAAGCCTATATTGTCATAAGTTTACTGCCGCCGGCCTCCGTTTTTCAGGAAGCTGCCGGCCGGATCATGAAAAGACTGGCTAAAATTTAAGCCAAAAAACTTTCACAATATAGGGGGAATTTGTTAAGATAAAGAAAAGGAATACCATGGCTAAAAGACCCAATTGGGATGAATATTTTCTGAAACTGGCGATGCTGGCCTCCGAACGCGCCACCTGCCCGCGCATGCATTGCGGGGCAGTACTCGTCAAAAATAAAAATGTCATTGCTACGGGATACAATGGCTCTATCCCCGGCGATGAGCATTGCGAGGATGTGGGTTGTTTGCTGGTGGACAATCATTGTGTGCGCACGGTGCATGCCGAGATGAATGCCGTTGTCCAGGCCGCCCGCCGCGGCCATGCCGTTGATGGCGCGACGGCCTATGTGACCAATATGCCCTGTACCACTTGCGCCAAGGCCCTGATCACGGCCGGCGTTAAAAGGGTGGTGGTGTTTTCTGATTATCACGATACCATGGCCACTGATTTTTTTGCCAAGGCCAAGGTGGCCATTGATCGCATTGACATGCCCGAAAAAATGATCCATTACGATCTTAAAAGTTATGTTTCTGCCAGGCAGCCATAAGGCAACCATCCGACGCCGAAGGAAGAGGGAATATTGAGCGCGCATCCGATCAAAATATTGATAGCTGAGGACGAGGACGTGGTCCTTGAGATCATGGCCCGCAAAATCGCTTCTCAAAATTATGAAGTCATAACGGCCAGGGACGGGCAGGAGGCCTGGGAAAAAATCATCAGCACTGTCCCTGATATCATCATCTCAGATTTGAAAATGCCTAAAATGAATGGATGGGCGGTATTAAGCCAGTTGCGCCAAAACCCTCCGACCAGAAGATGGCAGCCGGTCATTATTGTCTCCGCCCAGAGTGATTTAGCGGATTTTCAAAAAGGAATGGACCTGCAAGCTGATCATTATTTGACCAAACCTTGCCGAATTGAGGACATTCTTAAAGCCATACGCCTGATGCTGTCCCTGGTCCCCCAGCGCAATACGTAAAAATCATGCCCGGAATACTGATCGATATCTTAACGGCCCTTACAGTGATGCTGGCGGGATTTTTTGCCTTGGTGCGTTATCTGGAATCTGTCGGCGTCTTCTTTCCAAGCCGTGACATGGACCTAAGTCCGTCGGTGATGGGCTTGCCCTGGGAAGATGTTTATTTTAAAACCACTGATCAAGTTACGCTCAACGGCTGGTTTTTTAAGGACCAGGGTGCCAAGTCAACGCTCATCTTTGCCCACGGCAATGCCGGCAATATGAGTGACAGGCTGTTTAAAGTCAAATTTTTTTATAATTTGGGATTAAATGTATTTATTTTTGATTATCGCGGTTACGGCAAAAGTGAAGGCAAGCCATCGGAGGCAGGTGTTTATTTGGACGGGCAGGGGGCTTATGATTATCTTCAGTCCCGCGGCGATACGGACATGAAAAATATTATCCTTTATGGCGCATCGATCGGGGGGACGGTGGCCATAGATTTGGCGACCCGCCGGAATGCGGCTTTGCTGGTGGTGGAATCGTCCATTACCAATGCCCGGGACATGGCCGCGATTTATTATCCTTTTGTCCCTTTATTCTTTCTTAGCCTCAAATTTGATTCCATTAATAAGGTCAGGGCCTTGAAGGTCCCTAAATTGTTCATCCATAGCCCGGATGACGAAGTGGTGCCGTTTTGGGTGGGCCAAAAACTCTTTGAAGCCGCAGCCGGGCCTAAAGAATTCTTAAAGATACATGGAGGCCATAATGACGGCTCCATTACCGTTGATCCGCCGGCAGCCAAAGAGTTTATAAGGATCTTAAAAGAGAAGGACTTAATATGAACAAGGCGTTCTTAAAGCGGGATAAAACTTTGATTGTCGATGGCCGGGGCAAGCCGGTGCTTCTTAAAGGGGTCAATTTCGGCGGATGGCTGATGATGGAAGCCTATTTTGTGTTTGCGCCCAGCCTGCCCCAGCAGCTTTTTGAAAAGGAATTTACCGGACAATGCGGTACCAAGGCTTTGAATGAACTTATGACAAAGTTCAGGGATAATTTTATTACTGAAGATGATTTTAAACAGGTGGCTTCCTGGGGGATGAATTGCATCCGTTTACCGTTTCATTACAGGCTGGCGGCTGACACCAAAGCGGTGTCTTATTTGGACCGGGCCATTACCTGGGCACGGAAACATAAGGTCTATTTGATAATGGATTTGCATGCGGCGCCCGGCGCACAAAACCCTGATTGGCATTCCGACAGTTTAGACGGTAAGACAGAGCTATGGACGAAAAAATCCAATCGTCAAAAAACATATGCTTTGTGGGAGAAGCTTGCTGACCGCTATAAAGATGAGACCATTATCGCGGGTTATGATGTGCTCAATGAATCGGTCTTGGATGATGCCGGTTTATTGAACGAATTTTACCGCGAATCCATTAAAGCGATACGCCGTTCGGATAAAAACCATATCTTGTTTATTGAAGGCAAGCATTGGGCCCAGCAAATTGATGTGTTGGATGATTTTCCGGATGATAACTGGGTATACAGCATCCATTTTTATGAGCCTATGGAGTTTGCCTTTAATTTAATACAGTTTATACATTACCCGTGGAGTACCTGTAACAAGGACGCCCTGCGCCGCCGTATGGAAGGCTATTACCGTTTTGCCCAAAAGAAACAACGGCCTGTGCATGTGGGTGAATTCGGCGTCAATTACCGTCATGGTTTTTGTAATGAGCATTTGTATCTGCGCGATGAGCTTAAAGCTTTTAATGATTTTGGCTTTCACTGGACGTACTGGACATATAAGGCCGTCAAAAATCATATGTTTCCCGATGGTATTTATGGCTATTATCCCAATAGTCCTTGGGTGCACCGCCAGGGCCCCAAAACCGGATGGGATACTTGGGGACAATTATGGGCCAAGCACAAACATGAAATGGCCGCTTCCTGGCGTACCAGGAATTTCAGTCTTAACACCCATGTGATCGAACAGCTCAAAAAAGCCATATGAGGTTCTTTAGCAAATTTATATTTCTTGTATTCTTTTTAGTGTTGTCCCCAAGGGCATGGGGTGGCCAAGAGCGTGAAGGATTGGCGTTTCTGACGGCTAATATGCCTCAACAAGACAAGGCATTAAAAAGCAGCTTTCTTGTTGAGAATGTCCGGTTGGCCTACCAGGCCATGGATGAAGTTCCCTGGGGAAAAGATATCCCTCAAGATATTTTTCTTAATGATGTCCTGCCGTACGCTTCTCTTAATGAACGCCGGGATAATTGGCGCGCTGATTTTCACCGGCGTTTTATTAAGATGGCTCAACGAAGTAAAACCATTGACCAGGCAGTTTTGGTTTTAAATAAATATGTCTTTGATGCCTTAAAGGTGAGCTATAGTGCCGATAAGAGGTCCAAGCCTGATCAAAGCCCATATGAATCAATGCGGGCCCATTATGCTTCCTGCACCGGATTATCGATTCTTTTGACAGATGCCCTGCGTTCCGTTGGTATCCCTGCCCGAATAGCAGCTATCGGGATGTGGCCTGATGAGAGCGGCAATCATACGTGGGTGGAGATTTGGGACGGACGATGGCATTATGTTGGTGCGGCAGAGTCAACATCGCTTGATAACGCCTGGTTTACCAAAAAAGCTTCACAAACAGATGCCCGGCATCCTATATATGCGACCAGTTTTAAGAAGACGGGCTTAAGCTTTCCCATGCGCTGGGCACCAGAGCTCAAGTTTGTTTCCGCCGTCGACGTTACTGCAGACTATACCCATCCGCAAAAGCCATAATCCGCACCGTATAAAAAACAGGGATTTTTAATTTTATTTTTTGTCAATCTTAAATTTGACAAATAATCAATACTATGTTATGATTCAACAAAATTAAAACAGTGCATCCATGAAGGAGAGAAGGTATGAGAAAAATAAAAGTCCTTTCAGTTTTATTAGTGTTAATGGTTTTGTTGGTGGGTGACGCATCCGCAACGACAAGCTCGCAGATCCTCGTCATGTCCAATCAACTTTATCAAATCGCCAAGGACTTGACATCCGGGATATTGCCAACATCTATTCTCCTGATTGCGATAGGCTTTTGGGGAATCGTTAATGCGTTCGGGAAAGGTATCGGAGATGGTCTTCATCAACTGACCAACATCATAGCCGTCGGGGGAATTGTATTTTTTGCTTCATCATTATTAGTCAACGCAGCCATGTTTTCAGCGCAAATGTAAAAAATGAACCGTAAAATCAGCACGCCATTCTTACAGAGTTTGACCCGGCCGATCCTGTTACTCGGAGGAGAACGGGAGAACATTATTCTTTTGGCTTGCCTGTCATTGAGCCTATGTACGGCCGGAAGGGATGCAGTATCGCTCATTTTGGCCTTATTAATATGGAGCATTGGGCTAATCGTCAGTAAATTAACGGCCAAGGTCGATCCGTGGGCCACTAAAATATTCTTACGGTCATTGTTGTACAGGGATTTTTATAGTGCCCGGGAAAAGATAAATACGCCCAAGTGTGTTTTAAAACGCAGCAGGAAAATCTAATATGTTCCCAGTCAAAGAATTTACCGACGGCCCTGCGGGGTTTCCGTCATTGATCAATTACTTTGAATTTGTCGATGAGGGTGTCTTGTTTAATCGTGATGGGAGTCTTTTGGGGTGTTTTTATTATAACGGTCCGGACATGGATTCGTCCTTGGGCGTAGAAGAGGATCAATTATCTGCCCAGGTTCAGTCGATATTCCAGAATTTCGGCAACGGCTGGGCTGTTCATGTGGATTTGATCAGGGTGCCTGCCATTGATTATCCTCAAATGCACCATTTTAAAAATACGACTTCCCTATTAATAGAAAAGCACAGGCGCGAACGTTATGAAAAAGAAGGAGAACACTTTGAAAATATATACGCCATCAGTTTTTCCTATCTGCCTTCCGTGGTTGAGAATAATGTCATGAATAATTTTTTGGTCCAAAATTCTGAGAAGAGCGAGGGCCCCAGCCTTGAATTTATTATTCAGGTTTTTAATCAAAAGTTGGGTGAATTTCAGGGGAATATCGCCAATAAGATACATATCAAACGCATGAGCTCTGCTGAAATGATGACCTTCCTTCATCGCTGTATCTGCGGCGGCAAGTCAGAAATGCCCGTCCCTCAACCGCCCTGCTATTTGAACCATTATTTAGGCGCACATGAATTTACCGGCGGGCATGAGCCCATGATCGATGAGAATCACATCGGGGTCATCACGCTGACCCAATTTCCTTATGAAAGTTATTCCGGTATTTTAAATATCCTTTCAACCCTGCCTTTTGAATACAGATTTTCTTCAAGGTTTCTCTTTTATGATCCTATTGATGCTTTGGGCATTGTGGATGAATACCAGGGAAAATACTTGGGGATGAAATATTCCATTGGTCAGATGATCATGGGTGCTTTCGGGAAAGATCCGCGCTTAAACCCTGATGCTGCCAATCGTTCAGTGCTAACAAAAATAGAAGAAACCAAAACAGCCCAGGAAGCCATTGAATTGGGCCGGGTGAATTACGGTTACGCCACCTTCGTGGTGGCCATCCTTGACAGTAATAAGACGGAATGTAAAAGAAAGATCGAATACATCAGGGACTTGTTAAACAACAATTGGTTCCCGTCTATTATAGAGAAGATGAATGCGATAGAGGCCTTTTTGGGCTCTTTGCCGGGTGAAACTTTAAAGAATATCCGTAAACCTTTTATCAATACCCAAAACCTGGCGAATATGCTGCCCCTGACCGACGTTTGGACAGGGGCTTTGTATAACCCCTGTCCTTTTTATCCTAAAAATTCACCGCCGCTTTTTTACGCGGCTACTGACGGGACAACTCCTTTCAGGTTTAATGTCCATGTGGGTGATGTCGGGCATACCTTGATCCTCGGGCCTACCGGTGCGGGTAAATCGGTTTTATTGTCTCACATTGCCAACTCGGCTTTACGTTATGAAGGCGCCCAGGTTTATATTTTTGACAAGGGCCATAGCCAATTTGTTTTGACCCATGCCGTGGGCGGAGAGTTTTACGATATGATGGGTGATGGCGATAATTTGGCATTCTGTCCTTTAAGTAATTTAGAAGACTTGGGCGAACAAAAATGGGCTTGCAGTTGGATTGAGCGGATCGTTTCCCTGCAGGGAGTTGCCATGAATCCTGCCGTCCGGGCTGCCATTGAGGGAGCTGTACGCGATACCAGTAAATCTCCATCCAAGACCTTGTCGGATTTTTATTTGAATCTCCAGAATGACGAAATCAAAGAAGCCCTGAAGCCCTTTGTGCAGATCAAGGAGGGGTATATGTCTTCCTTGTTGGATGCTAAAGAAGACGGGTTTAAAAAAAGTAAATTTCAGACTTTTGAAATCTCTAATTTGATGGGACTGGATAACAGGTTAAGCACGCCGGTTTTACTTTATTTATTCCATAAGATCCAATGTTCTTTAGACGGGAGACCGACTTTTATCATTATTGATGAAGGCTGGCTGATCATGCTGCATGAGACATTTATGACTTATTGGATAGAATTCTTGAGGACCATCAGGAAGAACAATGCCTGTGTGCTTTTAGCCACCCAAAGCCTTTCAGATATCGTTAATTCACCCTATGTCAATTTTATCAATGAATCCTGCATGACCAAGGTTTTTTTGCCAAATCCGGCGGCGCGGGAAGCTGATAATCAGGCCTTTTATCAGTCCTTCGGGCTTAATGAACGCCAGATTGAAATCATCAGCGAGGCTGTCCGTAAAAAGCATTATTACGTGACTGCCCGTGATGTGGGGCATCGGTTGATTGATTTGGGATTAAAAAACTTGGAATTAGCTTTTTATGGTGCAGGGACAACGCCGCAGGAGAGGGAAAAAGTCAAAGAATTCAAAAAGAATTTTGAAGACAATTGGCCCCATTTATGGCTTCAATACAAAGGGCTGACAAAAGAAGCGCAGGAGTGGTTGGAGATCAGGAGGCAAAGATGAAACTAATTTTAAGCCTGACATTGATTTTTACCTTTCTTTTTTCCAGCGCCATGGCCCAGGACATCGCCACCGAACATACCCAGATTTTAAATAATGTCGAGCTTATCACCGAGAATTTACGCCAGCTCCAAAGCCTGGAAAACCAGATAGAGATGATTAAAAACCAGGTCGAAGAGCTTAAATCCGTGGCGAATTATCAAAATAATTTTACGGATGTGGATGCCATGAGGAACCAATTAACAAGCATCACAAGCCAGGGCACGGCATTGTCCAGCCAGACACAGGGAATATTGTCCCAAATGCAGCAGGAAATAAATAATTTGCCGGCCAACGGAACAATGACTGACAGGGAAAGCGCCATTGATCAGAGTACGGTAAATATTCTCCAAAATTCTTTGAATAGGGTCGCCCAGGAACGGCAAAATTATGACCAGGAAACAGACGCAGTTAACGCCTTGATGGCCAAGAATGACCAGGCCGTGGGGCAGACCCAGGCCCTGCAAACTTCCAATGAAATAGCAGCACAAAGCATCGCGCAAATGCAATCCACCCGCGAATTATTAAGCGAAAATATTATCGTCCAAGCCACGGCCACCATGAGAGAAATCCAGGAGAGGCAGGACATGATCAATACCATCAACCAAATGACCGGGGCCAGCGACAATAGCGACGGCAATACCAACACCGAGGATTGACCATGAATTCCACCGTCATGTCCATATTTAATCAACTCATCGGGCAATACAGCGGCAGTATCGCGGGCATACAATCGGGAAGCATTACGCTCGGCAAAGAATTGTTTAATGCCATAGCCCTTCTTTCCGTCGGATTATTGGGCATCAATCGCTTATTGAGCAAGAATGTTGATATGGTCGAATCGAACATCGCATTGATCAAATGGCTGATTTATCTTAATGTTTTTTATCTTTTTCTGACCCAGTATGACCAATTCCTGCCTACCATCATTAATAGCTTTCAGCAAGCCGGTGCTTATTTGGGCGGGCAGGCCGGCGGTTCTTATGCGGTACCTACTCCGGCGAGCATTATCAATAATGGTTTTGCCATAGCCTGGAAAATATTTGTCGCAGGTTTAAAACAGACTTTGTTTGTTAATCTTGGCATAACCATGGTATCCGTGGTGGTCATCGTGGTGATTTTATATTGTTTTGGGATGATAGCCATCGAGCTTTTATTGCTTCAGATAGGCAGCCAAATCATCCTGGCAGGGGGCATTTTTTTATTGGCTTTTTCCGGTTTGGAGTGGACCAGGGATTATGCCGAACGCTACGTGCACACTTTTTTTCAGGTGGGGATAAAAATGCTTTTCATGTATGTTTTAATCAGCATAGGATCGGGATTGACCAATGGCTGGGCCAATACCTTTGATAACATTCCTCTGAGTGAAACGTTCCAATATCAGTTCGCGGTAGTCATGGCCACTTTTATTTATTATATCCTTTGCCAAAAATTACCCGAACAAGCCACGGTTTATTTTACCGGCAGGTTCCCCATGGGATTTAACACAGTCCCTTCATTACCGGACATCGTGAAAGGCGCGTTCGCTTTGCCTAAAAAAGCCGATGAAATCAAGGCCGGAATCCAGGGTAATGCGAAAGCCGGTATCGCGGCAAGGCAAGCGGCAATCGCAAGTTTTCAGGCCCAAGGCAAAACCCCAAGCCCACAGGACGTTAAAAATGAAGCTGTCAAAACACTTGGGGAAGCCAAAAAGGTGGAGTGGGACAAAATGGTGGATGACACCAAAGGCGGTAAATTGGCGAAAACAATTTTAGATGGCATTCCCAAAGCCCAGGAAGGTGCTGATGCAACCTGATCCCTATATCAAAGCCAGAAAAGAATACGACGAGATCACCCATAATATCAATGCCTCAAAACAAAATTGGCAGCGGATCGCCTTTATTTTAGGTTTCGCCCTGATCATCAGTATTGCGAGTAACATTTTTACGATCAAAAAAGCGCACATAGTCCCCTATATTGTCCAAGTCGATAATTTGGGAAGAGCTTTGGCCACGAGTGAAGCCCGCGAGTTACCATTAAATGATGAACGGATAATCAAGGCTTTCGTATACCAGTACATTGATATGGCCCGCTCCGTTATTTCCGATCCTGAGGCTTTAAGAAAGAATTTAAGCCAGGTGTATCAAGATTCTATCAAATCCGTACAAGGCAACTTTTTAGATGTTTATTACAAGGATAATAATCCTTTCGATTATGCGCAAAATAAGGGGACGCGTCATATCGAATTATTGGTATTTCTGAAAGAAGCTGAAAATACCTATTCGGTAGAGTGGCGGGAAATCGAACGGAATTATGATAATCAGGTCCTCGGTGAAGCCCATTACAAAGCCCTGGTTTCGGTCATTCAAATTCCGCATACTGATGAAGATCAATACAGAGAAAATCCGTTAAATCCATTTGGCTTGTATGTGACGTCGTTGTCGTGGGCAAAATTAATGTAATAGGAGCCTAATATGAAAAATCCAATATATCCTTTAATGCTCGTGAGCTTGGTCCTAAGCGGTTGTGCCGGCGATCCGGGTAGATATGATCAGCCTTTGATCCAAATACCTGCGAATGATCAGCAGGGCCAGATGAGACAAGTTAATGGCGATGATACAGGTTTTGAAGATACCAGCCTGGCGGCCTCAAAAAGGTTGCAGGTCCTGACAAATAAAATGGAAATCGATAAAGAGACAGATAACTACATCAATAACGGCCAGGCTGATGTGATCACAAGGCCGGATGGAACGGTGTTATTTCCTTATGGGTTGGCCCAGGTGAATTTAACAGCTAAAAAAATGATGTACAGTAAAATAGTCTTGCAGGAAGGGGAGAAAATAATGAGTGCCGCGGCCGGAGACACGACCCGGTGGAACATTTTACCAAATTATATTGGAGATACCGCCTCATATACGCCGGTCGTTTTGGTCAAGCCCTTTATGGGGGGATTGCAAACCAGTTTATCCATTATTACGGACCGGCGGGATTACGATATCACTATTCAATCGGTGGATACGGGCGATTATATGCCCCGTATCGGTTTTTATTATCCGCAGGACAAGGCTGATGCTATCAACGTGGGGCTGCCACCTGACAAAATTGAAAATAATGGCAGCAAACAGCCGGAGATAAACATTGAAAACATTAAATACGATTACCGGATAAGGGGCGATCATAGCCTTAGCTGGTATCCGACGCGGGTATTTGAGGACGGGAATAAGGTGTTTATCAGGATGCCGGCCCAGGTGGACCGTTCCCAATTGCCGGTTTTTATGGCGATCGACCGTAGCGGTGAGACAGAGGTGGTCAACTACCGTTATTTTAAACCCTATTATGTCGTTGATACCATTTTTGACCAGGGCGTGCTTATTTTAGGGACGGATAAATACAGGCAGATGATAAAACTGATAAAAGTGGCTACGATTTAAGTTTCACTTGAAAACATATGGCACAATGATATACTTTTATCAGGAGGTGGGTCTATGGCTGTCACTATGTCAAAAGAATTATTAATAAGGGTCCCTGAACCGCTTTATCGCCGCATTAAAGAAGTGTGTGCTCATGAGTATAAATCTATGTCGGCCTTTATCAGGGATATTATTAAAGAACGGGTAGATGAGATTTTGTCTTCGGAAGACTTAGGGGATATTCGTGCCGCCCGTAAAGATTTTAAGAGTGGAAAGAGTGTCGCATGGAGATCTGTAAAACGTGGCTAAATTTAAGGTTGAATTATCTTCTAAGGCAAAAAAGTTTTATCTGTCCTGCCAGAAAGACATGGCCAGGCGGCTTGATTGCTGTTTTGAAGATCTTGAAAAAGATCCATTTCATGGCCCCAATATCAAACGCATGAAAACACGGCCGCAAGAATTGTTGTACCGTTACCGTATTGGAGATTATAGGGTGTTATACGAAGTATTTGAAAAAGAAGTTATTGTGCTTATTGTGAAAATAGCGACTAGGGGGAGTGTTTATAAAGGTTAATAATAGAAAGATATTTTTTTATTTTTAATTTTGATTTAATATCAATTGACTATTGACGCCAGATAAATTTATTAGGGGCAATATGTTTAATCAATTACCTCAGAAAATCGTTCAAACAAATCGTCTGCCGTTTTTAATCGGGATTATTGTGCTCGTGGCGGTGATGGGTGTTTTTATGTATAAAACCCAAATGAACCAAAAAGTCGGGATGACGCAGCATAAACCCCACCAGTCCTTCGACATCTCCCCAAGAGCTGCGGAAACAAGCTGGTTTAATGATGAAAAGTTCAGGGACATAAAGATCAATAATGGAATTGCCCAGAGCAGGCCAACAGCCCAGGAAATTGAAACCCGGATGATCTCCGGCCAGGAAGCTGATTTGCAGAAACAGGAAATAGAAGATGAATATTCAACTGAGTTGGAAATTAAAAAGATCGATGATAAAAACAGGATTGAAGAAAAAAAGCTTGAATTAGAGGCCATGCAATCTCCCTTGAGCATAGAAATTCCAGGGCCGCCGGGGACCCAAAAGGCCTCTTTAGCCAAACAGTCCGGTAAGGACGACTTGACCGGCGGTTTAGACGAGATCATCAGCATGGTCAAATCTGCCACGGGTGCCAAGGTCCCGGCACTCTCAGCGCTGGTCGGCCAATTAGGCGCCGGCGTTAACAATCAGGATGAAAAGCAGGCGTTCTTAAAAAAGACCGACACAGATGACGATTATTTAGAAAATTCTGAGAAGAAACCCCGTTCTCCCTATGAAGTTAAGGCAGGAAGCTATATTCCGGCGGCTTTAATAACCGGGATCAATTCAGATTTGCCGGGGAACGTTAATGCTCAGGTGACTGAAAATGTTTACGACTCAGTGACAGGGAATTATCTTCTTATCCCGCAAGGCACCAAGCTGGTCGGAGAATATAACAGTAATTTAACCTTTGGCCAGCAGCGCGTGCAGGTGGTCTGGAACAGGATCATATTCCCTGACGGGAAAAGTCTTGACCTTGACAAAATGCAGGGAGTTGATATTGGCGGTTATACCGGATTTTATGACAAAGTGAATAATCATTACTTAAGGATTTACGGCAATGCTGTTTTATTGAGTCTCATGGGGGCCGGAGAGGACATTTTAAACCAAAATGCCGATCAGGGGCAGCAATATGAAAATCCCAGGGACATTGTTGCCGCCAATGTCGGCCAAAAGTTGTCAGATGTCAGCGGGCAGGCTTTGCAGAAAAACATGGATGTCCAGCCGACGGTGATCATTGATCCGGGTTATAAATTTAAAATATTCGTCATGAAAGATATGGTGTTGGAAAATATCCAAGATGCTCAGGGAACACTTTCGTACACAGAATAAATTGAAACAGGATTTGGGGGAGCTTGTTTTATCAGCGCTTTCAGATGACAGTATTTATGAGGTTTTGCTTAATCCTGACGGGGTTTTGTGGGTTGATGGGTATCAGGGAAAACGTGAATATGGAATGATGACAGCTACAGCAGCTAAGAATTTAATAAATACGGTAGCCAGCGTATCAGATGAAGTTATCACGCACAACAACCCGAGTTTTGCCGGTGAATTGTGGGTTGAGATCAATGAGGAGTTTAAACTGTTCCGGTTCCAGGCTTTTATTCCGCCGGTAGTCACTTATCCTGCCTTCGCGATCAGAAAACGGGCAGGGCAGGTCATCCCTTTAGAAGATTATGTCAAAGATGAGATCATCACCCCGCAGCAAGAGAAAATAATCAAAGAGTCTGTTGAGCAAAGAAAATCAATTTTGGTCGTAGGGGGAACGCAATCAGGCAAAACCACATTTTGTAATGCGATTTTAGATTGCATCGCCAAAACACATCCACAAGACCGTGTGATCATCATCGAAGACACGCAAGAACTCAAATGTTCTGTCAAAGATTCTTTGACAATGAGATCTTCACCTTCAAAAAGCATGAATGATTTGATCTTTGACTCAATGCGTATGCGGCCGGATAGGATTATCATCGGTGAAGTGCGGGGCAAGGAGGCGCATTCCCTGATTAAGGCCTGGAATACCGGACATCCCGGCGGGGTAAGCACGATCCATGCCAATTCGGCCGAAAGCGGGCTTTTGAGGTTGGAGCAGTTGATCATGGAAGCAGGCGTTGCCCCTGTGCCTGAAGCTATCGCAGAAGCAGTAAATTTATTAGTCTTTATCCAAAAGACCAATAAAGGTAAAAAAGGCAGGCAAGTGACCTCAGTTTTGGAATTAAAAGGACATGATAAAACCCAAGGCTACTTAACCAGAAAATTTGACATCGTCGAAAGTATGTGTTAGACTTTAAACATCATGAGGACAATAACGATTCAAAAACATTACGTACCCAGTTTTATGCTTTCTTGCAATTGGAGAAAGCTAGCCGGGGAAGGTGTGTTTTGAATCGTTAATTAAATAATTTCAGCAGTACATTCAAACCACCGACCCAAAAGATCGGTGGTTTTTTTATTTGCGAAAGGAGGTGAGGAGGATGAGGGAACAAGCGTTCGACAACCAAGAAACAGGGAATCTCGTTGAACAGGCTTTAGGTTCGGATCAATTACTGAAATTGACTGCCTTGTTGTATTTAAAAGAGGCCTTGGTCGATCAAAGGTTTGAATCTTGCCGAGAGCTCATTGATACCGCCAAGAATGTGGGTGTGTCCCAAGGCGATATCAGTGCCGTGATTGCGGATTACCTGAACGCAGGAAATCCGGGTAGGCAAAAAACAAACCGTTTGCGTTCAAATTAAGGAGAACTAAAAGGTATGGTTTATGTCTGCCATTAAAAAGGACAGTCTGTTGCTCTGGGCTGTCCTTTTTATTTTTTTGTGGTATATTATTTCTTATGCCGTTTCATTTTCAAAGTATAAATATCGTTAATCCCGCGACTTTTGAGGGCGGGGTTGTTTATGCGATTGTTTTTTTAGCCGGCGCCCTTGTGTTAAATCGCATGCTGCGCTTAGGCGTTGAACGGGCACTCGCCCGCGGTTCACGCGTCCACATTGACCGGACCCGTGTCAAATTCATATCCCAATTAGCCCAAATCATCATTTATATCGTTGCATTTTTCATGTACGCCCGTTATATTCCGGTCCTGTCTAATTTGGGCAATGCCGGCCTGGCGAGCGTCGGGGTGCTCTCGGTTGTCGCGGGTTTGGCCGCGCAAAATACGCTGGGGAACCTTATTGCGGGCATTTCTTTATTGCTTTATCGCCCCTTTAATGTCGGCGATCGCCTGCAGGTGGCGGCCCCCACGGGTTTGGAAACCGGAGAGATTGAGAGTTTGAGCCTTGGCTATACCATCATCAAGACGGATGATAACCGGCGTGTGGTGGTGCCCAATAGCCTCATGGCCAGCCAGACCACGATCAACATGACCCGTGATGATTCGCGGGCCATCTGTTCGGTTTCTGTTGTCATCAGCCTTGATTCAGACCTTGATCGGGCGCGCGCCATTCTTCTTGAAATTGCCGGCGGAAATCCCAAGGCAAAGAAGATTGACGGCTGTCCGGTGACGCATTTGGATGGCTCCGGTATTGAACTGACTTTAAGCGTTTGGTGTGATAATAGTGTTATCGCCGGTGGCTTGAAATGTGATTTGCTGGAAGCCATCAAGAGGCGGTTTTCTGCCGCAGGAATTAAAATTCCTCCGGTGGAGCGGGTGATCACTATTAAAGGTTAAATAAATTTAGTTTTTTCGATGGCTTTTAAAAACGCATCTTCTTTAGTTACCTTCCCGGCTTTAACCAGTTCCATCAAAGAATCATCCATCAGTATCATGCCCTGCCCGCGATTGGTCTGGATCTCGCTGGTCAAGCGCACGGTTTCACCGGTTTGGATGATATTGGCCAGGGCCTGATTGCGGATGAGGATTTCATAGGCTGCGTACCTGCGCGTCTTGTCCACGCTTGGCAGAAGCTGTTGGGCGATGATCGCTTTCAGGCTATTGGAGAGGATGGTGCGGATTTGGTTTTTGCGATTGGGGGGGAAGGTATCAATGATGCGGTCAATGGTCTTGGCCGCGGAATTGGTGTGCAAGGTCGCGAAGACCAGGATCCCCATTTCGCTGGCAGTCAAGGCCAATTCCATTGTTTCCCGGTCGCGCATTTCTCCCACCAGGATGATATTCGTGTCGCTTTTGATGGCTGTGCGAAGCCCGCTGGCGAAAGTCGCAGTGTCTTTGCCCACTTCCCTATGGGAGATAATGGATTTTTTATTAGGATGGGCAAATTCCACAGGCTCTTCAATAGTGATGATTTTTTGGGAGTAGTTGGTGTTGATATAATCAATGATGGCGGCCAGGGTCGTGGATTTTCCGCTTCCCGTCGGGCCCGTGACTAAGACGATCCCTGTGCGCCATTTGGCAAAATCTTTGATGCGGGGCGGCAAATCCAGTTCTTCGATGGAGCGTATTTTAGACGGGATCAAACGGAAAACAGCACCCAATCCATAAAAATGCCGGAAATAATTCGCCCTGAATCGCGCCTCATGTTCAAAAGCATAGGTAAAATCCAAATCACCGCGCGTTACAAATGCTCTCCAGTCTTCCTTGGGAGGTATGGGGGAGAGCAGAGAAATCATTTTTTCACGGGTGAGCGCTTCGTTGCCTATTTCTACCAACTTGCCATGAACGCGCATTTTGGGCTTCTGGCCTTCTTCCAGATGAAGGTCAGAGCCTTTTTCTTTGATTAAAGTATTAAAAAACCGGTCGATCTCCAGCATAGTTTGTTATTGCAAGATATTCATGATTTTGTCGAAATCACCTTTTGCAATCTTCCTGATAAAATCTTCATCCAGCGTAACATTCGGTTTTAAACGTACGGCGGTCATTGAGGCTTCCTCTAAAACACCATATTGGATCAAATCGTTTAAAATCACAGCGCTGTTGGGGCTGATTTCATGAAATCTTGATTTCAGGATAGTCGTATTAGAGAGCAACTGCACCATCGCCACCGGATTGCTCGCGCGTTCGCATGCTTCCCTATGTGTTATGAGATTGCTTTTGGCCAGATTTTCCAGGGAATTGTCCATCAGTATCATGCCCATGGACCTGCTGGTAGAAATAGTATTATTGATTTGAGGAATTTTATTTGAACGTATCAGATTGGCCACAGGAGGGGTGATGATCAATATTTCATAAGCAGGGACCATGCCGGTCCCGTCTTTTTTGGGGATCAACTGCTGGCAAATCACCCCGCGCAGGGATTCTGAGATCATGTTACGGACGATCGATTGTTCCTCCGCCGGGAAGGAATCAATGACGCTTGAAATGGTCTGGACAGCGTTGACGGTGTTCATGGTGCCGAAAACCAGATGGCCGGTTTCGGCCGCACTGACGGCCAATTGGATGGTGGCTAAATCCCGCAGCTCACTGACCACCAAAATGTCAGGGTCTTCACGCAAGGCCGCGCGCAAGGCATTGGCTTGAGAAAGGGTGTGGGTATTGATTTCACGCTGGGTGATTTGGGATTGTTTGGGCTCATAAGCAATTTCAATAGGTTCTTCGATGGTGATGATATGGTCATGGCGGTTTTGATTGATCAACTCGACCAAGGCCGCCAGGGTGGTGGTTTTACCGCAGCCCGCCGGCCCGGTGATCAAGACCATGCCTTGCGCCCATTTGGTCAGGTTGGCGCAGGAGGCCGGCATACCGGTGTTTTCGAATTTCGGGATGTCCATGGGGATGAGCCTTGCCGTCAAGTCCCAGCCATCGCGCTGTTTCATCATGGCCATGCGGTAGCGGCCGAAGCCATTGACGGTATGCACGTATTCAGCATCTCCGGTCTCTTTAATGCGGTCTACAATGTCCTTAGGCAGGGCAGCGGTGATCAAAACCTCGATTTGTTCAGCGCTAAGGTTTTCGGCCGTGACATTTTTAAGTTTGCCGAATCGCCGGAAAATAACCGGCTTTAATGCCCCCAGATGCACATCGCTGGCATTGTCTTGGCGTGCGAAAACGAGAATTTCATTGAGTGAACTGCCGGAATTGATTTGAGAGGGGACTGCCAGATCAGCCGTCCCGCGGCCCGTGGTGCCGGTAAAATGAACAGGAAGTGGGGCAGGAGCATTTTCATTGACGATATTTCCGGACATGATTTTGTATTATAAGAAGGCTTATCATAAGAAACAAGCAAAGAAAAAAGATTTTGTGATAGAATATTTTCATGAAAAAAATAAGCACCATTTTCTTAATAACAATAGTGGCCGTTGTCATTTTTAAAGATTTTTTGATCCAATGCGCCATCAGTAATGTCGGGTCTGCTGTTTTAGGGGCGCCGGTTGAAGTGGGATCTTTCAGTTCGAATTTTTTTACCCAGAAAATCCATATCCGTCATTTACGTGTCCTTAATCCGCCGGGCTTCCCTCATCAGCCCCTGGTCGATATTTCTGCCATTGATGTGGATTACGACCTGCCTTCTTTGATCAAAGGTAAAATGCATTTTCCGTATATCAATGTCGATCTTAAAGAAATGGTCATTATTAAAAACATGCAGGGCCGGCTTAATGTGGATGCCCTGAAGGTCTCCCAAAAACCGCAAGGCCCGTCGCCTTCCCAAGCACCCCAGGCGATGAGGCCATTTTCGATTGATGTCATGAAATTAAACCTGGAGCGGACCGTATACATAGAATATTCTCCCGCCAACCGGCCTTTGGTAAAGGTTTTCGACGTGGGTTTCAAAAATAAGACTTTTAAGAATATAAAAAGTGTCCGGCAACTAAGCATTATCATTTTGACGCAAGGGATGGGGCCTGCGGCCATAAAATCTGCCGCCATTTATGGTGTGGCGACAATTTTGGGGGCGAGTCTTTTGCCGGTGGGGGTCGTGGCTGTATTGATCGGCCGTGACAGTACACAGGAAGAATACGCAACGGATCTTGACCGTGTTTACAATACGGCGCTGGGATTGCTTAAAGAAAATAATGAGTTTGTGAGTGAAGACCGGGCCGGTGGTTTGATCAAGGGGAATATTGATGGCGGGGCTTTGACGATCCAAATTAAGCGGGCCGCAGATAAGGTCCATGTATCAGTTTCCTGCCGCAAAATGATGATACCGCGGCCGGAGCTTGCTTCGGGATTTATTTATCAATTATCCGGCCGTTTAAAATAAATAACTTAAGTGTGGACAAGCCTGCCATTGTGCTAAAATATAGCAATCATCACCTTATTTAATATCATTAACAGGAGGGCACTGTGTTACTACGTTTATTATCCCTTTTTATTTTAGCGATGGCTTTTAGCGGTTGCGCCACCAGCCAATTGAAGACCCAAAATGATCAAATAGAATCACGCCTCACTGACCTTGAGAAAAGTTCTCAAGCCAAGGACGCGGAGATTGTGGATTTGCAATATCAGGTCAAGGACCTTTCCAGTAAACTGGATGCTGCCAAATCTGCCGAACCTGATCAAGTTCCCGCGGATACCGAGGCTGCTCCAAGCTCCACAGAGCAAGCTGAGCCTGCCGTCGGCCCTTCCGACCTGGGCGCAGTAGGGGCTAATATCGTCCGTGTGAAGGTCAGTGCTGAAAAAATCCAAAGAGCGCTCAAATCTGCAGGTGTTTATACCGGTAAGGTAGACGGCAAGATAGGGCCTGGAACCAAAGAAGCTATTATAGAGTTCCAAAAGAGCCACGGCCTTAAAGCTGACGGAGTGTTAGGCCGAAAGACCTGGGAAGAGTTGAAGACGTATTTAAAATAACCACAAAAAATCTTTAGTCTAACAGCATAAAGAATAAAAAGGGGACACTTTAAAGTGTCCCCTTTTTATTCGTCAGGGCCAAAATTCTTTGTAACGCGAAACAGGAAGCTGTGTTACAATACGTTTTTTAAAGAAAGGGAATTTTTATGAAAATTACCGAACAATCGGAGAACCTACGGGCGCATATTGCCCAGCATGCCAAAGATTTTAAATTGTCCTGGGTGCAGTTGGGACAGGGCCTTTACAGCGTTTGGCGCGATAAATTGTACCAGTCCTGGGAATTTGATAAGTTTGAAGATTATGTGGTCAGGGAATTGGGCTTAAAGAAGCCGCTGGCCTTGAAGCTGGTGAAGACTTATTTTTTCGTTGAGCAGGATGAGCCGGTTTATTTGAAAAAAGAATTTGCGGAAAGCCGTGATACGGCCGTTATCCCGGGTTATGAAAGCCTTGACGTATTGCGCAAGGCCCGTTCCCATAAGGAATTGACCCGTGAGGATTACACCAAACTGCGTAAAGATATTTTTGAAAAAGGCAAAGAGGCTTCCCTGGTCAGGAAGGATTTGACCACGATCATCAAGGAGCGAAAGAAGATCGATCCTGAACAGGCCCGTGAGGCGCGCCATGAACAAAGCGTGCGCCGTCTGGTGGCTGCTTTAAGGAGCTTTAAAAAAGACATGGAAACATTGAAATTAGCAGAGCCTGATATCGTCGAAGAGGCCGAAGAATTGCTCGAGCGGCTTGAAGGCCGTTCTTCTGATAAAAATTAAGGAAACGGCACATCTCTAGAATCATTTTAAAGTTATATTGCATTTGAAAGTGGTAATATTGTAGAACAGCATTCTAATGACCCCAAAACAAATTGACCTGAATAATATCTCCGAAGAACAGCTGCTTTCAACCCGCATCATGGACCTTCCCATTGCCATCGAAGGCACCTGGCTTGAGGAATGTGTCAATCAATTATATGCCGAGCTCGATGCTAAGGGGTTGGTATTTCATCCTGAATGTTACCTGGCGGATGAATGGTTGACGCCTGAGGGCGAAGTGGCCATAGGCATCCCTTTTTACCTGGCCCATCCGGCATTGATCAAGCTTGAGCGGCGCATGATGCTGGAAGCTGAAGGCGAAGGCAAGCTTTGGTGCATGCAGCTGTTGCGCCATGAGGCAGGCCATGCATTTTCCTACGCGTATAATCTGCACAAACAGCGCCAGTGGCAGAAAGTATTCGGGTCCTCCAAAGAAGAATACGGTAATACTTATAAATTCAAGCCCTATAGCAAAAGTTATGTCCGCCATCTCGACGGATTTTATGCCCAGTATCATCCTGATGAGGATTTTGTCGAGACCTTCGCGGTTTGGCTGACCCCTGATGCCGACTGGCAGAAAAAATACCAGGGTTGGAAAGCTTTGGACAAATTGAAATTTGTCGATGGCCTTATGTCTTCGATCAAAGGGGTAAAACCGTTAAAGCCCAAGGGCAAGAAACTTTGGCACCAAAAGAACCTGACCATCACCCTGGAAAAATATTACAAAAAAAGATACCGGCATGAAGAAGAGGAATTTCCGGATTTTCATGACGTCCAATTAGATAAAATATTCACCGCTTTGACCGATGAAGAGTGGTGGGCTTTTAAAAAAGACCGTCGGAAAAATAAAGCAGGTTTCAGGCAGACGCACTTTCCCTGGATGCAGGAAATGCTGACAGCAGAAGAGCTGATAAGGGCACATTCTAAAAATATTTTAAATAGTATTGACCGATGCACCGGAGAGCGTAAATATATAATAAGTGATTTGTTAAAGAACATAGCTTTAAGGGCCAGGCAATTGCATATGATCGTTTCCCAGCCTAAAGAAGTGGCCTTGATGCAGTTGTCGGTTTATGTGACCAGTCTGACGATGAATTACATCCATACCGGCTTGTTGCGCGGGACGAGAAAAAGGACCTGATGAAGAAAAAATTAAAAGTGCTGATGCTTTTTTACAGTCCTTACCAGAAACCGCGCGGCTATGATTATAAGGAAGAGTTTGCCGACCCGGACAATATGTACACCGAGAAAGATGTCCAACAAGCACTTTTGAGCTTGGGGCATGAGGTGTCTTTGCTGGGGATTTTCAACGATATCACCCCTTTGTTCGAGGAGATCAAAGAAAACCGGCCTGATATTATTTTTAATATGATGGAGGTTTTTAACGACCAGACCCAGCTGGAAAAGAACATGGCCGCGGTCCTGGAAATTCTGGATATTCCCTACACGGGCGCCTCTTCAGGGAACATGTTTGTCTGCAATAATAAAGCATTAAGTAAGAAAATCTTTACCTTTCATCACATCAAGGTCTCTCATTTTCATACGTATTACCGCGGCAAGCGTGTCGGGGTCGTGGCCAAACTGAAATTACCGGCGGTGATCAAGCCTTTGTGCGAAGAAGCTTCCCGCGGCATTTCACAGGCATCCATTGTGGATAATACCGAAGCTTTTGTAGAGAGGATCAAATTCATCCATGAGAGCATGCAGATGGACGCTATCGCCGAAGAATACATCGAAGGCCGCGAATTGTACGCCGGCGTGCTGGGCCACAAGCAGATCATGGTGCTGCCGCCCCGCGAGATGATCTTCGGCAATATGCCTGAAGGGGAACCCCGCATCGCGACCTACAAAGCCAAGTGGGATGATGCGTACCGGAAAAAATGGGGGATCAAGAGCACGGCCGCCGCCCAATTGCCCGAAGGCTGGCAGAAGAACATTGATGATGTTTGCCGCCGGGCTTACCGGGCCCTGGATCTGGACAGCTATGTCCGTTTTGATATCCGCGTGACGCCGGCCGGGGAGGTTTATATCATTGAGCCGAATGCTAATCCCTGTATTGCCAAAATTGATGAAATGGCCCAGGCCGCTTTAAAGGCGGGAATCAGTTATGAAGATCTGATCCAGAAGATCCTGGATCTAGGTCTAATGAGGCATGCGACGTTAAAATGAAATGAGTGAAATTATGAAATTGACTAGACCATTGGTGGTCCTGGACCTGGAAACCACCGGCATTTGGATTGAAAAAGACAGGATCATTGAAATCGGGATGGTCAAAGTGACTCCCGATGGAAAAGAAGAAATTTATTCGACCAAGGTCAACCCCTGCATGCCTATCCCGGCCGTGGTGACTGAATTGACCGGCATTTCTGATGCCGATGTCAAGGATGCGCCGGCTTTTGGCAGCATTGCGGCCAAGGTACTGGCGTTTTTGGATGGGGCGGATATCGGTGGTTTTAATGTGGAGCGTTTTGACCTGCCTTTATTGGCCCGTGAATTTTCCGATGCCGGAATTAAATTTGAATACGCCGGCCGTACGGTCTATGATGCCCAGAAAATTTACCACCTGCATGAGCGCCGGGATTTGTTCGCGGCTTTTGCTTTTTATTGCCATCAGGAGCTCAAAGACGCGCATTCCGCCACTGCCGATGCCCAGGCGACGTTGAGTATCCTTCAGGAACAGCTCAAACGTTACGCGGCTGATCGTGAGGACATTGAAGGCCTGAAAGATTTTAATTATAAACAAACCAGCGAATATTTTGATCAGGAACGCAAGTTCCGTTGGTGGAACGGGGATTTGTATATGACCTTTGGCAAATATGCCAAAAAGGAGCCTTTAAAGACGATTGCTAAAAAAGACCCCCAATATTTGGAATGGGTCCTGGATAAAGATTTTTCTGATGAAGTAAAGAACATGATCCAGGGCGTCCTGGCCGGAAAATATCCTAAACAGGAAGGAAGTTCTCAAAACACTTGAGGTAATTTTATATTTTGTGTTAGAATAAAAAAACTTAAAGCGTTATGTACAAATGTGTTGTAGATAATAATGTCTAATTCCTTTAAAAATACATGGTGGATTTTTATTTTGGTCCTGGCCGGCGGGGTCTTTTTCTTTTTAAGTTGGTATCTTAATAAGCCCCAGAGCGATCAAGGGGTGGTTTTAAATGATATTTTTCATGCCCCCAAGGCTGATCCGGTGCCGCCGATGGCGATCGTGACCAGTCCTGTCAACGGCCGAGAGGCCGGTTTCACCATTCAGGTGTACTCTTTTCAGAGTAAAGACAGGGCTGAATCCGCCCTTCAGGATTTAAAAAATAGCGGGTATCAGGCATTTTTGGTCATGAGTGACTTAGGCGAAAAAGGGACTTGGTACCGGGTGCGCGTCGGTGGTATCGCGGATGAAGCCGCGGCGCGTCAAATGTTAAACGATATCCGTAAAAACTATAGCAGCGGATTTATTCTTAAGCCTCAAAGCTGAGCATTGATTTTTCTATGGATTCCTGCTTTCGCGGGAATGACATAAATTTTTTAGGAATGACGATGGGGTATTCATGAAAATCCTTGTGGTTGATGATTCTTTGCTGGACCGGAAACTTTTGGTCCGTGTTTTAATGAAATCGGGGATTACCCAGGAAATCCTTCAGGCCGAAGACGGCGAGAAGGCGATGGAGATACTCGCTGTCAATTATCTGGACATTGGCCTGGTATTATTAGATTGGCAGATGCCCAAGGTTTCCGGTATTGAGTTAATGGCAGGTATGGTCAAGATCCCGGAATTGTCCAGAATACCGATCATTATGGTCACTGCTTCCGGTTCTGATGAGAACAAACGGATGGCCAATCAGGTCAATCCCAAGCTGGCCGGTTTTTTGGTCAAGCCGTATAAACCTGAAGATCTTATGGCCGCCATCAAGCCGTATTTGAGTTAAATAGGTTTTAATGGGAGACAGCGATTTTATGGCAGAAGGGAATCAAGTTCCTCTGGATCTGGGCAAAATGATGCATATCGTCCGCCAGGAAAGCGAAAGGATGAATTTGCGGTCCTTTTCCGCCGAAGGCGAGAGCGCCTTTACCCTGGCTTTGGCCCTTTGCGCTGCCGTGAAAAAAGTTTTTTATGAAAAATCAGGGACAACTTTTTCCAGCGAGCCGCGATTGGAAAAAAAGTTTGTTACCCAGTTCGTCCAACGGATGCGCATGGATGCAATGGAGAAATTTAACGCCACCACTGTGTTTTCCGTCATTGAGTTTGCTTCTTCCCAAGAAAACCTGGAAAAACAGAAATACCTGATTACCATGGTTGTTTATCTGGAACAGAAGTTTTTGCCGGAATTCCTGCGTCTGCTGCAATATCCTTATATAGATTCCGATGATGAGGAAGAAGTTAAAGACGGCTGCGGCACTTTGGCCAATCTTATCGCCGGGCAATATAAGAAAGAAGTGGCGGTTTTGGGATATAAAGATGTGACGATGTCGCCTTTTGAGAGTTATATCAATACCTTTGCGGATGGGGTGGGAATCCCCAACGGGGCGACGGAAAAATTTGAGATCAGTTTTGACGTTGAAGACACCAAACGCATGGTTGTTGAGATGATCACCCTGGCGATGCTTCCCAAATTGACCACCCCTAAATAAGTTGCCCCATAACTCCCAAAGGTAGAAATGATGAGTACGGAACGAAATGCAACGGTTATCTCAGGGCTTAAGGCCCTGGGAATAAACCAAATCGCGGAATTCTTTTATAATCTTTCCTTTGATGAGCTTTATTCCCATGAAACTGATCCCCAACTGCAAGGCTTTGAAAGGGGGCAAGTTTCTTCTTTGGGTGCCGTTGCGGTGGATACAGGAAGGTTTACCGGCCGTTCCCCCAAAGATAAATATATTGTCATGGATGATTTTTCTCAAAGGAACGTCTGGTGGGCGGATGGCAAGGCTTCCGGTTCAGATAATAAGCCTATCAGTAAAGAAACGTGGGCGCATCTTTTAGAGGTATCCGTTAAACAATTAAACGATAAAAAGATTTATGTGATGGACGGGTTTTGCGGGGCCAATCACGATACCCGCCTCAGTGTGCGTTTAGTGACGGAAGTGGCCTGGATGGCGCATTTTTTCAAGAATATGTTTATCCGGCCCACGGCGGAGGAATTAAAGGATTTTAAACCGGATTGGACCATCCTTAATGCCTGCAAAACCGCTTGCAGTGATTTTGCCCAATATGGATTGCGTTCGGAAGTGTTCGTGGCCTTTAACATCACCGAGCGCATGACGGTCATCGGCGGTACCTGGTATGGCGGGGAGATCAAAAAAGGCATTTTTTCCATCATGAATTATTTCTTGCCCTTAAAAGGCATAGGGGCATTTCATTGTTCGGCCAACATGGGGGCCGATAAAGACACTGCTTTATTTTTCGGCCTTTCCGGTACCGGTAAAACCACCTTGTCGACAGACCCCAAACGCGCCCTTATAGGCGACGACGAGCATGGCTGGGACAATGAGGGTGTATTTAATTTTGAAGGCGGTTGTTATGCCAAATGCATCGGACTGACCCTTGAACGTGAGCCGGAAGTTTATGGCGCTATCAGGCGCGATGCTTTGCTGGAAAATGTGGACATCAATGACAAGGGCCAGATTGATTTTGATTCCAAGAAGAAGACTGAAAATACCCGTGTTTCGTATCCGATCACCCATATTGAAAACATCGTCAAGCCGGTGTCCAGGGGCGGACATCCTTCCAAGATCATTTTCCTGGCCTGTGATGCATACGGGGTGCTTCCGCCGGTGTCTAAATTGACCAGGGAGCAGGCCATGTACCATTATTTAAGCGGTTATACCGCCAAGGTCGCGGGTACGGAATTGGGGGTCAAGGAGCCGCAAGCCACTTTTTCGGCCTGTTTCGGCAAGGCCTTTTTGCTGGTGCATCCTACAATGTACGCTGAAATCCTGGCTAAAAAAATGCAGGAGCATGGATCCTGCGCCTACCTTATTAATACAGGCTGGATTGCAGGGCCTTACGGGGTGGGGCATCGCATTCCTCTAAAAGATAATCGTCTGGCCGTGGATGCTATTTTAGACGGCAGTATTGATAATAGCGGCTACGAGATATTACCGGTTTTTAATCTCCAGATCCCCAAACATATCAACGGGGTGGATGATAAACAACTAAACCCCCGTGATTTATGGGCGGATAAAAATGCCTATGATGCCTCCCTGCGAAAGCTGGGGGGGGATGTTCATCGAGAATTTTAAATTATTTACCGATACTCCCAACGGCTGCAGCCTGGTTAATTCCGGTCCTCAGTTATAAATCCGATTGTGATATACTATAGCAGGAGGGTTTGAGCTATGTTGAATGATATCCTGCTGGTATTTATCCCCATGTTTTTTACCGTTGACCCTATCGGTATTTTGCCGATCTTTGCGTCTTTGACCCAGGGATTGACCCCTCTGGAGAAACGCGACATCATTTTTCAGTCGCTGGTCACCGCAAGTTTGGTGGCCATTGGTTTTATTTTTTTAGGAAAGGTGATCTTTCATTTTCTGGGGATCACGATGGGGGATTTTATGGTGGCGGGCGGGGTCATCCTGTTTTGCCTGGCCATGGTGGACCTGACTGCCCAAGGCAGGACACGCCGGGGTGTGGCTTCAGAATTGGGGGCTGTCCCGATCGGTACGCCGCTGGTCGTAGGGCCTGCTGTGCTGACGATCTCATTGATGCTGGTGAGCGTTCACGGCCTTATGATCACCTTGATTGCATTGTTCCTCAATTTAGCCATTGTGGGCATTGTTTTTATATTTTCCGACACCTTGATGCGTTTTTTGGGTAAGGCAGGTTCCCGCGCTTTGTCAAAGGTGATGATGCTTCTTTTGGCCGCCATCGGGGTGATGATGGTCAGGCGCGGCATCATTTCAATCATGTCCGGCATTCACTCATTCTAAAATACCATTTATGCATATGTTCAATAGACTAATAACAGCTATTTTCCTGACGGTGCTTTCCATCATACTGATCTTTAGTGCGGTCTTCGCCTATTTGATCGTGACGCCATTAGGCGGGAAAATGCTGGTGCGTTATTTCAAGCAGGAGTTTTCCACAGTGGGGCTGGTGCACATAGGCCATTATGAAGGGTCTTTGCATAATGGCTTTGTCCTCAAAAATGTGCGGATTACCGGCCTGTCCTATCTTCCGGACGCTTTATTGCGTATCCAGGAGATCCGCGTGCGCCTTCCTTTATGGGACCTGCTTCATTCTGATTTCAGTATTTTTAATGCCCGTATTTTCATACCTGACAGCGATCCTATTGTATTTACCGGCGATGTGTACGCAGGGCAAATCAAAGGAAATCTTTATGCGAACTCCGTGGACCTTCACACCGCCAGCCGTTTTTGGGCCATCGAGGACATCAGGAAAAATTTACAGGGCTTTGTTTCCAACGTTGATCTGAACATCCGGGGGCCGGTGTCGTCACCTAAGGTCAGCGGCCATTTTTTGCTGGATAGTATCCGTTTTAAATCCATATTCCTTACAGACGGCTTTTCACGGCTGGATTTAACTTTAATACCGGGCATAGATCAGACCCAAGTGAAGGGTGAGGTGATTGTCGATTCCGGGCTTGTCAATGTGCACAGAACAAACCTGGAATTAGCGCCAAGTAAATTTATTTTTAGAGGGGATATTTTTAATCCGATGATAAGCGTCCATCTGGGCGCCAGGATCGAGGACATGGATTTTCATTTGACGATCGCAGGGACATCGCTGAAACCGCAACTGATGGTGACTTCAGATCCGCCGATGGCGCCTCAGGATGCGTTGCGGGTATTGTTTACCGGCAATGCCTGGTCTGCGTCAACTTCTCCCTTCAACGGGGTCACATCGGGTGAGTTGGCGGAGGATTTTTTGGACTATTCCCTGCAGGACGCTCCTAGTGACCAGAATTTCGGGCTCAAGACAAAATTGACCGATAGTTTAAAGCTGGGGGCAGAGATGGACCAAATGCCGTCAACTCCGGGGGAAACGAACATTTATTATTCCCGTAAGATCAATGGGGAGATGGACATCAGTGACCATATGAGCCTGAATGTCTCGCGGGAAATCATGACCCAGGACAGTTACCCGTCCTATCAAGACGCCCAGCCCGAACCTGATACTCAAGTTTATCTGCAGTATAAGAAGAGATTTTAGATAAGCATAAAAATAAATAGTCAAAAAAGAAATCATGCATTAGAATGCCTGTCATTGATCTCAACAATGGTCTTATAACTTTAAGAAAGGGTCTTATGAGAAAATTCTTAGCTGGCGGTGTTCTGTTGTTGGCAGTGGGTATGTTTAATCTCAGCGCTTATGCGGACGCTCCTGTTATCGGCGCCGGTAAAAAAGTCACCTTAGATTACACCTTGACGGTCGATAATAAAGAAGTGGAAAGTTCCGTAGGGAAAACTCCGTTGACCTATACGGTTGGCAGCCACTCTATTATCCCTGGTTTGGAGGCCCAATTAAACGGCTTGCATGTGAATGATGAAAGAACCATTACCGTTGCTTCCAAAGATGCGTATGGTCCGGTGAACCCTAAAGCAATTAAAGAATTTCCCAAGA
>Ga0206818_1069_pt1 | contig 29886 bp, 26 predicted proteins | sample Alteio_BWOrgCont_86_FD_152881 | JGI IMG/M metagenome (GOLD analysis project Ga0206818, IMG submission 152881) | Enriched cells from forest soil in Barre Woods Harvard Forest LTER site, Petersham, Massachusetts, United States -... | ecosystem: Environmental > Terrestrial > Soil > Temperate forest >...
GTTTTATGATTACCGGCAATGGGGTCAGTGTGGGTGTATTCACGGATATTGGCAAGCCATGTGAGCATGTTGTAGCTAACTTTAAAAAGTGCCATGCCATTTTCCTGGAGGCCAACTATGACGAGGATATGCTGGAGCAGGGTACGTACCCGCAACACCTCAAAAATCGCATTCGTGGCGGCAAAGGGCATTTGTCGAACCGGCAGGCGCTGGAGTTGCTTACTGCGCATAGGCCGTCATTTATGAGCCACTTATTACTAAGCCACTTATCAAAGAATAACAACAGCCCGGAATTGGTAAGCGAATTGTTTAGCGGTTTTGCAAAGGATCTGAATGTGGTTATCGCATCGCGCTATAATGAAACAGAGGTTTACCACATTACAGAAACTGCCGTTACGAGCAGAATAAAGAAGCAAAAAACACCGGTGCAGGCATCTTTGTTTTAGACAGACCTTATCAATTTAACAGGCTATCTGCAAATCATCAGAAGATTTCTCCACTACGCCCCGAAGAAAAATCGGGGCTGCGTTGCGAAATGACGGCTTCGATTTTACTTTTCACTTTTTATTTTTTATTTTTTACTTTTTATCTACCAGCCCAATAAACTTTTCAGCTTTGCCATGCCGCTTTTGCTAACCATTACTTTTGCGCCGCAATGCAGCAGCGCTATGTGGCTTTCTTTTTCGTAAGGCTCAATGCGCATAAGCTGCGTAACCGGCACTAAGTAAGAACGGTGTACCCGCACAAACTGTTGCGGGTCCAGTGTTTGCTCTATGTGCGACAAGGTATTTTTTTTCAGGTAGCTGCCATCCTTTGTCACTATTTTTATATAGTCGTCATTGGCTTCTATGTAGTGAATGTCCTGGGTTGGTATTATCCTGATAAGGCCGTTGTCTTTTACCACAATACGGTGCTGGTAGCCTTCATAAATATTGTTTTCGAGCAGGGCGGCCACCGGCGCGGTTTCTTTATTGGAGGCTTGTTGCAGCCATTTTTGCATTGCCTTATCAAACCTTTCTTTGATGATCGGCTTTAATAAATAATCAACGGCGTGGGCTTCAAACGCCTTCATTGCATACTCATCGAAAGCTGTGGTGAAAATAACCGCCGGTGGATTGTCTATCAGTTCCAGCATTTCAAATCCATTCAGGCGGGGCATCTGTATGTCTAAGAACAGCAGGTCGGGCGCATGTTCCTGTATCGCCTTGAAACCTTCAAATCCATCGCCGCATTCGGCCACAATTTCTACTTGCGGGTATTGCAGCAGCAGCGTTCTCAGCAGTTGCCTTGCCAGCGGTTCATCATCTATCAGTATGGCTTTGTACATTTTGCTGTGGTATTTTTAATATGGTTGTGAAATATTGACCGTCTTTTTTTGTTTCCAGCAGGTCGGTACGCGCGTATAACAGATATAGCCTGCGTTGAATCCCTGCCAGGCCGAAACCGGTTCCTTTTGGCGGCTGCATATCGGCGTCATATGGGTTGGTTATAGTCAGCATCAGCATTGGCCCTTCTAGTACAATATGAATGATGATAGTCACCGTTCCTGTTTTCCCGTACAGCCCGAATTTGATTGCGTTTTCGAGTATTGGCTGCAGCAGGAAGGGGGGGATAGTGGCATTGGCGGTGTCTTCGCGTTCTATATGCACCTGTAGCCTGTGGCCAAATCGCACGGACTCAATGGCGAGATAGGACTGTATATAAACTAGCTCCTCGCTCACCGGCAATGTATCTTCTGATTCCCGCTGAACAGAACTGCGCAAAAAATCAGATAGCTTACCGATCATTTCCTGCGCCCTGTCGGGAGCTACCATTATCAGCGCACTTATGGAGTTGAGGCTGTTGTATAGGAAATGCGGCTGCAACTGTTGCCGGAGCTTGAATAATTCGGCTTCTTTCAGCAGCACGGAAGCGTCTGTCTGCATCTGGAAACGGGTATCGAGGGCGGTGATGTTTTTGCGAAGCGCCGTATTGGTAGCCATCCAACTGTTAAGTATCCAGGTAACTAAGAAGCGTATTGGCGCCCTTTGCGATAACCAGGCTTTGTATTCTTCATTATTGCTTACGAACCACCATTTAAGTGTTTGTATTTCTGCTACGGTAGTGATAAGACTTACTGCCAGCGCGGCTATTAGCGCATAAGGATAGATAGCCGCAGTGGTAGGATATGCCCTGATAAGTAATACGATACTCCATACCGAGAGCGCGAGTAATACGCTGCTGCAGGCCCCGTCTTCTATTGCCGGGTTCCAGTCGAAATGAAGTACCACATGGAGTATATAAACGTGTATCACCAATACCATGAGTATCAGTAATAAAACCTTCCAGTGGATATTTTTTTTGAGTGAAAGCAATAGTTGATTAAAAGTAAAAATTTTAAAAGGTAACTATTCAGGTATATCGTAATAAAGGTAGAAAGTTAAATCGAAGCCGTCATTTCGCAACGAAATCCCGATTTTTCTTCGGGATGTAGTGGAGCAATCTCCTGATGATATTCAGATAGCTTCACCTTTAAATACTTCCATTTGGCCAGTCGGCAGACTTTGGGAAATTTTTCCACTTCGTTATTCCCGGCTTTTTTGCCGGGAATAACGAAGTGGCGAAATGACGAAGTCAATTAAGCATTTTTGGTTGCCTAACCACTTACCCGGCACTCGCCCACAAAGGCGCTGGCAATATTTCGGCTTCACGAACCATAGAGAAGAGCAACCCGCCGTTTTTAAGCTCTATGGGTTGCAGGTCTTTCACGGCTATCATCCGCCAGCACATCGTTCGCCCCTGCCGGTCTATAAATGTTGATTCTTCGTTTTTGCCTGCGTCGCGCGCTATCGAAAGCGCGTGTTCTTCATTATCAGCGTACACAAGCCGCCACTGTTCTTCATATTGGTCTGTGGGCATACCCTCGCATTCAATACGGTAAATGATCTGTGCTGTAAATGCGTTCATACTTTTTAATGATTTGAGGTAAGTAGTATTGTTTATTTCAGGCACTCCAATAATATGCTATCATTTATTCCTTCATTCCTTAGTAAGACTTTATCTCTATGCTGCCAAAGGCGCAACTTCCCCTTAAAACCAGTATTTTTTTAGTTTCATTAGATGTTCCGGTTTGTATGGTGCGCTGGTCTTCCACACTGCCAAAGGAGGGGTTGATCTCATTTTGTATTTCCCAATGGGAGGGTACGATCATTTCCACACCGCCAAATGACACTCTGAGGTCCAGCGCTATGGAAGGCTCTGAAAAGTCGGCCTGGTTAAGGTTCAGTTCGCAGCCTGCAAAGGTCACGCTTATTGTACCCCCTTTAAATTCTTTGGAAGTAACCACTTCTTTTTTCCCGCCAAAGGTCACATCAATATTCAGGCTGTTATCAGTATTTATGGCAGAGTTCATTGTTGTACTGCGGGGATAGCCGGAGAAAAAGGTGTGCCTGCGTGGGCGCAATGCGATGGCTAAACCTATAATGATGATGATTGCGGGCCATGCGTACTCTCTCGATGGCCTGCCCATGATCATGAACTGCGGCGTGAAATTGGCTATGCCTATAATAATGAGTATCCACCAGGCATTATTGCGGAAACTGTTTTTGATGCCGATAAGCAGGCCGAATACGATTAAAATGGCAGGCCACGAAAATTCGAGGTCTATGCAGGGAAGAACCCTCATTTTGGTGAGCAACAGCACCAGGCCCACAATGGCTATAACCACACCGGCAAACACACGGTTTTTATGCCTGTGCTGGAGATATTCTTTATAATCTCCCCGGTAAAAATTACGGTCTCGCATAAGATTTTAATTAGGCAACAAAAATAGGTATGGCCAATACCATAGGAAAGAGATATTAGGTAAGAAAATATGGAATGTCGGTAAACAGGGGGAAATTGTCGGTGAATGGATTTTTATACAATCATATTGCGATGGGCTACACCCATCGCTGGCATATTTTGTCACCTTCGGGGCAATTACATTAAAGCTAAAAATAAATAATTATTTGCATAACTTGGTTGAACTTTATTTCATCGTCAATCCGTATTGTTTTTCAGTTAACTTTGCCCCCTTTAATTAAAATTAAAAATGCGAAAAGAATATACTATTCGATACTCCTGGTTTGTATTGCTTGCATGTTGTTTATGTTCATACACATTCACCTTAGCCCAAACAGTAAAAAAACATAAGTCCCGGACACGCTCCATATATGGTAGCTGGGGGTATAACGAAGAGTGGTACACCCGCTCCACTGTGCATGTGAAGCAGAATGGCCTGGGGAATGATTATGAACTGGTGCAGGTACATGCCCAGGACCACAAAGGATGGGACCAGGATTTCTGGCATAAAGCGCTAACCATACCGCAGTACAATTACCGGCTTGGCTGTTATTTCAACGATAAACAAGACCTCGCCATTGAGCTTAATTTCGACCATACCAAGTATCTTATTTCAGATGGGCAAAACATGCAATTGAAAGGAACGCTTAACCATATTTCCGTTAATGAGAACATTATGTTTTCCCAGCAGAACGGTGATTATTATTACCTGAACAATGGCGCGAACTTCTTTCTTTTTAATATTGTAAAACGGGTCGGGCTATACCATACCAAGGATCATTACCTGAATATAGACCTTACCGGTAAGGCGGGAGTTGGCCCGGTGATACCGCATGTGCAAAACAGTTTTTTCGGTGACGCAAACCGCCAGCAGTTCCAGTTTGGTGGGTGGAATACCGGGCTGGAAACCGCGCTGCGCGTTACCTTTATGCGTTACGCATACCTTGAATTTTCCCAAAAGGTGGACTATGCCCGCTATAGCAACCTTGAAATATATGATGGCAGGGCCAGGCAAAATTTCGGCACTTATGAGCTGATACTAAGCATAGGTGCTATTATACCTACCACGAAACATAACCCAATGTTTGAAAGCGAATTGACACCTGAAGAGCTATTGGAGCGGGAGCATAGAGAATTTCCGAGGCCAGCGCTTAAAGATGCTAATTGACATAATCGGATTGATAGTATCGCTACGTAAATATCTGTATATTTGTAAAAAACATGGCTATGAATGTGCTTGTCATAGACAATAAATCATATGTGGTTTTGCCGGAAAAAAGCTACCAGGCATTACAAAAGAAAGCTGCTTTAAAAACCAGGCCGGAAAAGGTTTTATCTATTGAAGAAGCCAGGGCGCACAGCAAAAATTAATCAGCAAATGGGCAGGCGGGGGGAAGTTTTCCACTAATGTTTATATCTTAGCAGAAATAACTTTCTTATGAGACGGATGTTTATTTTGCTTACCTTGTTATTTATTGGTAGTTACACTTATGCGCAAACTACGGAAGACCTTGCTATAGAATTATCGGCCACGGTACAAACCGCTCCGGCACAGATAAAGCTGCAATGGAAAATAATTACTGTTGATACCCCCAACTACTACATTTACAAAAAAGCCAAAACTGCTATAAGCTGGGGCAGCCCCATTGCAACCATTCCTGCTACTGACAGCGTTTATACGGATACTGCGGTAGTTGTTGATTCTGCTTATGAATATAAAGTATGGGGTCTCGGTACGCTTTTAAATTCATACGGGTATATTTATGCCGGTATTACAAACCCTCCTGTTCATAATAAGGGCACGCTCCTAATGATCGTGGATACCACTTTCCTCGATTCTTGCGATGCTGCTATAAATACCATGATGCAGGATATAAGCGGCGATGGCTGGCAGATAATAAGGCACAATGTAGGGCGTTCTGTGCCTGATACGGTTGTAAAAGCTATTATCGCCAACGACTATACCGTGAATACTAATGTGATTTCGGTTTTGCTTCTTGGCCATATCGCTGTGCCTTACAGTGGAAATTTTGATACGGCTGTTAATCCGCCGGACGGGCATGTGCCATACCATGATGGCGCCTGGCCTGCCGATATTTATTATTCCTGTATGACCGGATGGACGGATGTTTCGGTTACCAATACCGGCGGAAGCTATGCTGCCAACTATAATGTACCCGGAGATGGCAAGTGGGACCAAATAGAAATACCATCTGCGGCTGTACTCGAGGTAAGCCGTATTGATTTCTACAACATGCCATCGTTCGGAACTACTGAAGTACAGATGATGAACAGCTATCTTGCCAGAGACCATAGTTATAAAATGGACTCACTCGCAATTCGTCATCGTGGTTTGATAAGCGACAATTTCGGCTATTTCAGCGGGGAGGGTTTTGCCGCAAATGGCTGGCGCAATTTTGCCCCGCTTGTTGGCAGGGACAGTTTAACCGTCACCGCATCCGGCTACATATCTTCGCTGGCCGATTCTTCTTTCCAATGGGCGTATGCCTGCGGGGGCGGCACGTTTACAAGCGCAAGCGGTGTAGGTGCTACCACAGATTTTGCGGCTAACCCAATCAATGGCATTTTTACCATGATGTTTGGAAGTTACTTTGGCGACTGGAATGTAAGCGACAATTTTTTGCGGGCGCCGTTATGTTCCTCAACACCCGCGCTTACGGATTGCTGGGCAGGCAGGCCAAACTGGTTTTTTCACCACATGGCGCTTGGAGAGAATATTGGCTATGGCGCATTGCTCACGCAAAACAATGGCTTATCGGGAACTGCATATGATGCACCGGGCTATGGAAGCGGATGGATACATGTAGCGCTGATGGGAGACCTTACGCTAAGAATCGATTATATAAAACCACCCTCAAACCTTGCAATAACAACTGTACCATTTAACGGCGCCACACTTACATGGACTGCTTCCCCGGACGCCGCTGTGATTGGTTATTATGTTTACCGCGCAGACAGCGCATTCGGGTATTTCCAACGGATTTCGGGGATACTCACTACCACAACATTTCATGATTCCGCAGGAACGGATGGGTTAAAATATTACATGGTGCGCCCTGCGAAGCTGCAATCCACGCCCTCCGGCAGTTACAACAACCTCGGGGTGGGTATCACAGATACAGCCAGTGTGATCTTCCCGGCATTGCAGGTGGCGGATATTGTTGCTCCTGGAATAAACTTATCTGTATTTCCCAACCCTGCCCAAAACTACCTGAACGCCGCTATCCATAGTGATGTGAACTGTGTCGCCACACTATTTATCACTGATGAAGCGGGAGAAAAATTCAATAACGCAACTAAGCAATTGGCGGCAGGCGATAATACTTTTTCACTGCGGATCAACAATTTGCCGCCGGGCGTATATACCATTAATGTACAGGCAGGCGCTACTATGCTGGTAACTAAATGGGTTAAATTATAGGCATAAGCTACTGACAAAGTTTTTTTGCACATTTACGGCAAATTTATTTTTCTTAACTGATTATTAAGGATAATATAGATATTTTTGCGTCAAAATCAGAAATCTTCACCAAAAACATTTTATGAAACTTAAACAAATTGCTTTATTGGGATTAGCTTCCATAACATTGTTTTCCTGCGCTGTACAAAAGAAAAAACTACAGGCCTGCGAACAGAATAACCATAGGTTGGACAGCGCCTATGCCGTAATACAAAATAATTATAACGATTGCCGGGAAATGCACTCTGCCGATAAGGCTAAGATACAGGCGCTGGAAGACCAGTTGGCTTATTTTAAAACCAACAACAACCAGATACTCGGGCAAATGAAAGACCTGTCTATTATATCCGGTACGCAGGCGGAAAGTATCAAGAAATCGCTGGATAATATTGGGGTTAAAGACGCTTATATCAAGGACCTCCAATCGGCTATGAACCGCAAAGATTCATTGAATATGGCGCTGGTCATAAACCTGAAGAGCGCTATTGGCAACCTTGATGATAAAGACATCAACATAAAGGTGGACAAGGGCGTGGTATATGTGGACATCTCCGACAAAATGCTGTTCAAAAGCGGGAGCTATGACGTTACCGATCAGGCCAGCGAGGTACTTGGGAAGGTTGCTATGGTGCTTACCAGCAGGCCGGATATTGAATTTATGGTGGAAGGGCATACCGATAATGTGCATTTCGAACGTGGTGTGCTGGAAGATAACTGGGACCTTAGCGTAAAGCGCGCTACATCAGTAGTACGTATTCTGCAAGACAAATACCATGTGCCGCCAGAACGCATAACAGCCGCAGGGAGGGGAGAATATGTGCCGGTTGCATCAAATGATACTAAAGAAGGCCAGGCCGCTAACCGCAGAACAAGGATCGTTATCCTTCCGCAATTAGACCAGTTCTTCAAATTGCTGGAAAAGCCGAACAATTAATTTTGAATGGAATTTATTTTTTGCCGGGTCTCGTAAGAGCTGGACCCGGTTTTTTTGTGGATCGTTCTTTATCTTGAGGTATATACCGTACTGCCGAAGGTGGGTATGTAAGAGGTATCAATGGTGAAAACTGTTTGTTTGCCAATTGTATCCAATGAACCCTTCACCAGTGCATTGACAGAACGGATGACATAGATCTCGTTTGTGGAAGTAGTGAGGTACGAATAGGTAAAGATGTTGCCGTCGTAAGACATTTCTTTTGTTGCTGTAACTGAACTTAGAAATATATAATCGGCAGCAAGGTTGCTGTTGCCATAGAGCGTTATAGCCGGAGTTCCATTAATAGTCCCGGATACTGTTGGGATCGTATTCTTTTTAGAGCAAGACAGGAAACCCAATAACAAAACGCCAATCCCTGTAATAATACTGCCTTTCATCCTGTTTTAAACGCAAAATTAGTTTGTTTTGGTATTCCTTTGATGTTTTCTATTGTCTAACTATTCAAATTCAGATACGATTTCACGCAAAGATCGCAAAGGTTTCCGCAAAGGACGCAAAGTTTTTATGCGATATTTCATTTACACTTACTTCTCTTTGCGATCTTTGCGTATTTTTTCTTTGCGTCCTCTGCGTGAAATAATGAACAGTTTCGGATAGATTTTAATGATAGCATCATTTGAATTGGAAAAAAATGAAAAATAATCCCGAAATTTCGGGCGTATTAGGAACTTTGGTCACTGCTAAAGCAGAAAAATGAATTTAGCTGAAAAGTATAAAGAGGTTCGCAAAAAGAGCGAGGAAATATGCAAGCCCCTGAAAACAGAGGATTACGTAGTGCAGCCTGTAGCGGATGTAAGCCCTCCGAAATGGCACTTAGGGCATACCACCTGGTTTTTTGAAACCTTTGTGCTTACACCCACCCTGATACCCTATATACAATTCGACCCGAGGTATGATTATCTGTTCAACAGCTACTATGAAACGGTGGGCGCAAGAGTGATGCGCACAGACAGGGGCAACCTTAGCCGCCCGTCGGTGGAGGAGGTATATAAATACAGGGAGCATGTGGACCACGCCATGAACCTGCTGCTGGAAAAGGAACTGGCTACGGAATTGCAGGATATAATTATTCTGGGGCTGAATCACGAAGAGCAGCACCAGGAGCTACTGCTCACGGATATAAAGTATATACTTGGCCATAACCCGCTGTTTAATGCCTATTCGGATAAAGCAGCGAGAAAAAAAACGCCAAAAGATGAATTTGTAAATGAGTTCCTTTCTATTCCGGCAGGCATGTATGAGATAGGGTATGATGGAGACGGCTTTTGTTTTGATAATGAATTGTGCAGGCACCAGGTTTATTTGCAGGCATTCAAAATAGCGCGGCAACAAGTGACCAACGAAGAATACCTGGAGTTTATAAATGACGGCGGGTACCATAACCACCGCTTCTGGCATTCGGAAGGATTTGAGTGGGTGAAGAACAATTATATCACCGCTCCATTGTATTGGCACAATATTGGCGGTATCTGGCACAATTACACTTTGAATGGTTTGAAAGAACTGGAAATGGAAGGGGCGCTTTGCCATGTGAATTTTTATGAGGCTGCCGCGTTCGCGGCATGGAAGGGTATGCGCCTGCCCAATGAATTTGAGTGGGAAGCTGCTGCAAGACAACTGGACTGGGGCAAGCGATGGGACTGGACCAACAGCGCCTACCTGCCGTATCCCGGTTATAAAAAAGCGGATGGCGCGATAGGGGAGTATAACGGCAAATTTATGGTGAACCAGATGGTGCTCAGGGGAGCATCGGAGGTAACCCCGGCGGGGCATAGCCGGATCAGCTACCGGAATTTTTTTCATCCGCACCTGCGCTGGCAATATACAGGGATACGGTTGGCGCAATAAAACGTTTTAACTACTTTATCACTCCATGAAAGAATTTTTTGATGATACCTGGCGAGGGCTGAATGCGACACCTAAATACCTGGCGTCTAAATATTTTTATGACGCTACAGGCGATGCAATATTCAAGGAAATAATGGAACTCCCCGAATATTACCTGACCAACTGTGAGCTTGATATTTTCTCCCGCCACCGGAGCGAACTTGCGAATACCATATTAAGCTACTACCGCGATTTTGATATTGTGGAACTTGGGGCAGGCGACGCTACAAAATCCGTTTACCTGCTTGAAGCTCTTTTGAAACACCAGATAGACTTCACTTATTACCCGATAGACATTTCTGAAAATATAATAGCCCAACTTAATAACAGACTTCCCGGGAGGCTGCCCGGCATTAAAGTGCATGGGCTTAACGGGGAATATTTTGAGATGCTGGAACAACTGAAAAATATTGCTAACCGGAATAAAATAGTTTTTTTTCTCGGCTCCAATATCGGGAATATACCACTTGATGATACCATTGATTTTTTTACGAGGTTAAGGACCCATCTTGTTCCCGGCGACCTGGTGCTTACCGGCTTCGATCTGAAAAAAGACCCAATGATAATTCTGGACGCTTATAATGATAAAACAGGCGTTACCAAACGGTTTAACCTGAACCTGCTGCAGCGTATCAATGATACTATGGATGCTGATTTTGACCTGTCGCAGTTTGAGCATTACCCGGTATATAATGAAGGAACCGGCGCCTGCAAGAGTTATTTGGTAAGCAGCAAAAACCAGCGTGTGCTGATAGGAGGAGCAGGCTGGGTTTACTTTAAAGAAAGTGAACGGATATACATGGAAGTTTCCCAAAAATATACCGTCGCGCAAACGGACGCATTTGCCGAAGCCTCCGGCTTTACTGTAGTCCGCCATTTTTATGACAGCAAGAAATGGTTTTTGGATGCGTTGTGGCAGTGCAGGTAAGATATTCAATAAGAAACAGCCCGCAAACAAACGGGCTGTTTCTTAATAGTGATAGCTTACGCTTCCACAAACTGCTCCACAAACTCTATACTTTCTTCATACTCTTTTTTTGGCTTGTAATTATCAACAATACCATCCGGGTATAGAATAATGGAGATACCGGGCTGTTTCCACCAGTTACTTTCCAATAGTTTAGAGAAATGGATAATGCCGGAAATGTGGCAGCGTTTTTCATTACTGCTCCATTCCAGTATCTGGTCGAAGCGCTCGTGGGGGACTTGTAAAAGCCCTTTGAAACTGACACATACTTTCAGATAAAAATCATCACTGAACGCCGATGGTGTTTGGTAATGGAGTTTCTTATACTCATACCTGTAATTATACCGCAATGCCGACAGGTCGCTGAGTACGGCGGACGCTGTAGGAAAGCCCCCTGCGCCCTTGCCATAGAAGAATTGCTTGTCGGCCAGGCTGCTCTCAATGACCACGCCGTTGTACTCGTTCTTTACAGTCGAAAACTGGTTGTCCTTAGTGATAAATTGCGGCAGCACAAAGGCGGCTATACCTCCATCATACAATTTATGCGCCTGTGCCACTAATTTTATTTCGTATCCTTTCTCTGTTGCGAAAACCGCGTCCTGCGCATGGAGGTTTTGTATGCCGGTATGTATGAGCGAGGCAGGAGACGATACTATACCATAAGCATGGGTAAGCAGGATTGCCAGTTTATTTACTGCGTCAATCCCTTCTATATCCAGGGTGGGGTCACTTTCTGCAAAACCCGCTATCTGGGCCTGTAGCAGCGCATCATCAAAACTTATTTTTTCTTCAGATACTTTGGTGAGTATGTAATTTGTTGAACCGTTTACTATGCCGCTGATGCCTTGCAGCAGGTCGTTGTCGTAATACTCTTCCAGGTTTCGTATCACGGGGATACTGGCGCAGCAGGCCGCTTCATAAAGAAAAGGGACATCGTGCTTTTGCTGCAATGCTATCAGTTCTTCTATATGCTCCGCTATCATTTTTTTGTTTGCGCTGACAACGGCTTTTTTTCTGCGCAGGGCTGAGGTTACGATATGGTAAGCGGCTTCCGCGTCATCAATCAGTTCTACGATGACATTGATGTCCGTATCGTTCAGCAGCAGTTCTGCATCTGTTGTAAACAATTCGGATGGTGCATTCCTTTTTTTTTCCGGGCGCTTGATGCACACGCTCTTTATCTGGGCGTTAAGTGTTGGGGTCTGTTCCAGCGCTTTGTATAATCCTTCGCCTACTACACCAAAGCCGAAAAGCCCGATGTTGAGTTTCTTTTGTTGATTTTGTATAGACATAGTTGGTTAATGTGAAAATGTGAAAATGAATAAATGTGAAAATGAATGTGGTGAATGTGGTTAATGTGAAAATTGGCGAATGTGAAAATGTGAAAATTCAGTGTGAATAATTAATGAAACGCTACTGCTGTTTCTTTTTCTGCGGCGACCTTATTCAGCGCCTGGCTTATATCCTGCACGAGGTCTGTTACATCTTCTAGGCCCACGCTCAGTCGTATGAGACTGTCGCTTACCCCTGCGGTTTTTCGTTTTTCTGCCGGGATGCTTTTGTGGGTCATAGTTGCCGGGTGGCAAAGCAGGCTTTTTACCCCGCCCAGGCTTTCTGCGAGCTTGAAGAGAGACGTGCCGCAAACTACCTGTTTAGCAGCTTCTTCCGTATCCTGTTTCAGTGTAAAGGATATTATACCGCCAAAGCCACTTTGTTGCTTTGCTGCAATATCATGGTTGTGGTGTGAAGCCAGGCCTGGATAATATACTTTGTCCACAGCAGGATGTGTTTGTAAGAACTCCGCAATGGCCCTTGCGTTTTTACTATGTTCTTTTACGCGTAAGTATAACGTCTCCACGCCGCGTATCACTAACCAGCTATCGTGCGGGGAAAGGATCGCGCCACTGGCATTTTGTATGAATTTGATCTTATCTCCAAGCTCCTGTGTTTTTGTGATCACCAGCCCGGCTATAAGGTCGCTATGGCCACCTAAGTATTTGGTGGCGCTATGCACTACTATGTCTGCGCCCAGTTTAATTGGTAATTGTAATGCGGGAGATGCGAAGGTATTATCTACACAGAGCAGCGCGCCATTTTGTTTTGCTATTTTAGCTATTGCCGCTATATCGCTGATCTTGAGGGTGGGGTTTGTGGGTGTTTCCAGCCATACCAATTTTGTTTTAGGCGTAATGGCGTCCACTACATTTATTACATCAGTAGTGTCCACATAATTCACCTTGATACCGAACTTGGCATAGATGTGTGTGAACAGCCGGAAAGCCCCGCCATATATATCGTCAACGGCGAGTATCTCGTCCCCGCTTTCCAGCAGTTTCACTACCGCATCAATAGCCGCAAGGCCGCTGGCGAATGCGTAAGCGCCCTTGCCGCATTCCAGTTCTGCGATAATATTTTCGAGCGCTGCCCGTGTGGGATTATTGCTGCGGGCGTAGTCATAGCCCTTATGCTCGCCGGGAGCATCCTGTACAAAGGTTGAGGTCTGGTAAATAGGTACGGAAATAGAACCGGTCAGTGGATCAACAGGGATACTGTGGATCAGTTTTGTTGCATTGCTCATCTTGTTTTAGTTTTAGTGGTTAAAAAAATGTTTATTACCACTTACCAAAAAAGATTACCGGCGGTTCTTTTTTATTGTCCCTCCTCGAGCAGGTACAATTAAAAAAGCTCCACCGATAAATCAGAGGAGCTTGAGTTATATGAAAACCAAAAGGAGTTATCAGCAAACTAATGCGTCTGACTTATCTGTCCCGGTTTTGCCGGGATGGAATTAGCACCAGTTCCCCCGATGCCTCGGAGGGAGGTTGCTAAGGCTTCACAGGGACATGACCCTCTGCCTTTCTTGATAAGTGATGTAAAGAACTGGGTGCAAAGGTAAGCGCAATGAAATTTATTTTCCAAATTTATTTTGAAAAATATTTCTCACCGGTAAAATGAAAATGCCTGTAAGCCTTACCCATAGCGGGTTTATCATAAAACATTTTACGGCATAATGAGCATAACAATACTCATTACCACCATCAGCAGGTCTTCAAATAAAGTTACTTTACTCAACGGCAATTGAATAACCGTACCGAGGCAAGCACACTGGATGTTTGTTTTTCTTACTAAACTTTGCACTACGCCTATTGAACTTACTGACATTACTAAGAGCGTTGCCGAGTTGGTGAATAACGGATGAAAGCCGGTGAGATAAGCAACACCAATCAATAATTCGATGAAGGGGTAAACATATCCATAGCTAAGGAATTTTTTAGCGACAACATCATAAGAGCTATAACCTTCAGCAAATTGCTTTAGGTTCAGCAGTTTGAAAAAGGAGAACAGCAAGAAAAAGCCAGCCATAAAACTACTCATCCATCCCGCGAGGTTAAAACTTCCTTTTGCAAATTGAATGAGTAATGTAATGCCGGTGATGTAGCCAAAAATGAGCAGGATAGGGTAGTAGGAAACACTTTTTTCTGTTACCACAGTATCGTTAATTTCCTGCCCGGAAGCAGTTTCTACAATAGTGTATTTTCCATTGCCGATAGCTTGTTGTAAAACAGAGACAGGTATATGTTTTTCCATGCTGACCTCTGCCTGCGGAGCTTCAAGCCGCACTTCTGCGGAGATTACATGGCCGAGTTTGAGCAGTTCACTTTTCACTTTTGCCACGCAACCATTGCAGGTCATTCCGGTAATGTTATAGGTATGGGTCATTAACAGTATTATTTACTGTAAAGATAGCGGCTATTACAGCAATATAAAAACGCAACCCCCGGCAGAAGATTGCGTTCCAGTATTTATATTTTGAAGCCAGACTTAAAATTTAAAATAGAAATAGTAAGCAGACGCCCAAACATGTTCCGTCTGGATTTCATACCCAATCGGCGTATGGATATTGTCTTCAACAGTGCCATTTCTTAAAATTGATCCAATAGTAGCATGTTGCGCGTCTTGTAATATTGTTGAGTAGTCAGGGCCGTGAAGAATGTAGCCTATAGTTTTACTGTTGGCATCCTGAACTTCTTTGTCATTGATTACGTAGCCAACTACTTTCTGATGGCCGTCATACACTGCCAAACGGCCATTTCCAACTCCTTTAAATTGACAAATCATAGTGTTGTTTTTGTCAAACAGGGTTGCATTACGCATATAGCCGATAAGGTTATGGTGGCTATCTTGCAAAGAGTGATTGTTGTCTTGTTGCTCCTGGGCGTTTACAGGAATTATCGCGCAACAAAGACCTAGAATTAATAGTAGTTTTTTCATATTTCTTTGAATTTAAGTGAATGCAAGATATAGATTTTCTTTTGCATTTCAAACATTTTTATTTCATTTTGTAAAAATAATTTTTGCAACACGTAAATTTACTGTTTTTCATCATATAAATTACGCAAAATAAGGGTTGTTATAGAGATATTTTTTATGTCAAATAGAATTCACAATCTTATTAACATGCTTAATTTTTAACGTATCCGATTGTCGTAATTTACAATGAAATACGGCTTTCTTGCTGTATATTTGCCCATCTTTTTTAACATCTGAATATGGATCAAAACAACGAAGAACTTTTACCACAAGACGCCCCGGAGACCAACAAGATAATACTGATAAATATAGAAGAACAAATGAAAACTGCCTACATAGACTATTCTATGTCGGTAATTGTGGGCAGGGCGCTTCCTGATGTCCGGGATGGACTGAAGCCGGTGCATCGCCGTGTACTGTTTGCGATGCACGAGCTTGGTAATACTTTTAATAAGCCGCATAAAAAATGCGCCCGTATAGTAGGTGAGGTATTGGGTAAGTACCATCCGCATGGCGACGTTTCTGTTTATGACGCGATGGTACGCATGGCCCAGCCCTGGAGTATGCGCTATATGATGATTGACGGCCAGGGCAACTTTGGCAGCCAGGATGGCGATAACCCCGCCGCTATGCGATATACCGAGGCGCGTATGCTGCGCCTGGGTGAGGCAATGATGGAAGATATTGAGAAAGAAACGGTTGATTTTACGCTGAATTTTGATGATACATTAGAAGAGCCAACCGTATTGCCTACACGATTGCCGAATTTATTGCTGAACGGTTCGTCGGGTATAGCAGTGGGGATGGCGACCAATATGATGCCTCACAATCTTACCGAAGTAATTGACGGCTGCCTGGCATACATAGATAACAATGAAATTACGATAGAGGAACTGATGAAGTTTGTGAAAGCGCCCGACTTTCCTACCGGGGGTATTATATATGGCATAGAGGGTATAAAACAAGGGTTCCTTACGGGCAGGGGCAGGGTGGTGCTGAGAGGAAAAGTAAATGTGGAAACAAGCAAGAACGGCAAGGAAACGATTGTAATTTATGAAGTGCCTTACCAGGTAAGCCGCGACGCCCTTGCAGAAAAGATAGGCGCATTGGTGAATAATAAAATAATTGACGGAATTACCCATGTTGGCAACGAGTCTAATAAAGAAGGTACGCGCGTGGTAGTGGAGCTTCGCAGGGACGCGGTAGCGCAGGTGGTCATCAACCAGCTTTATAAATACAGTGAACTGCAAACTTCTTATGGTATCAACAATGTGGCGCTGGTAAATGGCAGGCCCCGGACACTGAACCTTAAAGACCTGATCTCCGAGTTTATTACTTTCCGCCATGAGGTGGTAGTGCGCCGCACCAGCTACGAACTGAAAGAAGCTAAAAAACGCGCCCATATACTGGAAGGCTACCTGATAGCGCTCGACCACCTGGACGAAGTAATAAGACTGATACGTAATTCGGCTAACCCCGATATAGCAAAGGATGGCCTGATAACTTCATTCGGGATGACCGAGATTCAGGCCAAAGCCGTACTGGAACTGCGCCTGCAACGCCTGACAGGTATGGAACGCGAAAAGATACGCGAAGAACATGCCGAACTGATGAAAATTATAGCCCACCTGGAAGAGATTCTGGGCAATCAGAATATGCGCTACGAGATTATTAAGGATGAACTTATTGACGTGAAAAAGAAGTTTGGTGATGAGCGCAAGAGCGAGATACAATACATGGCCAATGAAATGAGCATTGAAGACCTTATAGAAAAGGAAGACGTGGTTATCACCGTTTCTCATCTTGGTTATATTAAGCGTACCTCAACGGCGGAGTACCGCGCGCAACGCCGCGGCGGGCGCGGGGCAATGGCTGGCCGTACCAGGGATGCGGATTATATAGAGCATTTATTTGTTGCCTCTACGCACCATACTTTGATGTTCTTTACCGAAAAAGGAAGATGCTTCTGGCTGAAAGTATATGAGATACCGGAAGCGGATAAGAATGGAAAGGGACGGGCTATACAGAATATGATGCAGATACCGGCTGATGATAAGATACGTACCGTGATTGACGTGCCGAAACTGGAAGACGAGGAATTTGTAAAAAATCATTTCGTGGTACTGTGTACCAAAAGAGGGATCATAAAGAAAACAAATCTCGCAGACTTTAGCCGCCCGCGCGCAAACGGGATCATTGCCATTACCATTGAAGAAGGAGACCAGCTATTGGATGTGTCTCTTACGCAGGAGGGGTATTATATAATGATGGCTGTGAAGTCGGGCAGGGCTATCTGTTTCCCGCAGGATAAAGTTAGGGCAACAGGGCGCGGAGCTATCGGCGTATTTGGTATTGAACTTGATGAAAAGACGGACGAGGTGATAGGTATGCTGTGCGTAGCCAAAGAAGATGTGGCCAAACAAATACTGGTAGTATCGGAAAAAGGCCTCGGCAAGCGCACTCCTTTCTTAGAAAAGGTGGATAAAGTTGAAAACGCAGAAAATGTGGGTGAAGATGAACCGTACAACCTTGTTTCCATAGGCGATGATAAATACCTGCTGTCTTACCGGGTAACCAACCGTGGTGGTAAGGGAGTTAAGACTATCAACATCACTGAAAAAACAGGCGCGCTGGTGGGCTTGCTTGGCGTGGAAGAAAAAGACGACCTGATGATAACCTGCGAATCAGGGGTGACTATCCGTATGAAGGTATCTGCTATCAGGGAGGCTGGAAGGGCTACCCAGGGTGTAAAGCTGATAAATATTGATGAAGGAGATAAAATAGCGGCCATAGCCCGGATCGCTGACCAGGACGATGAAGAAGTAAATGAGGAAACAGCAGGTGGAGAAACTAACTCAGGTGGAGAAAGCAACGATGAAATACCTGTTGCAGAAGAATAAGTATAATTATAGAATCTGGAATAAAATACGCAAATTGCAACCATAACAGCTAACTATAAAATGAAAAAAACAATTTTAATTATCGCTACGTTGGGGATTTCTTTTTCCGGGATGGCGCAGGACAAATATGTTACATCCGCCAGGGAAGATATTGGCAAGCAGGACTTTGATAATGCCAAAGAAGATATAGATAAGGCCATGGCCAGCCCTGAGACTAAGGAAAAGCCAAAGGCGTTGCTGACCAAAGCGCAGATATATATGCAATTGCAGGCTGTTGATAAGTATAAATCGTCCAACCCTTACAAGGAAGCAACACAGACGCTTTTCAAACTGGCAGAAGTAAAGCCGGATTATGAAAGGGCTACCGTGGACCAGTTATTCCTTATCAGCACTTCCTATCATTATAATGATGGCGTAAAAACGTATAATGACAAAAAATACGCAGACGCATCGGAACTGATGAAGACTGTCATAAATATCCATGACCTTGATGATGGAAAAAGGTTTGCAAAAATAGTCAATCCCAAATTAGATACATTACTTGCCTCCGCTTACCAGGTTATGGCCAACTGCGCTTACTTTACCGGCCAGTATGAAGAAGCAATACCAATATTGGTAAAAGTAAAAAGTAACCCGATCACCAGAACGCCCTCTGTTTATGAATGCCTGATAGACTCGTACCACAGGCTGAAGAACAGTACGGATGAATTAGCCACCATTGAAGAAGGACGCAAGGCTTTTCCTGATGATGTTACGATCAGGAATTATGAATTGAATTATTACATCATTTCCGGCAAGCAGGATGAGGTGGTAAAAAAACTGGAAGAAGCCGCCATTAAGGAACCTAAGAATGCCGATATACAGTTCAATATTGCCACCACTTATTTACAAATGGCAAACCCCAAGGACGCCCCTGCGCCTGCTAATGCTGCCGAGTTGAGCCAGAAGGCGGAAGATGCTTTCAAGCGCACTATAGTGCTTGCCCCGGATAACCCCGACTATAATTATAATTTCGGCGCTTTATATTTCAACCAGGCCACCACTTTTAATAACCAGATGAATGCTATTACCGGCACTTCTGACGCTGACCAGAAAAAGTACGATAACCTGAAAGTTCAGCGCGATGCGTTATTCGCAAAAGCCACTCCTTATTTTGAAAAAGCCTACGATGTGTTGTCTAAAAATGAAAAGGACCTCCGTGGCGATGAAAAGCAAATTTATAAATCAACACTTTTAGCCCTGAAAGAGGTTTATGCCCGGCAAAATAAATTAGACAAGTCGGCGGAGATGAAGAAGAAATACGAGGCGCTGTAAAAAGAAGTGAAGTATCGTAGAAAAGGAACAGACGTTAAGTGAAGATGTCAAAATAAATCCTACAATTTGATTGTTCTTTTCCATTTCTGCTTCGTTGCAAAAGTCTTTAAATAGCTTGCTATTCCCCGCCGTGGCGGGGCCTCGCATAAAAGAAAAATAACTAACCAACTTCGTAGGATTTATTTTGACAGCTTCACTTAGAGGAAGCATTTACAATACAGTGTGATTTTTTTGCCACTACGCAGTCATATTCCAAAACAATGGCTTAACTGTAAAGGGTTTTGTGTATCTTTGCCCACATTTTTAAATTGAAATAAGGGTGAGTAAATTGAATATAGTGCGTTTCGCACCAAAGAACGGAGAAGGTTTTTATGATGCACTGAAGAAAAATATTGATGATTTTTTTAAGGAAAATAATATCGGGATACATGGCAACAGGTCGCTGAGGTGGAAGACAGTAGCCATGCTTGCCTTATTTTTTGTACCTAATATTCTTATCATCACGGGTGTAGGGGCCGCAAGCCCGTACCTGTTTTTCGGGTTATGGTTTTTGATGGGCCTGGGTATGGTGGGCATCGGTTGCTCGGTACACCACGATTCCAATCACGGGTCTTACTCCAGCAATAAAACGGTAAATAAAATCATTGGCGATGTAGTGAATGTAGTGGGCGGCTATGATGTGACCTGGCGGATACAACACAACATACTGCACCATACCTATACGAATATAGAAGGCCTTGATGAAGATATAGAAGTGGGTGGGCTGATGCGTTTTTCGCCGCACAGCAAAAAGTATCTGGTGCACCGTTTCCAGCATATATACGCCTGGTTCCTTTATTGCCTGCTCACGTTGCAATGGGTTACTTACAAAGACTACCGCCTGCTGTTCCAGTACGAAAAAAAAGGGCTGCTGAAAAAAGAGCGCATATCCCTTAAAAAAGCATTGCTGGAGTTGAGCATCTACAAGGTAATTTATATCACTTATATCCTGGTATTGCCCATATTTTTTTCGGGTATGCCATGGCAGTATGTGGTTATTGGTTTCCTGATATTGCATTTTACCGCCGGCCTGGGGCTATCCCTTATATTCCAGCTTGCGCATGTGCTCGAGTCGTCTGAATTTCCGCTGCCTGCCGACGATAGGAAAATGGAAAATAACTGGGCCATTCACCAGTTGCTGAACACTGCTGATTTCTCTCCCCGCAGCCGCATTATGTATTGGTTTATCGGTGGGCTGAATTATCAGGTGGAACATCATTTATTCCCGCATATCTCGCATGTGCATTATCCCAAAATCGCGAGGATAGTACAGCAAACCGCCCTTCAATACGGCTTGCCTTATACGGTAATGCCCAACTTTATAGTTGCAGTCCGGGAGCATGGGCGTATGCTGAAGAAAATGGGACGAGAGTAACGATTTTTGTATGGGATTGTACATACTATTTTATATTCTTCTGGTACGAAACGTTCGGGCTTTCATTAATTCACACTACATTTTCTCGCCCTGCCTGCCGCCTTGGCATTCGCAAACTTCAGATTTCCTACTTTAGACTTTAGAGTCACAAAATCGTCTGCTTCACATCTTCCAGTATATCCAACGTTTCGGCCTTGCTGTTTCCTTCTGCATACACACGGAGCAAAGGCTCTGTACCTGACGCCCTGAGCATGATCCAGCCGCCATTGTCAAGGTGGTACTTTATGCCGTCTGTTGTTTCTACGCTGTTAAAGGTATAGTTGCCAAATTTGGTATAGCCGCCGGCTTCCGCTTTTTTTATTATGGCGTTCTTCTTGTCGTTGTCTATTTGCAGATCGTTGCGGTCGTAATAAAAATGCCCGGTGATCGCATAAATTTCGTCACAAAGCTCTTTCAGCGTCTTGCCTGTTTTGGTCATAAATTCATAGATCAGCAGCCCGTCATAGATACCATCGCGCTCCGGTATATGGCCTTTTACGGCTATGCCGCCGCTTTCCTCACCGCCTACCAGCACATCGTCATGCACCATTATCTCGCTTATGTATTTAAAGCCTATGGGCGTCACCTCAACAGGTAAGCCAAAGTGTGCGCAAAGCCGTTTTACCCTGTCGGTAACCGAAAAAGCGATCACCACTTTGCCGGTCATGCCCTTGTATTTATGCAGGTAATTAATGAGCAGCAGAATGATGTTATGTGCGTCCACAAAATTGCCATAGCCGTCATACAATCCTATTCTGTCGGCATCGCCGTCTGTTGCCAGTCCTATCTTTATTTCAGGCGTTGTAGCTACAGTATTGGATAGTTCTTTGAGGTTTTTATCCAGCGGTTCCGGCGCCTGGCCATGAAAGCCGGGATTATCATCGCAATGCAATAAAACCGTCCCGGGCAGTAATCTGCGTACCACATTTTGCCCTGCTCCGTACATAGCGTCATAAGCCATTTTGAACGGTGATTTCCGCAAAGCGTCAAAGTCAAATTTACCTTGCAGGTATTCCACGTACATATCTTCCAGGTCTATGTATTGCAGCAGCCCCTGTTGTTCCCAATAGTCCAGCGGTTGCGTTGGCATATCCACTTCTACAGGTATCAGCGCCTCAACCGCCGCTATATCTTTCGGGCTTGATGGCCCGCCGTGCGCTCCCTTCAGTTTGTAACCATTGTATGACGGGGGGTTGTGCGATGCAGTGATAACCACGCCCTGGTCGGCCTTTAGCTGCAACACACCCAGCGAGATCATAGGCGTGCTGATAAAGCCTTTCGCAAGCAATACCTTAACGCCATTTGCGCACAATACTTTTGCCGTTGCCTCAGAAAACAATTGGCCGCCAAACCTGCAATCATGCCCAACTACAACGGATGGCTTATCGTTTTTTTGTTTCAGCCAGTCGGCAAGCCCCTTACTCACCCTCCCTACATTATATACCGTGAAATCAAGCGCTATGATCGCCCGCCAGCCATCTGTCCCGAATTTTATTTTGTCTGTTGTCATTAAGTCTATGAATTGTGAAGCGCAAATTTATAAAAGGTTTTGTATGGATGAGGGTATTTAATTTTTTTAAGGATGGATTGTTTATATTATTACTTAACTTTGCGCTAAGGATAAATTTATGAATACAATACAAATTGACCTTATTCACAGTCGTGCTTTGCAATTATTGCAAGACCTTGAAGCATTGCATATTATCAGGCTGCACCAACCTGAAGAAAAAGCCAAGGCCAGACTGTCCGAAAAATACAGAGGTATCCTTTCTAAAGAAGATGGGAAAGACTTAAATAAGCATATAGAACAAATGCGCAGTGAATGGAACGATTCCTTATAGATACAAATTGTATTTCAGATTATTTATCAGAATTGTTTCCGCACAATGCGATAAATTTTATGGATAAGGTTGTTGATAATGTTCCAAATATTTCTGTCTTTACTCAAATTGAAATTCTTTGCTGGAATACTCCCGATGCCAGGAAAATTGAAGGTGTAAAAAATTTCCTATCGGAAAGCAATATATTTGAGATAACATCGGATATTGTACTGCAATGTGTAAAAATCAGGAAAGGAAAAAAAATAAAAACGCCTGATGCAATTATTGCTGCAACTGCCGTTTCGCTTGGTTATACACTTATTACCAATAATATAGTTGATTTCAAAAACATCCACAATCTGAAAATTGTTAACCCTTATAAGTTGTAAGTAGTTGTCTGCTTTTGTCTGCACCAGCATTTATCTATTTTCTTGGCAATCTGCTCGTTTGAATACCACAAAGTATTAAGTTAAAAATTGTGAACTGCAAATTTGTAAAAACGTTTTGTTAGGTAAGGTTATCTAATTTTGCCCCAAATTTTATCACTATGCCGGAACAAATAAAATCCATCAATCCCGCCAGTGGCCTCGAAATTGCCGCATATGAAATTTATGATGAGAAAAAGGTGGAGAATGCCCTCAAACAATCCCGAAAAGCATTTGAAGACTGGCGTGTATTGCCCTTCAATAAAAGGGCGGTAGTGTTAAGGAGCATAGCAAAAGAACTGCGTAAGGAAAAAGAACAACTGGCAATACTGGCTACAATGGAAATGGGCAAGCCCATTCAGCAAGGCCGCGATGAGGTGGAAAAATGTGCCAAAACGCTGGAGTTTTATGCTAAAGAAGGAGCCGGTTTTCTTGCAAATGAGATAGTGGAAACAGACGCCCGTAAAAGCTATGTGGCATTCCGGCCATTGGGTGTGGTACTGGCAATTATGCCCTGGAATTTTCCGTATTGGCAGGTGTTCCGCGCTATGGCGCCTGCGGTAATGGCGGGGAATGCAATGGTGTTGAAACACGCTTCAAATGTGAGCGGTTGCGCCCTGGCAATAGAACGGGTGATAAAAAACGGGGGCGCGCCCAAAGGCTTGTTCCAAACGCTGCTGCTGCCTTCATCGCGGATTGAAGCGCTTATCAGTGACCCTGCAATTGCAGCGGTAACGCTAACAGGCAGCGCTGCCGCAGGTAGCAAAGTAGCCGAAGCTACAGGGCGCAACCTGAAAAAACAGGTTTTGGAGCTTGGCGGCAGCGACGCCTATATAATACTGGAAGATGCGGATATGGCTATTGCAGTAGAAATAGCGGTGCGCGGCAGGCTCGTGAACAGCGGCCAAAGCTGCATAGCGGCAAAACGTTTCGTTGTTGTAAAATCGCGCAGGAAAGAATTTGAACAACTTTATACCGCTCAAATGAAACTGGCTACCTATGGCGACCCCATGGACGAAAAGAACAGGGTAGGGCCTATGGCAAGAACCGATCTCCGCGACCAACTGCACGAACAGGTAATAAAGAGTGTAGAAAAAGGCGCAAAGATCCTTTGTGGTGGTTTTATACCCGATGGGCCGGGGGCATATTATCCGCCTACCGTGCTTACGAATGTAAAAAAAGGTATGCCTGCTTATGAAGAAGAGCTTTTCGGGCCGGTGGCATCTGTTATTGAAGCTAAGGATGAAAAAGACGCTTTCCGTATAGCCAACGACAGTATTTACGGGCTTGGCGGCGGCATCATCTCAAAGAACCGCGCACGGGCCGAAAAGCTGGCTGTGGAAGAATTGCAGGCCGGTAGCTGCTTTGTAAATGACTTTGTACACTCCGATCCCAGGCTGCCATTCGGCGGTATCAAACACAGCGGTTATGGCCGCGAATTAGGCGCTTTCGGCATACGGGAGTTTGTGAACATTAAGACGGTTTTTGTGAAGTAGGAATAAAATAAATTAGTAACTTTGTAAGAGTAAGTTTAAAATTCTGTTTTATGACAAAAGAAAATGTAGCTACTGCAATTATAGATTTGCCGCAAGAATTTGATTTGGATGAATTGTTTGAGAGATTAGTTTTCATGGAAAGGGTAGAGGAGTCCCGCAAACAAATCAAAGAAGGGAAATCAATTACTCATGCAGAAATGAAGAAAAAAATATTGGAATGGCGAAAATAATATGGTCAATATGTTTTCAAAAGGTAAGTTTAATATAATCTCAACTTGTGTTTTCCTCGCACTCCTATTTTTCTCCTCCTCCTCCAAACCACCCAAGCATATGTACAGCTACCTCGCACTCGGCGATTCTTATACCATAGGCGAACAAGTACCTATGCAGGATAATTTCCCGCACCAAACCACACAGTTGCTGCGCAAACAAAACATGGATGTTGCAGACCCGGTAATAATAGCCACCACCGGCTGGACCACCGATGAACTTGCCGCCGCCATACGCGAACACAATATCCACGAAACATTCTCTTTTGTATCCCTGCTCATAGGCGTTAATAACCAATACCGGGGCCGCAGTATCGAAAATTATAAGCAGGAATTTACACAACTACTCACGCAGGCTATCGTATTCGCTAAAGGCCAGCCGAAAAATGTATTTGTCCTCTCCATTCCCGATTGGGGAGCAACCCCCTTCGCCGAAGGCAGGGACCGGCAGAAAGTCGCGAAAGAAATTGACGAATACAATGCTGCCTGTAAAGAAATAACCTTAGCCCATAAATGCCAATACATAGAGATCACCGCCAGCACCCGCCAAAACGCCCAAAACAAAGAATACCTTGCCGCAGATGGCCTGCATCCATCCGCTAAAGAATACGGGGTGTGGGCAGGAAGGCTTGCTGATGCTGTGGCAAAAGAATTGAAACAATAGAAAATGCAGTAAATATGCTTAATTTTAGTCCCAGATTATGGCAGGTACGCAGCAAATATACCCGGTAAAAGAAATCTTCAAAGCGCTTAATGCGCTCAAATTGGGTTTTGATATTGCCGATATTGATAGTTTATATGTTGACTTTGATAGTGTACGTTCAGATTCTTCTTTCCGCAGTTTAATGTTTCATTTGGGAATAATAAATAACCAGGTTAACGAAGATGCGGGTAATGCTAAAATACTTTACACAGGGCACACCGGCAGCGGGAAAAGCACCGAACTGCTGAAACTACATCACAGGTTAAACAAACCGGAACAATTTTTTTCTGTTTACTTAGATGTTGAAGATTATATTCAGATTTCAGATTTCAAGCCTGAAGATTTGATGGTACTCCTGATTGCAGCGTTGGTTAATGCACTTCTTGAACAAGGAATTGATTATGGAGTGCCAGGTTTGCAAAAAATTGCCGATGATTGGCTTTCTGACAAGGAGGTTACCAAAGAGATAAAAAGCAAAATTGATAGTGAGGGGGGATTGAGTGCAGAAGTGGGTACAGGTGGGTTATTGAAAATTTTTAGCGCGAAAGCTTTTATGAAATCTATTTTTTCCTATAGTTCCCATACATCTGCATTTGTGAGAAGGAAAATAGAAGAAAAACAAAGCGATTATATTATTGCTTTCAACCTGGCGCTTAAAGAAATAAAAGATGAGATCAGGAGATCGGGCAGGGGCAAAGAGATAGTATTTATTCTTGACGGGCTTGAAAAGTTGCGCTGGAGGTTAGATACTTATACTAAAACATTTTTTCAAAATACAAGGCTGATACAGGACGTTAATTGCAGCCTTATCTGCTGTGTGCCTATTGATACGCTCTATGATTCAAAAACCAGCCAGGTTCTCAGCACTTATGAACATTATACGTTGCCGCTTATACCAATAAATGAAACGACAATTCCATTATTCAGCCAGATCATTACGCGAAGGATGGATAAAGATACATTTTTTGAAGAGGGTGTTTTGGAATATTGTGTCATGCAATCTGGTGGCAGCCCCAGGCAATTGATAAGAATAGTGGATACAGGATTGGCAAATTCTGAACCCAACAATTTTAAAATAAGTATGTCCGTAGCTGAAAAGGCATGTAAGAAATTAGGTCTGGATTTACTGCGAAGATTAACATCTCCCCAATTCGATAAGCTCAAAAGCGGAAATTATGACCGCGCAGATCCATTGATCTTAGACCTTTTATTTTCACTCGATCTGATGGAATATAATGGCGAGCAAAATAACAGGCTGCCTAATCCATTGCTAAAGCCTTTTCTTTAAAGATGCAAGTAACTAATAACAGCGATTCCGAAATCATAATTGCCCAAAACAAAGAGGAATGGGGCAGGCTGTTGTTCCTTTTGCAGGACCCGGAACCAAATGTATTCTGGATAAACTGTGATACGGCATGGGTAAAGCGGCCATTGCATGATGCGATTGGCGAACATTTTCCGCAATTAAAATCTTATGACATTTACTTAAATGAAAGAACTGAATCATTAACCCGGATTATTTTATTGGAAGAAAAAGACGAAATTCCAAAGGAAGGTATTATTCATGTGTTTGGTTTGGAGGATGCGGTTAAAAGTTCGGAATTTATAAGTAACCTTAATTTTCAGCGAAACACTTTGTTTCGCAAAACACCTGTGCATCTTATATTCTGGACAGATTTTGCTACAGGCACAATCCTTTCCCATAAGGCGTATGATTTCTGGAGTTGGATCGTTTTTACATTCAATTTTAAAACGCCGGATGTGCTACTTACATCGCGGCAAAAGGGATTTCAGAACCAGTTGCGTCTTGAAAATACTGCAATAGATTTGCCAGATAGGGATAGCAAGGCGAGAATCAGTCATTTAGAAAATGAATGGGAAGAATTTTTGAAATCTGTAAATGGCAGGCCTTCTACTATAAAGCAAATGAATGATGCGATAACAATTGCAAGGGCGATGGCTTTGGAGTACAGGGATGATGGGCATGATAGCAAAGCTATTGAAATACTGGAACACGTTTTTAGATTAAACCCTGAAATAATTACGGAAAAAGATCAATCGCAATTATGGAATGATTTAGGTGTTTCTTATTTTGAGTTAGGGACTATTGAGAAAGCAAGAGATTTATATGAAAATGCCCTTTCATTAAATATTAAACTTTTTGGAGAAAATAATTTAGAAGTCGTAACCAATAAATCTAACCTTGCTGGGATATATAAAAGCATAGGAGAATTTCAAACAGCTAAAAAATTGCTCGAAGAATCTCTGGCAACTTTTAATGAGATTTCCGGGAAGAATCATCCTTATCTTGATACTTTAGAATCAAACCTTGCAATGGTTTATGAAGATTTGGGTGAATTAGATAAAGCAAAAGTTTTGTTAGAAAAAGCTCTTGACAATAATCTGAAAAGGTTAGGAGAAAACCATCCCGATACTGCAATTAAACTTTCAAATCTTGGTGTAAATCATTATAAGTTGGGTGATATGGTTAAAGCAAAGGATTTGTTTGAAAAAGCCTTAAATTCCGATTTAAAAAATTTTGATAAAAATCATCCGAATATTGCTATTCGTTATTATAATTTAGCCTATACTTTTTTGGGGTTAAATCAAATTTCAAAAGCCAGAGAATATATGGCACAAGCTTTAGGAATCTATAGAAACCTTAACCACGGGAAAGAAGTTGAAGATTGTCTCTCCTTCCTCAAATCCCTCGAACCCGAACCACCCCCTACTTCTTCTTCCCAAACAACCGCGTAAAAAATCCCTTTTTCGGCTGCGCTCCCTTGCTGCTTTCGGGGCCATCGGTGAGGGTTACTATGCCTTGTTCTCGCACGGCTGTTTTTTTCGCGGCGCGGTACATGTTTTCCCATAGCATACTTACAAAACCCTTTGTGGTATCGCGGGCAAATGAGGTGCTTACCTTGCGCACATCTCCTTTTGGCATGGGGTTGCTGGGGTAGAGCAGCAGCGTGCTGCCCACGAACGCAAACGGGCCTTTCTTTCCGGCTCTCATTTTGCTGTCAAACTTAAAGAGCGATATTTTCAGGCCATCATACAGCACCGTGAAATCGCCATGAGTATAGGACTCATCGCCTGCTATATGTATATCCATGTGCGAGAGATGGAACGATGTTACTTTTACAAAAGTAAACACCTGCGCCTGCGCTGTTACCTCATCGCCGGTAAGGTTTTGCAGCGTTCCATCCATTGTAAAGGCCCCCTTATTGTCGGCAAGCGACAGGCTGAAGTTTGCTGCCATTTCGCTCTTACCCATGTATTTCCCGGTTAGTTGCACCTTGCAGTTTTCATCACGCGCTATTACTTTGGGTATATTGGTGATGTTGCGGAAACTGCCCTGTATATCACTGAATGTTATCACCCCTTCATCACCTTTTTTGGTTACCTCGGTATATTTAAAGTTGCCGTTTTTTATATCCAGTTCTTCGATGTTTGTTTTCAAGCCCACTTGCAGCAGCAGTTGGTTGGGGAAGCTGCCCTTCCTGCCGCCGGTAGTTGCATTTTCCCGTATATACCGTATGGCTATAACCGGGGCTGTGGCATGTACTTTGGGTATCCGCAGCACACCATCGTCCACAAGCCTGTTCCAGTTAAAGTCCACCAATTCTATGGCCGGGAAGCTAAGGTCGTAGTTTTCTTTCTCCTTACCGGTTTCATGGTCGTTGTCGGTCATGTGGTTTATTTTCACAAATTTCAGGGTCACTGTATTTGGTGTTGATGCGAAATCAAGGTCGGGCGTCTTCACGCTATACAGGCCCGCCGGCTTGCTGAAAATAAAATCTTCAAACCGCACCTTGCCGCTGCGGGCATACAGGAACACACTGGTGTCTTTTGTTTGGTCATAGTCATAGGCAAAGTCGTTGAGCGTGGCTGTCCCACCCTTCATATAGCATTCAAAATGTTCTTGTTCCCCCTTGTATTTATAAGTTATATCCGGGTTTATAAAGTCTGCCCGCAGGGTAGTTATGCGGCCAATTAACGGAGTTTTCTGCTTGTCGTGGGCATACAGCGAATCGCCTGGGTTCG
>Ga0206818_1072_pt1 | contig 29155 bp, 33 predicted proteins | sample Alteio_BWOrgCont_86_FD_152881 | JGI IMG/M metagenome (GOLD analysis project Ga0206818, IMG submission 152881) | Enriched cells from forest soil in Barre Woods Harvard Forest LTER site, Petersham, Massachusetts, United States -... | ecosystem: Environmental > Terrestrial > Soil > Temperate forest >...
TAAAGAAGGCGAAGTAATTACTTCAGATGAAATTATGTACTGCTGCAAATTCCCCCTTGTGTGTGAGCCTTTTGTGCGTGAGCGAAGGGGGTTAGGGGGATGTTAAGTTATAAGTTGAAATAATTGATTCAGATGAAATCATGTAACGTTGCAAATTCCCCCTTGCGCGAAGGCTGTGTGCTAGGGGGATGTTTTTAAAATAGAGAGTCCGATTTTTATTCATGCCAAACAAGCTGATCCCATACAACCCAGCCTTAAAACAACTCGCCCGGAAGTTGAGAAAAGAAAGTACGCTGAGTGAAGTGCTTTTATGGAAGCAAATAAAAACAAAATATTTGGGCGTTGAATTTCACAGGCAAGTGCCGATTGATAAATACATCGTTGATTTTTATTGCCACGAATTGATGCTTGCGATTGAAATAGATGGCAGTAGCCATGATAATATAGAAAAGGATTTAGAAAGACAAAATCGCCTGGAGGATTTGGGAGTGCGTTTTATACGCTTTAGTGATGGGGTAGTGAAAAGCAATATGGATAGCGTTGTCTGGGCATTGATAGACATGGTTAAGCAGTTGCAGGGTGCGTAAGTTTACATCCCCCTAACCCCCTTCGCTCACGCACACAACCTACGCGGCAAGGGGGAATTTACTGCATCAATACCATGAGCAGCTTGTAATCTTTTCAACTGTTCATAGTGCCGCCTTAGCTTTAGCGGTGGCGCAAGGGGTTAGGGGGATGTTTGAGTATGCTGAAATTTTCCCTTTGCAGTTAGCTTTTCATAAGTAGAAAACAATTTCTATATTTGCAGAAACAATTTTTTTATGAAACATACTTTACTTGCTTTTGTATGCGTTCTGTTTTTGCACACTTCGCTTTCTGCGCAGATCACGCTTAATTCTGGCAGTTATCCTGCTTCTGTAATTGGTACCGACAGCCTTAAAGTTACCACTGCTGCGACCGCATTTCCTTCGCTTACGGCTATGGATAGCGGTATGTGGGATATGAGTGTGGTTACAGATTCCACGCCGGTATTATTTGCTTACCGCGTATCCCCCGATTCAAGCGTTTACCAGTTTGCCGATAGCAATCTGTATAATTTCGGAAGTTTTGGGTACCAGGGCAATCTGCAATCTTCCATCACCAGCAGCGGCCTTATGGAATATGGGATCAGAGTTCCCAAAACAGGATATAGCCTTACTTCTCTGACCGCCGGGCCTATTGACAGCTTTATTATTAATGCGCAATACATACTCTATACCGCGCCACGTACCATAGTTGCCTTCCCCGCTACCATTGGTAGTTCATGGACGTCAAACTACCATGCTGATCTTGATTTTAAGTTCACCTATGTTGCAGGCGGCTATACAGATGCTCCGGGTATAACAAGGAGATATACTACTGAAAAAGATTCCGTAACAGGATGGGGCCTTATGCGGATAAAAAACGCAAGTGGCGCGCCATCCCAATACGAGGAGGTATTGCAGGTGGAAACAGTGATCACGCATACCGATAGTTTCTTCCTTAATGGTTTACTTTTCCCGGGCGCACTTCTTACGTTTTTCAATATCACAGAAGGCGAGAAAGACACGAGCTACCAGCAGAATTATTACCGTACCCAGGAAGTTACTCCATTTGCACAGGTCAGCTTTCATGATGCGGCATATACGCAACCCTATACGGCAACCACGCATGTGCAGCGGTTAGTATTTCCTTCTGCTGTTGCGGCAATTGCTAAAGAAAGTGATGTGAAGGTTTATCCCAACCCTGTAGAAGGAAGCAATATTTTTATTGAACTACCTGCTATAAGCGGGCCATGGTCTTATGCGCTCATGGATATTAACGGAAGGAAAATGGCTAAGGGGCTGTTGCAGGTAAATGGTAACAATTCTCAAATCGAAAAACCAGAATCAATGATTCCAGGTACCTATTACTTGGAGCTTGATAATAACGGAAAACCTTTTTGCGTTAAAGAGATTAATGTTAGCAGATAGTGATTCTTTAAAAGCAAATCCCTGTACATGGATGAAAGCCCGCTGGCGTTAAAAGTAGCTTCTAAGATTGCGCTTGCCGCTATGGGTGTGCTGTTTATACTGGGAGCGATATTTTATAGAGAACGCGCCTTATTTTCAGATGCCGCTTTCAGGGTATTCCATGTTATCAATTATTCCAGGTTCGGTGTTCCCGGCAAAAGGTATGGGGCGTTTATTATACAGGTGCTGCCGTATTTAGCCCGCAAGTTGCATTTGTCCATCAATGCGATTTTATTTCTTTACGGCAGCAGCTATAATTTATTTTTTTTCTCGGTTACAGCTTTGCTGGTATATAGGTACAGGCAATACACACTTGCCATACTCATGGCGCTCTATTATTTTTTGTTTGTCAGCGAGTCGTATATGTGGGTGAGTGAAACCTTCCTGGGCGTAGCATGGATGTTCTTGTTTTTTGCCGTTACAATACACCTGGGGAAGAAAAAAGTAAACGTCTTTTTATTACTCGTTCCATTTTCGTTATTCGCATTTCTTGCTTTGTTCTCTCATTTTGTAATAATCATACCCACTATTTTTTTATGGATATACCTTATCAGCGAAAAGAAAAACTGGCCGTTTTCTAAAAATATTTCCATACTGTTAAGCTGCATTCTGGCGCTGATTTTATGCATAAAATTCATTGGTGCCAGCTCAGAGTCATCCGACAGCTTGCACTTGCATGGTATTACCCACTTTTCATTGAAAGACATTATCAATACCTTTACAACACCGGTATTAAAAACATTTTTTTATAGGTGTCTTATTAATTATTGGGCCGCAATTATTGTATTCATTACAAGTATGGTCAGCCTTATAAAAAATAAAAAATGGGGTTTGGCTACATGGACTTTTATTTCTGTTCTCGGCTATCTTATTATTATGGGGCTTACTTATGGCGATGAGGATAGCAACGTACTTCTGCTTCATATAGAAAGTGAGTGGGCATGTATCGGTATTCTTGTATCGGCAGGTTTTGTTTTCACATTCTTGTCCCGCCTCAGGCCTGTTACTGCATCGTGTTTGCTCGCAGGTATTTTTATTGCCCGGCTGGTATATATTGGCATAGGCATATCATCGTTTTGCTTGCGGACGGATACAGACGAACAAATATTGGCGCAAATGAGAAAAAAGGGGATTGCGAAACTGGTGTTACTTGACGACAAACAATTAATAGCAATCAATAAACTAACCTGGGGACTGCCATTTGAAACCATAATGATGTCTGCGATTGATGGAGATAAACCACAGCGCACCTTTTGTATTGTAAATAAGGATGATAAAGAAGCGCTCCTGGCAATGAGCTATCCCTCAGTAATTTTCACAACCTTTGAAGCCTCTGCCCCTAAAGATTTTAACAGGGAATATTTCTCTATGGACTCAACACATCCGTACCAGGTAATGACTTACAGTGAACTTATGAAATAAGAATGCCCAACAATGCGGAGATTGGATTAATTTCGGGCAATAAATAAATACGGATGAATGTAAAACACCCGCAGGATACATTTGTTATCATGTCGGAACTGGTGCTGCCAAACGATACCAATACGCTGGGCAACCTGATGGGCGGCAAGCTGATGCACTGGATGGATATTGCCGCGGCAATTGCTTCGCAGAAACATTGCAACTGCCCGGTAGTAACGGCTTCTGTGGATAATGTATCTTTTGCACAGCCCATAAAATTAGGCAACCTGCTCACTATTGAAGCCAAGCTCACCAGGGCTTTCCAGACCTCTATGGAGGTATATCTGCGGGTATGGGGCGAAGACCTTTCTGCCCAATACAGGTACCTGTCCAACGAAGCGTACATGACCTTTGTGGCGCTGGACCCGCATGGCAGGCCGCGCAAAGTACCCGAAATAGTACCCGAGACGGACGCTGAAAAGAAAATGTTTGAAGGCGCATTGCGCCGCAGGCAACTGCGCCTGATACTCGGCGGTAAAATGAAAACCGAAGACGCCGGGGAACTAAGAGCATTGTTTGTAAAGGAGTAATAAGTTGACAAGGAATAAATTAGTGAGTTTAATTGCCGAAATATGGTATTAGCTGAATGAATTTGATGCAGTAATTCCCCTTTTAGCGTGGGTCCCGATAGCTATCGGGATGCGTGAGCGAAGGGGGTTAGGGGGATGTTTTAAGCTAAATGTGGAGAATAAATGTATTTCACAAAATTACCTTTGCACAGTATAATTGCCCCGAACTTTAGTTCGGGGTTTAGATAAAAGCCCGTTGGCTTCAGCCAAAACTTACTTGTGCCAGGTATTGCTCATGTGGTGTATTTTGGCTAAAGCCAGTATATTATTCATCATTACCCCCGGCCTGAAGTCCGGGGCAATTAAAAATTGCAGTTTGAGCGAAGAAGCAAATTTGTTCTACGTACATAACAAGAGTTCATTTTAATTTTTGACTTTTAATTTTAATTATTAATGTTATTAGATCGCAAAGTATCACCGGTAATTCACGATGCAATAGAGTTTGATTACAAGCTGCCCCCAATTCAGCAGGAGCAATTAGACAACGGGCTGCCCCTGTATTGGCTTGACGCAGGTGTGCAGGATGTGGTGCAGATAGACTGGATATTTCCCGCCGGCCTCTGGTATGAGCAGAAACCTTCGGTAGCCCACGCCACAGCAGGGCTGCTGAAAAACGGCACCACGAAACATACCGCAGAGCAGATACACGAGGCGCTGGAGTTTTATGGCGCACAACTGAAAGCAAATGCCGGAAATGATTACGCCACCATAACACTATACTCGCTTACCAAGCACTTGCCGGTATTGCTGCCAATGGTGCATGAGATAATAACAGACGCTACCTTCCCGGAAGAGGAAGTGGAAATACATAAGCGCAATGCCATTCAGAAACTGCTGGTAAATCTGCGCCAGTGCGAGTTTGTAGCCAACCAGCGCATAGACGCATTGCTCTACGGGGAACTGCATCCGTATGGCCGCTTCTCTAAAAAAGAAAACATAGAAGCGCTTACGCGCGAAGACCTTGTTACGTTTTACAACGCGCATTACAATGTAGCCAATGCCCGTATTTTTATGGCAGGCAAGGTGAGCGAAAAAGATGTGAAATGCGTGAACGAAGTGTTTGGCAAGCTGCCCGTGAAAAAAGAAGAAATCAAGAACGAAACGTTCCCCGGCCCGCTGCAATCTGAAAGGGTTCATAAAATAAATAACGACCCGAATGGTGTGCAGGGCGCCATACGCATAGGCAGGCTTTTCCCTAACCGCCACCACCCCGATTACACCCCAATGGTAGTACTCAACACTTTATTCGGCGGCTATTTCGGGTCGCGGCTGATGAGTAATATACGGGAAGATAAAGGCTACACTTACGGTATTTACAGTTCCATGTCTCCCGAAATTAACGGTGGCTCGTTTGTTATCCATACCGAAACAGGGCGCGATGTGGTGGACAATGCGATAAAAGAAGTCTATCGCGAAATGGAAATATTGTGCAATGAAACGGCCCCGGAAGAAGAACTGTTACTGGTAAAAAACTACCTGCTCGGCGGCCTTCTTGCCGACCTCGACGGGCCATTCTCCATACTGCAACGCTGGCGTACTTTGATACTGAATGGTTTTACCGAAGAGTACTTCAATAACAACATAAACATTTACAAAACAGTTACCGCAAAAGAACTGCAAGCGCTCGCCCAGAAATATTTCAACCCAAAAGATTTTTATGAAGTAGTAGTGATATAATGCGGAAATGTGGAAGTAATGCGGTAATGTGGGGATAATGCGATAATGTGGAAAAAATGCGGCAATGTGGAGGTAATGCGGCAATGTGGAAAGAAATAATGTGCAAATGTGAAAATACGGAAATGTGAAAATTGAGTAGCGTAATACCCGATTTTTTATTAATTTGCCCCACCATTTTCACATTACCGCATTATTTCCACATTGTCGCATTAATAACCAAGCCAACCTAGCTCAGCTGGTAGAGCAACAGTTTCGTAAATTGTAGGTCGTCGGTTCGATTCCGATGGTTGGCTCTCTTTAAAGGTATATATTACATTAGTACAATTATCGCCAAAAACGGCGATAATTTAGGAATATCGCCGAAAGTGGCTATATTTGAAACTTATGAATGAGTTTAGCGCTGTAATAACAGGGGATATAGTTAATTCAAGCAAACTAAGTGATAAAGATTTTTCAGTTTTGGTAGCTATGCTAAAAGAGATGCTGAAATCTGAAAAAGCGAGAAGCAGCTTTTATCGCGGAGATAGTTTTCATGCTTTATGCAAACCTGAACAGGCATTTGTGTTGGCATTAAAACTAAGGGCAATAGCACGCGGGATTGAATTGGAAAATGAACCGGCTGATATAAGGATAGCTATCGGGCTTGGCGATGTAGAAAAACCTGTTAAAAATTTAGCAACGGCAAAAGGCGCGGCATTTATACTGTCTGGAAGAGAACTTGACAGCATGGGTAAATCAGCAAAGCGTTTGTCTGTAAAAATAGCAGATGAAAAATTGGATTTTGGGATGATGGCCATATCATTTATTGCAGATAGCATTATGCAAAAAATGTCGTCAAAGCAAGCGGAAGTGGTGTTGGAATTACTTAAAGGGAAAACGGAAACTGAAGTAGCCGGTATATTGGGTAAAAGCCAGTCAACTATAAATAAACTAAAACAGGCGGCGGGCTGGAATGAACTGGAAGAAGCAATAACAATATATAGTTTAATGATTGCAAATATTCACACCACCGCCGGCTAACTATGCAACTACTGTGGCTTATAAAAATATTGACTGCTCATTTATTGACGGATTTTGTGCTGCAGCCAAAAGCATGGGTAACCAACCGGATACGACTGCACTGGAAATCAAAAGAATTATATCTCCATGCTGTAATAACAGCCCTCGTAGCATGGTTGTTTACAGGATTTGATAACTGGTTTGTGCCGGTAATAATTTTTATCACGCATCTTTTTATTGATCTGTGGAAGTCTTACAGGCCGGAAAACATCGCTTACTTTTTTATTGACCAATGTTTGCATCTCGCAGTAATAGTGGCTTTATGGCTTTACTTGTTTCCCGCTGAAGTACAGGTAATTAAAAACACGCTTATTGCAAAAAATACGGAACACTATTGGTCGTATGGGTTAGCGGTTCTTTTTCTTACACAACCCGCAGGTATTATCATTGGCATCCTTACGCAGAAATGGCGCGACCAGGTAAATGAGGAACAGGATAGCCTGAGCAATGCAGGAAAATGGATAGGCATTTTAGAGCGTGTGGCTATCTTTTTCTTAGTCATCAATAACCAGTTTGCCGCAATAGGGCTGCTTACAGCTGCAAAATCCATATTAAGGATAAGGGATGGCGATGGCGCGAGGCAAAAGACAGAGTACGTATTGATTGGTACCTTGATAAGCGTAACAACAGCTTTATTGATTGGGCTGATAATAAGAGATATTTGAAAAAGGGGATAAATTGTAGGTTGTCCAATTGTGTCCGCACTGCGGGCATAATTGAGTTGGATAAGAGGTATTTGAAAAATGGGATTAAATTGTAGGTCGTCGGTTCGATTCCGATAGTTGGCTCTCTTTGAAACTTTAGATATTCGTGTTATATGGCAGATTGGGATTTAAAAAAAAGATTTTTTATATTGCCGTGAAAATTTGGAAAACCTTGAACGATTACTGGATTTTTTTGCTTTTTCGACATGAATAAAGATGCAATAAACTATGCTAAAAATTATTTCAGCAACATGGGGCTATAAAGGAGTTTTCATAGATGTAACTCATATACTAACGGGTACTATTGACCCTACAACCGGTAATTTAGAAATAGACCTATCCAAGTTATTAGACCCATGCGAAGGGTGGATAAAAGAACTAAATGTTGTTTATGAATATGCTGGTAAAAAACGTCACATTTTAATTCAGGAAAAACATCCTCAAAGTAAAGGGAAAAAAATGCTAATAATAGAAAAAGGTATGGCAAGAACAAATAGCAGAAAGCATCTGGGTATGATGGAAATAATTGGATTAGTATAACTGCAATTCAATAATGGTTAATTAAATAGAAAAATGAAACCAACTTTAGCTATATTATTTTTATCCATTTCTGGCGGTTATGGATTTGCGCAGCAATTGTCAAAGTATAATGGACCTTACGAATTAAATGGCGCAAATGGAGTTGCAACTTTTTCTTATTACTTAGAAAAAGGAGAAAGAGTAGTTGATGGAACTTTTACTTTTTCCGAAGTAAAAGGTAATTTTTCAGTTTCAGGAAAATATAGAAAAGGAGTAAAAAATGGTCTGTGGACAATTAAATCCAGCTCATCTACTTGGAATGATTTATCTGTTAAGAAAACAGAATTAATTTGGAAGAGAGTTAGTGAAAGTCATCCTTTTATAGAGTCTTCTAATACGGCTATTGAAAATTGGATTAATGGCAAAAAAGACGGTATTACAAGTTCGGAAGAAAGTCTAAAAAAATCATGGGGCTATCCTCAACCTGGAGGTCATACTAATGAAAAAATTTCTACAAAAAGAGTTTACAAGAGCGATACACTATATAGTATAGATGGCATCCGCAAGAAAGACGATGTAATTTTACTAAGTGTGAAAGGGAATTACAAGAACGGTTTCGTTGATGGAAATTGGATTTTTACAGATAAACAAAAAAAATATTATTACACATTTGTTGATGGCTATCTCGAAAATTATGAAATTAGCGAACTCGGTACAGGAAAAAAAATAGATGGTAAAACGAGTGAAATTGATAATGATGCAAGAAATGCCTATTTCAACAAATCAGATAATAGTTTTGATATTAAGTATGGATATTACAAAAGCGATTTGAATAGTGCTAAGTTAGTTGTTCAAAAGGTCAATGACAATTTAAGCATTATAAAAATATTTTCTTTGCAAAAAGAACCAGCAAATTTTACTGGTTTATATTTACAGGATTATGTTAATTATTTTGGAGATGATTTCACTCCTTACAAGTATGACCAAAAACAAATTTTTGGATTATCGCCTATAATAAATTCAGAAGTTTTATCTGAAGGAAAATATGATAATATTGAAAAAGTTTACTTTAACGATCTTCTGTCTGAGGTGAAATTTCTGAAGTTGACTTGTAATTCAAAAGGGCAATTTCTTAATACTAATTGGAACAAAGTTAATAACTTCAAGAATTCCGTTTATTTTTTTCAGTTGAAAGCATATTTATACACAGGCAACAGCGATAGCATTAAATCCCTTAGAAAAGACGTTAGCAACTTTACCTTGAATTTAAACGAATATCCTCTTCCTCATGGAAGATATGTTCCTATTGGAATGAGTGAGGTTGAATATGCAGATTATCTACACTTTTTAGAAAATGTTTTGATCGGTAATGATGATTGGAAAAAATTTATTGATAATTATTTCAACAAAAATGGAGGCGATACAACATGGCAATCGGTAATTGTAAAAGAATTTAATGAACTTAAATCCACTTCTTTTATACAAACCAACATCCCTGATGTTCTAAAATACATTTCAAATAAAATTGACTCAATAGACAAACTAAATGAGATAAGTTTATCTAACATAGCGGAGGTGAAGATAGGTAACCAAATATGGATGGCTACTGACCTTAATTATATTCCAAATAATGATTTTCATTATGTAATAGTTGATAATAAAAAAATACAAAATTACAAGGTCGGTAAAGGCAAAGTGCTGTATAATATTTATTGCAGACCGAATATTAAATGTCCGAAAGGATGGCGTCTTCCAACAATAGAGGACTGGAATTTATTAGTTAAGACATTAGGTGGGGATCGTCCAGCCGCATCCAATTTACTATTAGTGGGCAAAGGTTCGGGATTTGAAACGAACTACCCGTGCGTCTCAAAGTATGATGGTGCTCCTAATGCCGATGATCGGGAAATCAAATATTCAGAATTGGGACGAGGAGGCTATTTATATTTTGACGCAGCAAATATGGAGCAAAGAGATTTTGATTTCCCTGAAAATAATTATTTGGGCTATTCTTCGACAGAGAATATTTTCATTCCATGCCGACTAATAAAAGAATAAAAAGCGGATTTTTACGTTCTCGCTGTGTGTCCGCCCTTTAGCGGCACTCGGCGATACTCGCACCGGGCAGAATAGCAAAATAAAAACGTCATACTCATTTAAGCGTTTTTCATAAAACCATTCCTTTTGTAAGTGTTTTTCATAAAAATTAAATGCTTTTCAGAGTTTGCAAAAGCTAAATCCCCAACCGTTAATAAACTCCTAAAACCACACCTCACTAAAACTACGTAGTCCATAAACCCGTTTATAATACCGAACTTAGTAGTCCATGTTTATGCGTAAACTGAATATTATTGCAGCAATTTTCTGTTTGCTGTTTTTTTCACAATGCGGAAACGCACAAAATAAAAACGCCATGCCCGAGCATAAAAATAATCCATACTATTCCCGTACAGATACCACGCACTTGCAGGTAAGCAATGCAGACTGGAAAAATATCCTGACTTCAGACGTCTATAAAATAGGTCGTGAAAAAGGCACCGAATGGGCCTTTACCGGCAAGTATTGGAAAACAGATACAAAGGGTACTTATTACTGCGCGGTATGCGGCAATGCCCTTTTCAGGTCAGACGCGAAGTTTGCCAGTAGCTGCGGCTGGCCCAGCTTTTACGAGGCCATACGGCCCACCAGTGTGCGGTATATTGACGACCATACGCATGGCATGGACCGTACCGAGGTAGTCTGTGGCCGCTGCGATTCGCACCTCGGCCATATATTTGATGATGGCCCGGCACCAACACACCAGCGTTTTTGCATGAACTCCGCCGTGCTTGAATTTGAGCCGGATACGCAGTAGCGCGAAAAGCCTCTCCCAAAGACGTATTTTCCTGTATGGTGTTTTAAAGCGTTTATATTTTTTTCAGATGCACGGCTTTTATTGAAAGCTGTCAAAAATCCATGTACTTGTTTTTTTACCACTAAGGTCACAAAGAAATTCACAAGGGCCACAAAGCTCCCTTTGTGTTCTTAGTGGTTCAACTTTGTGCCCTTTGTGTTTACTTTCGCTACACGTTTACTTAACCAGCAGACCATAGTATAGACAATTTCTATCATAAAGGTATGAAGTTGTGATTGCACCACTTCTATTTTTGCCACTTGCCCATAACAGGAAAGTGGCAATGCTTATTGCGCACAACACCACTTGAATAATACCGGTTATCCACACAAAGTTTTTCTATCATAGCGCAGTGCGCGAACTACCACAGGCTGCTACCAGCTTGTGATGTAAGGTATAATTGCCCATGTAAGAAATGCGTTCAACCTTTGTGCCGCAAAAGGGAGCTTTTAACCCTTAAACACCTGTCATATGAACAAAGACCTGGCATACAACGAAAGAAAGGAATGGGCGAAGATGCTCTATACAAGGGAGGATAATACCAGTAAGGATATTGCGCTGACGATAGGCATTGAAGAAGCCGATGTCCGCTTATGGGTTGCTGACGGCGCATGGGATGGCATAAAACGTTCCCTGATGATCTCGAAAGAAACCCAGTTGGCGCATTTATACAACATCCTCGAAAAGCTGAACAGCAAGAGCGCCGATGAGGTAACCATTAAAGATGTGGACCATATACTCAAATACACCACCATCATCAAAAACCTGGAAGTGGCCCCCAGCAGGGCAACTGTCTTAGAAGTATCCGATCTCTTTATCCACTGGCTGCGGCGCAAAGACATAGAACTTACCCGAACGCTTATTGTGCATTTTGACGCCTTTATAAAGGAGCTATATGTGTAGGAACGATGACATAATAAATTCGGCAACCTGACTTGTTCTTTTCCATTTTTTCTGCGTTGAAAAATCTTTAAATAGCTCACTATTCGCAGCTTTTCCGCCTTAAAAAAAAGAAAAATAACTGCGTCAACTTACCAAATTTATTATGTCAACGTTCCTTAACGATTGGTAAGGATTGAGTTTTATGATTGATAAATGCAGCTATGGTATTTAAAGTTGAGAAGACGGAGAAGCAGCTATTAAATAAGTGGAATGAGTTGGTAAAAGAAGTGCTGGATACAACAGCAACAAACAGCGATGAACCGGAGGCAGAACGCAAAGAAAGAAAAAAACGCTTAGAGGCAGAACCGGAAGAATGGTTTAAGTATTACTTCCCGGCATACACATTTGCGCAGCCAGCAGCTTTTCATATAGAAGCCACGAAGCGCGTATTGGAAAATAAAGAGTGGTACGAGGTGCGCATGTGGAGCCGTGAACTGGCAAAAAGCACCCGCACCATGATGGAGGTACTCTATTTGACACTGGTAGGGCACGGAGCTAAACGCCGCCGCCGCAAGCGTTATGTAATGCTCATCAGCAACAGCCTGGACAATGCCATACGCCTGCTGCTGCCCTACAAAGCCAACCTGGAATATAATAAGCGCATCATCCAGGATTATGGCAAACAGGAGAGCGCCGGCAACTGGCAGATGGCGGAATTTATAACGCAGCACGGCGTTGCATTCCGCGCACTGGGCGCGGGGCAAAGCCCGCGTGGCGCAAGAAATGAAGAAGTGCGGCCCGACATACTATTGTTTGACGATGTGGACACGGATGCCGATTGCCTGAACCCGGAGCTGATAGCTAAGAAGTGGAGATGGATAGAGGAGGCGGCAATCGGCACACGTTCCATATCAGCGCCTACAACTATTATTTTTTGTGGCAACCGTATATCTGCCGATTGCTGCATAGAGCGCGCCACGCGCCTGGCCGACCATGTGGAGGAAATAAACATCCGCGATGCAGCAGGCAGGTCAACCTGGCCGGAGAAAAACAGCGAGGTGGATATAGACCGGGTGCTGACACAAAAAAGTTATGCAGCCGCGCAGAAAGAATATTTTAATAACCCGCTTACAGAAGGGTCGGTGTTTAAACAAATGGCATACAAGCCTGTGAGGCAAATGAGCGAATATCAATTCCTGGTATGCTACACTGACCCTTCTTATAAAGACACTAACGACTACAAGGCTACCGTGCTGTTGGGAAAGTGGCAGGATGAGTTCCACATTATCAAGTGCTACTTAGAGCAAACCACTACTGCGGAAATGATACAGTGGTTTTACCACATAATGGACCTGGTAAGCAACGCGGCCTGCTATTACCTGATGGAGGAGGTGTTTATGCAGGATGTGATAGTGAAGGAAGTAAGCGACGCCGGGAAAAAATATGGCAGGGTAATTCCCATTCGTGGCGATACACGCAAAAAGCCGGATAAATTTATGCGGATAGAAACCCTGCTGGAGCCGCTGAATAGAAATGGCCAACTATACCTGAACGAACAGGAGCGGCACAACCCGCACATGGAGCGGCTGGCAGAGCAGTTCAAAACCTTTGCCCCCGGCAGCCACGCCCATGATGATGGCCCCGATGCCGTGGAAGGCGCGATATGGGCAATAAACACGAGACAAGGATTGAAAGAAACAGAGGTAAAAAGTTTTCGGAGAGTGGCGAATGATAAGCGGTATTAGTTGGGTATTATGATATGCCCTGTTTTTGTTAATTCGTTAAGGCAAACTGCAAAAATTTGGAGATTTCAGCTTTACACGCCTATCTTTGTAGAAGAAAATAGTATTGTTGTGATTGTCTAATCTTGATTTGTTCTAATTATTTCGTATGTTAGAGGTCTTAAATGGAATGGTTTTTGAGTTGCATTTTATGTGAGCAGAAACAAAGAAAATATCAACACTACAATTCCTAATGTAAAGCACATAAAAACACTATACAGTATCATGCTTGCAATAGTTTACCATATCTGCAATAACCTTAATGACATGCGCTTGCGTTTTGCCGGTGTTTATGATATTAATAAAGATATGGAAATATGCAAAATGGAATCTGAAATTTATAATATTTCAATTCCCACCGCAAAAGATGATAGAGCCAATCTAAAGCGCGACATGGCAAATGTAGCTAAGGATTTCAATAAGGGATTTAATATTAAGAAGTCTGAATTTATTTCAAAATGAGTATAAAGAGGGAGTTAAAAGTTGGCAAAACCCAAGATGTCCTTGCCATGCAACATACCGAAGATGTTGATGATAACTTTCTTCCCAAAGCCACAGAAATTGCTGCTCTTAACGAAATAAATAGTGATGTATTGCCCTGGCTTATGGCAATGTCGGAAAGGGAGCAAAAATTCAGGCACGAAAATCACTTTAAGAGAATCGAAATTACCAATAATCACAATCAAAGAGAACATAATACTGCAAGATGCGCTCTTCTAATATATTTTGTACTTGTCATTTCCTGCGTTTTGGCATCTTATGTATTAGTAAGAGAGGGGCATAATTTACAAGGTTCCCTTTTCGGTGGAACTGCCGTTGTTCTTGGTTTAGCTGTTTTGATAGCCAGATCACCAAATAAGCAGCCAAAACAAGATTCCGGGATTCAAAAAACTAATCAATAACTTAATATACTAAACTGGTTTCTATAAGGTAATATTTAGGTTGCTAGGAGTTCCATTTACCGGGAAGTTTATAAAGCACTGCTATGAAACACAAATTCACATTCCTTCTTTTTTGCTGCCTCACGCTAACTGTAGCCTCCTTCGCGCAAAAGGAAAAAACGGACCAGGAGGAGAAAGATGAAAAACGCGATGCAAGGGAAGCGCGCATAAAAGACAAAACCGACTATAACCTTTTTCACCGCCAGATGCTGGCCCTGAAAGAATACCACGATGAGCGGGCAAAAATCCCTAACCTGCAAAAAGCGAATAAAGTAACTGTAAAAGTTACCGCGGTTGTTGATACTACGGCTGATATGGATGATGATGCAGGCGGTAAAATACTCACCGGCTATATAAGGCAGGATATTGGCGATAATTCTTCCAATGTCTATGAAGTAACATTCGACCGGGTAAAAAAAAAGATAGCAACCATAAAGCGTACCGGCGAAGGAGAAGAAGTGGAAAAAGCTGATAAAACCACTCCTAAAAAAACGGAAGAAAAGAAAACCATCAAGAAAAAGAATAAAGATGATGACGATGACGACGACACCGATGATGCCCCCGCCAAAAAAGAAAAAGACGACGACAAAGAATAAATGAATTAAGGGAATTTATTTTACCCCTATTTACCCTATTACCCCTTTAACCTTTTAACCCGAAAAAATGCCTATCATTACCCAATCTGATCTCGCCACAAATATTTATGCCGAGATCATTACAGAGATCACCCGCGCCGATAATACCATTGTTGACAGCGCCATTTCAGCAGCCATACAGGAGGCCAAAATGTACCTTAGCCGATACGACCTGGTACAGTTATTTGGTACAGATACAACAGCGCCCTCGGTGCCTGATGAATACTTAGATAGCCTGGTAAAAGACCTTGCCTGCTGGCACTTGCTGCGCCTCTCCAATGCAGGTGCCGATTATTCATCTTACAGAACCGCCTACCAGGACGCAATCAGCGCCCTCAAAAATATACAGAGCGGGCTTACGCAACCACAGGGCTGGCCCTACATAGATACCAAAGGAGAAACAGCCCCGCAGGGCGACGCCATCCGCTGGCAAAGCAACCCCAAGCGCCACAATTATTATTAACACTATTGCAGCTACAAGGGGCAATTTTCACATTCCCGCATTTGCACATTTTCACATTAGTTAGGTAGCATATCCTTGTAATGAATGTATAAAAGAAGAAGGATAGAGATAAGCGTGTAAGCGATTATAGATGGGTAAAAAGGTGGTTTATTTCTTTCTTTTGAAAGGTTTTTCAGCGGGGTCATCATCCAGAGATTGAACAGCAGCATTGCAATTGTGGTAAAAATATAATAAGGAGATGCAAAGAGTTTGTGTACAAATCTTGTGGGCATCCACCCTTCCATCAACAGGCCCAGGCCATATATGGAGATAAGATTGAGCGCGGAGATATAGGCTATAGCGAAAATGATCGAAAACGATTTTGCTCCCGATATTTTATAGACCGTTTTATATACATCCGCAATTAACCGCTTCATGTTGATACCGTATAAAGTGAATAGAAACGAAGATATAACTTTCGCAAGATTATTTTAAATAAATAGCAACCAATGGTACAAACATACAAAACCCCGCACAAGCACGAGGAGATCATTATTAATGAACTCAATATCCGTTCTGTTGATCGCAACCGCAAAGATATATCTACCTGGCGGGGCGCGCTGGTAAGCGCCGAATCTGTTTATTATCCAAACCGTTCCCGGTTATACGACCTTTATGAAGATGTAATATTGGATGGCCATTTATCCGGTATCATTGCCAAGCGCATAGACGCTGTGCTGAATAAAGAAGTCTGCTTTGAAACGGCAGGCAAAAGAAACCATAAGCTGGATGAACTGATACACTCGCTATCCTTCCGCGAAATTATGCGCACCATTATGGAGACGCAGCTATGGGGTATCTCCGGCATAGAGTTCATTCCGGGCAAAGAACTGGCATTTGATCTCATTCCGCGCAAGCATATAAAACCGGAGTTGGGCATTATTGCCTTTGAGCAAACCGGCACAGACGGCATACCATATACCAACCTGGAAAATATATGGGTGATGGGCGATACCAAAGACCTGGGACTGCTGCTGAAGTGCGCTCCTTACAGCCTTTACAAGCGCGGCGGCCTTTCAGACTGGGCGCAGTTCATAGAGCTTTTCGGCCAGCCAGTGCGCATCATTAAATACGACTCTTACGATGAGCAAACAAAGATAGAACTAAAGAAGGTGCTTGATGAAAGCGGCAGTTCGCTTTCGCTGATGATACCCCGCCAGGCCGACTTTGAAATAAAAGACGGCAAGCAAACCAATTGCGATGGCAACCTGCAGCTATCGTTCATTAAAGCGCTGAATGATGAAATGTCCATAACCATACTTGGCAATACCGAAACCACTACCAGCAGCACGAGTACCGGCTATGCCCAAAGCAAGGTGCACCTGGAACAGCAATACGAAATAACCCGCAGCGACATTATCTATACCGCCGCCATGCTCAATAGCCCCAAGCTCCTCGCCATACTGCGCGGCTATGGCTACCCGGTTGACAATGGCCGTTTTGTATTCTCAAAAGACATGGACATAGACTACCTGCAAACCCGCATAGCCATTGACAAACAAGTAGCCCAGATGGTACCCATACCCGAAAGCTACTGGTATGATACGTATGGGATACCGGGGAGGTAGCTATACCCAACTTTTTTAGAAAAATGCTTGTCTTTATAGTCAAACAGTTTAATTTTAAATTAAAATCCAGCAGTATGAGATCATTATTCTTATTCTTATTTGCTTTTAGCGGAACAATTGCTGCATTTGGGCAGAATTTTCAAATTGGTTTAAATGGAGGAATTGGATATAATACTGCACCTGGTATTATTTCTGAAAGCAGCATTGCTCCGGTAAGCCAAAAGCACTCAGATGTTTCTTCTTTAGCCGCTATAAAAGCAATGCTTGACCATAACAAATGGCAATATGGCATCCAGGCCGCCAACATGCAACTTTCTTATAAGGCGCATGAAAATGGTGTGTTCATGCCAGGCACTGGATATCCTATCTCAACTACAAGTGTCTTTATTTCAAAAGAGGCTATTCCTGTTAAGTTATTTGTCAACCGGAAAATTGCATTTCAGCATCTCGAAACTTATGCAGGTATTTCGGCAGGCTATGTTTTAGCAAAAGATTGCCAGGACCCGGCAGCCTTAGCAGAAGAATATTATAATCATGTGAATGGTAATGGATTTTCTGCAGGCTTACAAATAGGCGGCACTTATTTTATTACCAAGCGTATAGGTGTTAACGCTGAAATTGGCGGTGATTACATGGCAATCACTATAGGCGCCGCAACATATAAGCTCTATGAATTTCCTGCCACTGTTGGCATCCGCTACCGCTTATAGTGTTCTTCTATCTCTGCTCTGCATAAATTAAACACCCAAAATCCTATCAACTATGAACTCTCCTTTCGCCAATATATTCCTGGCAATACAGCAACAGATTAAAACCGGCGTAACCACCATCACATACATAGACCAGGACCTGGGACAACTGAAAAGTAATGCCCGCCCGCCGGTATCGTGGCCTTGTGTGCTTATTGATTTTGAAGATTTCAATTTCGATAACATGGGCGAGAATGTGCAAACAGCAAAAGGTACTGTTGTGCTAAAATTGGGCTTTGCACCTTATAGCAATAGCGCGCAGGTTACGCCATCTACCTATTTGCAATCGGCAATCGGCTATTACGATATAGAGTGGGCGTTGCACAAGGTGATGCAAGGCTGGTCTCCCGGCGATGATTACGGCTACCTTATCCGCACCAGCGCCACCACACAGAAACGCACAGACAACTACCGTGTACGCGAACTGCGCTACAGCATAGCCTTTGAAGATTACAGCACCCAAACAATACAAGAATATGCTGCGGCTACATTGGTGGCGACTGACCAAATACTTCTGTAAAAAATATCACAGCCAAATTGTGCGATAAAGTTCAAATTAAGCGAAAGAGCTAAATGCGTGGTCCCCCTTCAGGGGTCAGGGGTTTCAGGCTTTCACCACTTAAAATGCGGCCAGTGATTCTGGAAGTAATACAATGGTAGCGGCTTCAGTTTTATAAATTGCAATTGATCCGTATTCTCCTGTATGATGTTTACTATGGTATTGGGAGCAATAAAAAATTCACCTACAAGCTGGCGTATTATCTCTTCATAAAACATTTTCTTGTAGTGGCCATAGTAGTAATAGCGGGCCACAAGGCATTCATTCCGCTTTGTTACCAGCTTGTTGTTACGGCCTTTTACTATAGCCTTATTGCTTTCGTTGTCCTTGATGTATTCATTAAAAATTCTTTGCCCACGCATAAAAGATAGAATTAGGGCACAAAGGTAAATGACGTTTTGGTAGGATTTCTTACAACATATCCACAAAACGGAATGATGAATATACCTGAAAGCCGCTAAAACAGCGGCTTCCGGCATTAAAAAACGATGTGGGTATTTTGTTTTGGGAGGGCGGATTTTGTTTAAAAGCTAACTACTCACCGCAGTCTTTTTGGTTGCTGCCAATGCCTGTTCCCAGCGCCATGCAGTGTCCATCATCGCCTCCAGGTCAAATTGGGTTTCCCAGCCAAGCATCTTGCGGGCCTTGTTGTTGTTGGCATATACCTCTACTACATCTCCTGGCCGGCGGGGGCCTATTTTATAATTCAGTTTTTCGCCAGATACTTTTTCAAAAGCGTTTATCAGTTCCAGTACAGTAACACCATTTCCTGTACCGAGGTTAAACACTTCGCAGTTCGACTTGTTGCGGTCGTCAATGATATATTGCAGCGCCTTTGTGTGCGCATTGGCTATATCACTTACATGCACATAGTCGCGCACACAGGAGCCATCGCGGGTGTTGTAATCATCGCCAAATACCGTCATCTGGTCGCGTTTGCCAATGGCGGTTTTTGTGATCACCGGAACCACGCTTTCCGCCATATCCTGGAACTCCCCGATCTTGGCTGACGGGTGCGCCCCAACCGGGTTAAAGTAACGCAGCAGAATGATATTGAAGTGCTTATTGATATTGGCAAAATCGCAGCACATAGCCTCGCCTACCTGCTTTGTGCGTGCGTATGGCGACTCCGCTTCGGCAAGGGGCGCTTCTTCTACAACGGGCAATTGAGTGGCATTACCATATACCGAACAGGAAGACGAGAAAACAAAATTGTCCACGTCAAACTCTTCTGCGCATTGCAGTATATTGATGAGCGAGTTGAAATTATTCCTGAAATACTTCATCGGCTCATTTACAGATTCCGGTACAGATTTGAAAGCTGCAAAGTGTATGACGCCAACTATATCATCATTTTCTAAGAAAATAGCTTCGGTATCATCCAGGTTGCACAGATCCACCTTGTAATTCTTTACGTGCCTGCCGGTTATCTTTTCAATGCCCTCCAGCATTTTTAAAGACCCTTTCGAGAGGTTGTCAACCGAGATTACATCAAATCCGTTTTGCAGGAGATCAACAATAGTATGGCCGCCTATATAGCCGCACCCGCCGGTAACAAGTATCTTGCTCATGTACTACAGTTTTAGTATTGCAAATATATGGGAAGGGCCTATTTAGATAAATTTTTTTTATTCGGCTTTTATTGGTATTAATTCTAAGGCAAAAAGTATTATTACTTCACCTGCTGCATCTCTACAAGGCGCTTGTAGATGCCGTCCTTACCCAACAATCCGGCATGGGTGCCACGCTCCACTATCCTTCCTTTCTCCATTACTATGATCTCGTCTGCGTGTTGCACGGTTGACAGGCGATGAGCAATTACAATGCAGGTGCGGTTCTTCATCAGGTTATTGATAGCGTCTTGTACTATGCGCTCGCTTTCTGTGTCGAGCGATGAAGTGGCTTCATCAAGTATAAGTATGGGTGGATTTTTCAAGACCGCGCGGGCAATGGTGATGCGTTGCCGCTCGCCGCCGCTAAGCCTTGCCCCCCTGTCCCCGGCTACTGTTTCATAGCCATCGTTTTTCTGCTTAATAAAATTATCGGCATTGGCTATTCGCGCGGCTTCTTCCACGCGCTCCTGTGTTGCCCCGCCGGTGCCAAGCGTTATGTTGTTGTAAATAGTGTCATTGAACAATATCGGATCCTGGCTTACCACACCCATCAGGCGGCGCAGGTCGTCCAGTTTACATTCTTTCAGGTTTATTCCGTCTATCAGTATCTCACCGCTTGTTACATCATGGAACCGTGGTATCAGATCGGCAAATGTGGACTTACCTGCGCCCGATGCGCCCACAACTGCAATTGTTTTTCCTTTCTCAATAACAAGGTCTATGCCATCCAGTATTTTTTTGTCACCATAAGAAAAGCTGACGTTTTTAAAAGTGATACTGTCTTTGAAAGCCTGTATGGGTTTAGCATTGGGCAATTCTTTAATGCTGTTTTCTGCCAGCAGCAAATACTCTATACGGTCAAGCGCGGAGGTGCCTTTTTGCACATTATAAAATGCAGAAGAAAGATTTTTGAAAGGGTTAATTATTTGCGTGAAGAAAACAATGTAACCTATAAACCATTCGCCGCTGAACTTGGGATCGCTGAATACCAGCCTGCCGCCAAACCATAGGATTATAGCCACCACAATAACCCCCATAGTTTCAGACAGCGGGGAAGCCAGTTCTCTTCTTGCGGCTATCATATTGCGGGTACGGAAAAGCAGGTTATTGATCTTCATAAACCTTATGTGCAGGCTCTTCTCAGCGTTAAATGCTTTTACCACGCGCATCCCGGCTATAGTTTCGTCAATAACGCCGAGCATATTGCCAAGCTGTTCCTGCGCCAGGTTCGATGATTTTCGTAGTGATTTGCTGATACGCCCAATGATCAACCCGGCTATGGGCAGCGAAACCAACAGGAACATAGTAAGTTGCGGGCTGATGGTGACCATGGCCACGAGGTAAAAAATAATGGTCAAAGGTTCGCGGATAAAAACTTCCAGCACGCTCATTATGGATAGCTCCACTTCATTAATATCATTGGTCATGCGCGATATAAGATCGCCCTTTCTTTCCTCTGTAAAAAACCCGATTGGCAGCGACAGTATCTTGATAAACAGGTCGTCTCTCAGCCGCCGGAGAATAGCATTACGGAGTGGGTTGAGGATGTAAACGGAAATATAAAGGAACAGGTTCTTTAAAATTGTGAACACCACCACCGATATACATACATAGGCCAGCGCCTTTACCGGCCCTTCTGCATTTACAAGGTCTTGTATATACCCGGAGAACTTCCCGGTAAGCCCCTCCCGGTTGATGATGCTGTTCTTAGGTTTAAAAAGCACTTGCAACACTGGTATGAGCATACTAAGAGAAACCATGCCAAACAAAATGCCCAGCAGGTTGGAAATAAAGTAAAGGCCTATCTTTGCCTTATAGTCCAGAAGGTATTTTAAGAGCCGGGAGATTTTTTTCATTTATTTGGTTGTCGCTATTACTTTTTATGCGTTGAAATATTTTTGGGTTTGATTCCATGCGTTTTATCAAGTTCTGCCTTTACAGTTTCCCAATCCACAAAATCTGCATCTTTTTTTGCTTCCTCTATTCTCAAATGGTCGAGGTAATCTTTTGCTTTATATTGTCGTTTCATTTTCATTTATTCTTTGGTTGATGATGCTAATTATTTCCAATGCTCGCGGCAATATTTAATGACCTGTTCTATATCATATATATGCCGTGAACCGGCATCTGAACGAACATAGAACTCCTTAGTCAATGTATTGTTATTATCTTTTTTATTATAAAGAAAAATAGGTTCCAGTTTGCAAGGTTCTACAGCTATTAAGAAAATCTCTTTACTTTCAATTTCACGAAATTCTCCATTAATTTTATGAGCAATAAATGGGGGCAAATAATGGCATTTAATTCTTGTGAATTCCCGCAGAAATTCGTCTTTGGAAATTTTATCAAAATTAATTCCGATTACTTTCGAGGATTTGTCAGCAATCCCAATAATTAAAATGCCCCCTTCAGCATTTAAAAAGGCACATATAGTTTTTGCAACTTCATATTCTATGTTGCGGGTTGAATTTGGCCAATTAATCAATCCGGGCTTGAATTCTATTTGCTTGCCTTCTCCCCTTTCAATTATTTCATCAAGGGATATTGTTTCTTCCACATTAGTTTCTTGTTCTTCAGCATTGCCCCACCAATAAGGTTTATCATAACCTGTCCAATCAAATGGTGTTTCTAAAATCCTATAGCTACCTGGTTCACTGTCTCTATACCCTTCTTCCCACTCATCGCGGTCACAATAAACAATATCTCTTTCACTATTTCTTGTTTCATACTTAAAGTGCTGATAATAGTCCAGCTCGCTGTCTAAATTCCAAACTATATTTTCTGTGTCATAAGAAAAAATGCTACCAACACCAATACCATGAATTAGGAACTCATCTTCTTTTTTGTGTTTAAATACATCATGTTTTTCATCTTTAGGAATATCAACTACAAGGAAAATACCTATTCCATAACTAAGCAATTTATTTATTTCAAATCCATTCACAATTTCAATATTCTCAATCCTTATTTTGCCAGAAATATCATCTTTAAAAAATGATTCTAAGTATTCTCTTGCCTGTTTGTCGGAATAGTATTCTATACCTTTGGATTGAAGGAGAACATCAATGTAATTTTGATACCAATTAAAAGCAGCCTCTCTTGCTAAAATTGGATTTTGATTTTCAAACTTTTTTTCTTCTACAACAAAAAATTCAACTTCATCAGGGCTTTTATACCGGATAAGCTTTATTCTTACGAGATAATGAAATGCAGTTTCCATAAATCAATCCTCACTTTTTTCTGCTATCATTTTTTTCAGTTCTAACATTGATTGTATAGCTTCTTTGGTAGTACAAGGTGTTCCAGGCATTGGAAAAACAAAAACTTTTGAGTTAAAATACTTTTCTAAGTCCTGATTGAACCCATAATCTGATTTTGATTTTATACCAAAATTCAATCGCATGATATTGTCAAGAACCTTTTTATAAACAAACACAATAACAGTTGGTTTGTGTTTATTTATAAGGTCTATTATTCTTTGAAGTCCATTGATATACTCTTCATCCGATGGCTCATTTCCATAGTCTCGTGGCACTTTTACAATATCGGTCAAACCATAATTGTTTTGTAATAAATACTCATCTTCATACGTGCCATTAGGGACTTGTAAAATGGCATATTCTTTAAGTTTATTCCAAAACATTTTTCCCTGCCTGCCTTGAAAGTAATGGCCAGCAATAACACTTATAGGTGCTGGTGTTTTTGCAATAAATAAAATTTTTAGTGGTCCGTTATCCGGCATAATGTCATATAATGTGTCGTGTGTTTTGCCGCTAACAGTAATTTTGGTTTTGAAATTTTTCATAGCCTGAATTATTTTTCATTCGCCCGTTCATTTAAAATTTGGAAGGCTTTGATAATGCTATCTATGTATTTATTCTGTTTGTGTACCAGCAAAGAGTTGTATATCGGCACATCTGAGATGACCGCTAAACCATCTTCTTTCAGAAATGAGCCATCATTATATCGCCAAAACCAGGTATCAAATTTTCTTTTTCTTGCAAATTGTCGGTCATCAGTAGTATCGCAGATGTATATAACTATATTCTGTTTGGAATTAAAAAACGTAAGAAATATAGCGATGACAGTTTTGGCTATTTTTGCATCCATAGCCTGTTCATAAATATTTCCTTTAACTACTTCTAAGTTGAAGGTATAAACATCTTTAGAAAATTCAGGGTATTCAGGAAATAAAAAGCTATAATCAACGAAATTGGCATCATACACTATTCCATGGTCGGTGCTAAATTGATAAGATAGTTTATCAAGTTCTATAAAAGAATATGGCATTAGCTTAGAGATTTATTTCTATTAAAATCTTCCAGCTTACCGCCATTTTTTAGATACTCACTTATGGCACTATGATTGCGCTTTATTTCTTTTAAAATGTCTTCAAGTTCGCCACCCTTTGCTAAATGATTATGTATGGCTTTTTTATCATCAAGCATCACCTTGAAAATAGCTGCTCCTTTCGAGTTCATTGGTTTATGAATTTCTCTTGTATTTTCCATATAAGCAAAATTAGTTGAATTTTTTTAAATAAATTACAATATTGTGCGAATTCACATATAGCCCGCTCTGTTAGCCATTACCTAAGCCGTTCATCAAAATCAAATTTCTCCACGCCTACTACTTTCACTAAATCATAAAACCCCGGGTAGCGTGGATTAAGAATATAGTTGTATTCAAAAGGCATGACTGCTGAGGGCGCTTTTATAGCTATATAATTATTAGCTGAAAACAACTTATCACCCATGTATTTTAATGCTAAGTTTTCAGGCATCCTCCAATCATTCAAGATATTGATACTTGTTATCTCATAAACAGGTGCAGTATTGTTTATTTCTATTGACATGATGAACAGATCAGGCGGCGTTTCCTGTTCATCTAAATGAACTAAAAGCTCCATTGCCGCCAGCGCACGGTTTTCACTTGTATATAACGCATAAGTACCCGCATTGTTCCATCTGCCGCCTTCATTATAAGCGCCTGTACCGGACAGATCAGTGGTTCTGCTTTTTTGTTTTACAATTCGGTAAACAATCATAATGCACTATGTATAAATGCCCTCTTCAATTCTTCCCAGTAATTGGTTCACCATTTTGATGCCTGTAGGTGTGTTTAACAGATGGAAAGGCTCCTGTCCTTTCAGGCCCCTGTTTTCTTTATGCAGCCACCGGTTAAGTTTATCAGCATCTTCAAAAACAGACAAGCCTTTAGTAATGGTGTTTGCGATCTCAATAGATAAGGAAGAAGCAAGCGTATCAAGTGTATCCGTTTCTTTTTTTCGTCCCAGCGTTTTGTATGAAATATTGAGCAGTATCGCCATGTCTTTTATAGGGACATCCAGCACATCGGCAAGATTAAGAATGGAAAGTTTAGGAATGCCTTTGGCGCCTGCCGTTACAAAATCAAGATGAGAAGTAGGTTTTGAAGGCATGAATTTTTTCCCGCCCAGCATTTCCCAGGTGATGGTATCGGAAGGTTCTTTTTTCTTTAGATGGTCCAGCAAGGACCAAACCATTTTATCACGCCTTATCTTGTTTGTATTCTTTGCTGCAATTTCCATAAATGGACATTTTACCCAAAGGTAGGGTAAAAATGTCCATTTACAAAATTCATTACTCTACCGTATAGCTCACACTCCCATCCTTCTCATCTTTCAGCAATACGCCGGTTTCTGTGAGCTTATTTCTTATCTGGTCTGATGTGGCGAAGTCTTTTCTTTTTTTCGCGTCATTTCTTATTTCTATCAGTAATGACAGCACCTTATCCAGCTTGCCGCTTTGGGGTGGTTGCAGGGGCTGCATACCGAGTATATCTTCAAGAAAGGTTTTAAAAGTATTACGTACCAACTGGTAAGTTTGCGAAGAAATAATATTCTTCGGTATAGTTCCTCCCTTAATGCCATTAATAGTTGGGGCTATCTCGAATAAATTAGCAATAACCTTTGCGGTATTGAAGTCATCACACATGAACTCATCGCATTCATTGCACCACTTTGTTACCTGGGTATCTAACTCCAGATCAGCAGCATCCGTATCCGGGGGAGTGGGAAGTTTTTGCAACACCTCATAAGCCTCCCAAAGCCTGCGGAATGCGCGTTCAGAGCCTTGCAGCGCCTCGTTGCTAAAATCAAGGGTGCTGCGGTAATGGGTCTGTAAAATGTAAAACCTTACTACCATGGGGTGATAGGGTTGCTCCAACATAGGGTGGTTGCCGCTAAACAGTTCAGAGAGCTTAATCACATTATTGTAGCTCTTTCCCATCTTTTTGCCATTGATGGTGATCATGTTGTTGTGCATCCAGTAGCGCACAGGGGGATGGCCGTGGGCAATGGTACTCTGCGCTATCTCGCTTTCGTGGTGCGGGAAAATAAGGTCCATACCGCCGCCGTGAATATCAAACGTTTCGCCGAGATACTTGCTGCTCATGGCCGAGCATTCTATATGCCAGCCCGGGAAACCCTCACCCCATGGGCTTTTCCAGCGCATGATGTGTTCAGGAGGAGCATTCTTCCATAACGCGAAATCCACCTTATTGCGCTTTTCGTCCTGCCCGTCCAGGTCGCGGGTGGTTTCAAGCTGGTCATCAATTATCCTGCCCGATAGTTTTCCGTAAGGGTGATGTTCGGCGTATTTTTTCACGTCAAAATAAACGGAGCCATTCACCTCATAGGCGTAGCCGTGCTCCATGATGGTCTCTATCATGGTTATCTGCTCTATGATGTGGCCGGTTGCTGTAGGCTCTATGGCAGGGTCATCGCAATTGAAAAGCCTCATGCCATTATGAAACAGGGTGGTGTATTTATGCACCAGTTCCATCGGTTCCAGCCTTTCCAGCTTCGCTTTTTCATCTACTTTGTCCACGGCCTCGCGGCCTTCTTCTTCAAAGTGGCCGGCGTCTGTGATATTGCGCACATAGCGTACCTTATACCCCAGGTGTTTCAGGTAGCGCTGCACCACATCGAAAGTAATATACGGGCGGGCATGGCCCAAGTGGCTTTCGCCCGAAACAGTAGGGCCGCACACATACAAACCGGCATAGCCGGGAGTGATGGATTCAAACTTTTCTTTCTGGCGGGTATATGAGTTATGAAAATGTAGTTCTGGCATACTTGTATTGATTGTTTTTACCCCGCCATTTTATATTTACGGGTGATCAGCGCTGTTTTTTTATCATTGGGTTGCAGCAGGCCTTTAAGGATATATGGCCGGTTAAAAGCATCCTGCCTTACCTTAAATTCACCGGCAAGAATGCGGATGCTTTCTTTCGATAAGCCCTTCTTATAGTTCAGGATATTTGAAACCAATCCTGTGCTTATTCCCAGCATATCCGCGAGGTCTTTAGCTTTCATTTTGCGGTCATCCATCAAGGAATGCAACAGTTCAATAGGATCCACTTCTTCAAAAATATTATGTGCATCATCCCATTGTTCAATTAGCAAAGTAAGCAATTCAATTTCATCGTTAGCGGTTTTGCTTTCTGATCCGGTATCAAGCAATCGCTCTATTTTTTTACAGTAGTCATCATACTGTTCTTCTGATTTGATTACTGTATATTTCAGTTGTTCCATTTTTCCATCAGTTTAATAATCTTCAATTGAATATTGTAAATTTTCAGCGCATAGTTTGGTATATTCAGCATGAGTACCCAACCATTTTATATATAAATGAACCCGGGTAGCAGCAAACCAATATTTACATATCATTCTATAATTATTGCCGCCAATGTCAAAAACAACTCTGTTACTACCATTGCCTAACAAATCAGCATTAGCAAAAAGTTCCAATATATCTTTAGGTTCATTCCAATCTGCATTTTCCAGCTTTTCCAACCAAAGGCTTAAAGAACTTCTGCTTCTTGCATTTGCAATAGCATATAAGCGTATGGTCTTTACTTTAACTAATCGAATTTTCATACAAAGATACAGAATGTTTACAAAAGGTAAACTTTTCAAAAGCCCTATTCCTTCCCCGCCCGCATAAGGGTGTCTTTTTCTTCGGCGGAAAGGGAGTTGTAGCCTTTCTGGTTTATCTTATCCAGCAGGTCGTCTATCCGTTTTTGCGAGATGCCGCTTTTGGGTTCGTATGATCTGTGGAGCATGTCGCTGCTTTTTTTATTTTGTTTTTTCCTTGAGGCATTTTCGCTGGGTGTTACCATACTTTCTGCTTTTTGGGCAAACTGGTATATCCATGCGCCGGGTCTGTAGCCCGCCTGTAGCAGCTTTATGTAGCCATAGCCCATAAGCGCACCGCCTATAAGCAATATAATAATGGGCAAATAAAAACCGGAGTTGAGGATCATTAATATACCGAACACACCGGCAACCACCAATATGGGTATGCTGAAGGTATCGGTGAGGTAAAATCTATATTTAGGCGTTAGTGTTACGGCTGCTGCTGCCATCCCCATAAGCCCGGCACGGGAGCCTAAGATGCCAACAGTATGCGGTATAGAAAGAGGCAGCAACTGTGCAAGCAGGTAAAATACGCCGCCAACCACAAGGGAGTAAGCATACAAGGGAATTACCTGCTTATGCCCTACCAGCATCTGCACCACAGAGCCGAAGCAATATAGCCACAACATATTGCTAAGCAATTCCCAGAAACCATTGAAATGAAACCAGCCATAAGTGAGCAGTGTCCACCAATGTGTTTTATACGCGGCCAATGAAGGCAGGGCGATATTGCCAACGAAGTAATGGTAAAAATTTTCCTCGCTGCCCTCGTAAACAATTTTTATTACGCCCCAGCTAAGGCCCAGCAGCACAAAGGCCACGCCGGAAAAAATAATCAATTGCAATACCGCATTGTTGGTATAGCCGGGTATGTAAGATAATACTGACCTTTTTCTTGTTGTACTCATTTGGCAGTAAAATTAAGAAAGATATACTTGTAATTTTACCACAAAGGCTACTGAATGTATAGCAAATAGCACTTTTTAAGTAAATTCCAATTTTTAATTGCCCCGACCTTCAGGTCGGGGTATGATAAATAATAGGTTGGCTTTA
>Ga0206818_1071_pt2 | contig 28756 bp, 21 predicted proteins | sample Alteio_BWOrgCont_86_FD_152881 | JGI IMG/M metagenome (GOLD analysis project Ga0206818, IMG submission 152881) | Enriched cells from forest soil in Barre Woods Harvard Forest LTER site, Petersham, Massachusetts, United States -... | ecosystem: Environmental > Terrestrial > Soil > Temperate forest >...
TAGGCAAAATTAAAATGCCTTACACAGTGAAAGTATTTATTTCAATCCATTCGGCACATCTTCTACCGGAATATCAATAAGTATGTCGGCTACGGCCTGTTTGCTCACATCGGTTGCAAACGTGCCGAACACTTTTGCAAATCGCGCTACCAGGTTCGGCATTCTGCATTGCATGAAGCGAATATTGAGACACTTAGGGAAGCATACACAAAATGGGCTTGTAATAAAGGCTTTGACTGTTTCAGGACTACAAATGAGTACCATGCTTTTGAACGACTATTAGCTAATAGGAATCCCTCCGTTACGGTTACTACAATTCATGTGGATACAGAAATACCAATAGGCTTTCTCACTACCGAGATCATTTCTTCTGATACCGCAGTATGCCATTTTTGCAAGGCTGATATTACCTACAAAGGAATTTACGAAACCTTGTTTTGGATAGTCGGCACATATTATGCCGGATTGGGAATAGACAATTTGAATTTTGAACAGGATTTGGGTTTGGAAAATCTCCGGTATTCAAAGGAGAAATACAAATGTCATTCCTTTCTCAAAAAGTATGTTGTTGAGATACGCTAAAATAACATCACTGCTCAATTTTCCTGGCCTTCTCCCATGTTCGCAACAAAGTCAGATACCGTTGCTATACGGTCATGGTTCAGTGAATAGTAGATTGTTTTACCGTCACGCTCTGTCTTAACTATGTTTGACCGGCGCAGGATCGCCAGATGCTGGGAGGCAACGGATTGTTCCAGGCGCAGCTTTACATACAGGTCGGTAACATTGATCCGCTTATGTTCATCAATCACTTTCAGCATTTTTTGGCGCACCTTATCATGGTTGATTGCCCGCAATGTCATTGCGGCATTTTTCACCGCTACATAATCCAATTTAGTTGTTTCCATTGCTTCAAATTTACATTGTGAATTGATGATGAAACCAGTATCTGTTTGCAATGATACAAAAATGAATTAATTATTCAGTTGCCTCTTTCTCTGTTTGATGTCATTTGGCCTTTGCCACAGCAAAGATATGCTCGGACGGTTTGAGCCTGCAAGGTCTGCGCGGGTTTTGAAAAAACAATCTCCACACTCCTACCACTTTTGAACCGCATCTGTGGAGGTCGTATTCTTTTTCCAAAAACCTTGCAGGCTCAAACCGTCCGTCATTGTTGTGGCTTATCAAAGGCAAATGAACATTTTTAGCCAAATTGGGCCTTGCCCGTAACGAGTAAAACACCTCAAAATATATGGCACAGAATACACGCAACCTTTCCCGCCTCATGTGCATCTCATGGGACATTCAGAAACGGAGGCACAACACCCGCTCCAAAGCCCTGACCGCAGCCTGGGCTATTATGACCAACGAGGATATAACGGTGCAGTACCTGGCGCGTAAGCTGAACCGTAACAAGCCCGTAGCAAAGCAGGCACTTACCCAATACTCCCTATTCAACTAAGCAACCATTTGTAAAACACATAAAAAACGGAGTATGCAAATAATCACGGGGCGCATAGTCAAAAGCGCAGAAGTCAGGAAAACCAAGAGCAACAAAGAAGTAGTTGCATTCACCCTGGTAGATAACGACCACTATAAGAGAAAGGACGGCAAGAGAGAAGAAATAGCAACATTTTACAACTGTGCGTATTGGATTAGCACTGCCATTGCTCCATATCTCAATAAAGGTTCGCTGGTATCCCTCTATGGCAGAGTGGGAGCCAATTCCTACAAGAACAAGAATGGCGACTATGTAGCCAACCTAACATTCCAGGTTACAAACATCAAGTTCTTAGCAAAAGGCAAGGACGGCGCAGCACCGCAACAGCCAGTTACCGGAAAACCAGCAGCACCAGTTGTAAATCCCGAAACCATAGAGGATTTACCATTTTAAAACAAAAACCAGTAACCAATTTTTAACCAAATATCTAAACAACAGTACCCCTTCTGTAAAAAGGGAAACAAAGATGGCACATAACATCTATTTCAACGAAAAGACAGGACAGCACAGCTTCTTTTCTACGCAGAAAAAAGCATGGCACAATTTAGGGCAGATAGTAGAAGGCTACCCAACAAGCAAAGAGGCATTGCAGCTTGCAGGTCTTGACTACGAGGTAGTCAAAGCCCCGAACATTCACCGGATAGGCGATGTGGAAACCATATCCGACACCTCATTTTTCACCTACCGGAAGGACACGGGCGCAATATTCGGCGACAAATTAGGCCCAGACTACCAGGTAGTGCAGAACACGGATGCGTTCAGCTTCTTTGACAGCATCGTAGGCGGGGACGGCATCATGTACGAGACAGCCGGAGCATTAGGCAAAGGGGAGAAAATATTCATTACTGCCAAACTGCCCGATTACATCAAAGTAGGCAGCGATGATTTAATTGAAAAGTACATTTTCCTCACTACCTCCCATGACGGCTCCGGCAGCATTACCGCAGCCTTTACCCCGGTAAGAATAGTATGTGCCAACACATTGAGCATGGCACTTTCCAATTGTTCAAACGTGGTGAAGATACGCCACACGGAGAGCGCACAGGAACGTTTAAAACAGGCGCATAAGATAATGGGCATAGCAGATACCATGACCAAGCAGCTTGACGCAATCTTTAACCAATGGGCAACGGTCAGGATAACCGATAAACAGGTAATGAGGCTCATACAGGAGGCAATGGCTCCGAGCAAAGAAGTGTTGGACAATGTAAAGAAAGGCGCGATAGACGAACTTTCAACCGTCTTTACCAATATCTGCGACAATGCCTTTATGTACGCCATGAGCAGCCCCACCCAGCAAACCGAGACCACCAAAGGCACATTGTTCGGGGCATTCAATGCCGTTACCGGCTTCTTTCAGAATGTAAAGGAATTCAAGTCGGACGAGGACAAGCTAAACTCCATCTTGTTTGGTACGGGCTTATTGCGTTCACAGAATGCTTTTAGGCTATGCGAACAATTTCAGAAATATGGCAGCGATGCTTTGATGAACTAACCACCAAACCCCACAGGCGGGGCAAGCCCCCGCCTGTTTTTAAAAATTCCAATCATGTACATAACAGATAAAAACGTACTGATAATTACGGTTACCAATTTGAAAGCAGACATAGAACAGGCGACCATGTTTGCCGATTACAGCCACAAAGATGAAAGATATAAAACAGGATAGCGCCTTAAAAGAATACTGGCAGGATGTACTAAATAAACTAAAAGAGCTATGAGCATTTTAACAAAGAAAACAGAGAGGCAAGCCATAAAAGAACTGGCAAAGTGCCTGATACATTTTGAACGGCTATACCCTTTCAATATGAGCGCACAGGACGCAGCAGATGCAGCCAAAGCCCAACACCTGATACAAGCCATTATAGAAACCAATGGGTACAGGACAATATATAAATCAGGCAAAGGAACCTGGATTTATAAACTAAAAAAACAATTCTCTAACCATTAAAAAAACAATAAAATGAAAACCAATTTTTTTCAATCCATAGCCGAAATGCAAGTGCAGGGCGACTGGAAAATTACCATTAAGACAGGGGAAGCCGGAGCGTTAATCGTATCCGTCCTGCTATCAAATGACAAGGCAGACGATGAAGCCCGCAAACGCATACCGCCTATGCTGTTTAACGGTCCACCCGAAGAAATAGACGCATCTTTTTTTGCCACGATTGCTGCCCCTGCCAAAGAAACAGCCGCTTTGCTTACCAACATGGCAGAATACGCGAAGCAGTTGGAAGAAGCCAAAAAGCACTCCAAAATGGAACAGGACAAGGACAGCAAGGAGAAGAAAGAAAAGGAGGAGCGGAAGAAAAAGTATGACGCTCAAATGAAGAAGGTGGACGAACTGGAAGAAGGCAAGAAAATTCACGAAGCCATAGCCAACCTGCCAAAGGAAAAAGACTACCCCGAACATGTGGAGGACATAAAAAAGCGGCTGGAAGAACTCCGTAAAAAGAACGCACAACTTTCCCTTATGTAACCGTATTCATTCAACAATCTAAAAAGAAACGCAATGCTACTGAAAAACAACCTCCCACGAATTTTCCTGTTTAACGATAACGGGCAAACCGTCCGGTTATCCGACCCCGACAGCAATCTAAGTCCCGAAGCGGTGCTGAACTTTTACGCCAACACCTACCCCATCCTGACCAATGCAAAGATAGAAGGCGGGGAGATACAAGATGATGAACTGCAATACAAGTTTGTTTCAACCATAGGTACAAAAGGATAAAGATAGTATGGGAAAGCAACGAACAGCAAAAATTATCAAACCAGTACAATATTCACCAGAATGGAACGTACACCAGAAAATAGGACGATTTGCACAGGAAACCGACAGGCTGCCCAATGCAAGGGAAGTGCGGAAAGCAAAACCAAAAACAGCCCCGCCATGCCTGCTGCCGATGGTTTTCTAAGGCACAGCTTTTTACCCGTCAGGGTGAACTGCCACCCGGAACTATTGAATTACCGGAAGGTGGAAAGGGAGTTTTTTACCTCCCTTTCCTACCTGTGCAGCCTGTATGGATTTGCAATGCCTGATGTATCAAAACAGGTATTCCCGTTTAACCTGCAATGCGCCTATGAATACGCCCGTACCTGCCTGAAACAGGTTGCGCCAGCCCTGCAATTGATTGTGATACAGGACAGTTGGGAGGTTGCCTACCTTGCTACGGTAGCAGAATACGATACGGATTGCTGGCTCTATTATGTTCCCGTAAACCAGTTGGTACGGCTTACGCAAAGAAAACAGAAAAAACAGGCGCAGTTGCTGTTATCTGTATTTGCCTACCTGTACCAGGTTGCAAAAATGCCGTTCTACACGGATTCCAGCAGCTATTTGTTCTATGAATACGAAATGCTGGAAAACTGGGTACAGGACGACCCCGAAAATGCGGAAGATTACGTAACTCAATTAGAACAAATACGGCAGGCGCATTATTTCGGCGGTAAGCTGTTACGGCAAATCCGCCATCCGTACCACCTGCAACAATTTGAAAACAGGGTGAACAGGTACGCACCGAAAACCCCGGCTGATACAGAACTACAGGAAGTAAGCAGGGAACTATTGCAGCTATACAAGCGCTATCCAAAAAATCATTTGTTCCTATCCGTCCATGAGAAATTGCTTAATCCAAAAGTTGAGGAAAGGCTACGACCCAACCAATACATTTCTTTTTGCTGGAATGATTACGGCATACTCAATAATACTCTTATTGAAATGGTCAATAACGAATTTCAGGAATACAGCGTCATAGACCTGCCGATGGCAATACAGATTTTTGACGCCCCGCAGGAAAAACCGTGCCATGACCTTGATTTTGAAAAGCAAATCTTCGGTTTGATAACCCAATTAATGGAAGTGTTAAATGATATGCAATGAAAAACATAACCCACCTGCAATACGATCTGTTTCTCCCGCAGAAAGCCCTCATCATCTACCAATCGGCAGCCGATGATAAAAACGATATGTATGTGGAGGCATACGACATGGACAAGGCAGGGAAGCCAATCAATGCGCATCCCTTGTCCGTACAGGAATGTGCCGCATTAGCCCAGGCCCTTAACCAGACCCCGGAATTGAGTACCGGCTTTCTCAAACCGAAAGGATTGCTGCCGGAAACCATTCTGTATATCAATCCCTGCCAAAGTGCATTCGCGGTTTGGTTCACACCGGGCAGGGAAGCCAGCCTGTTATTCAAAAACGAGTTAGGTATTCCAAGCGGAACAGCCATAGTACCTGCAATGATTTGGAAAGCCACGAAACATGACCTGTATGTATATGCTGTAAAAGACGGCACAAAGCCACAGGAAAACACACCGTTGTATCATGCGCCATTCTTCAATATCTACAAAGACGGCAAGGTGTGTATGGGTACGGTGAATGTAGAGATTGATACCCGTTGCAGCCTGGAAGATTTTATAAGTCAATGGGAACAATATTTCTACAACAGCTATTTCTCCCACCTGATAGGCGGATTCATTCCGGCGGGGCAGAACATAGTCCAGCTATGGCAGGGATTGATACACACCCAAAAGCCGTTCCCCGAAAAAGTATTGGTAAAAAATGGTCAGACACTTAAAGACATACTCAGATGAAAACAGCATTAAGCAGGGTGCATTTTACGGATACTTACCTGTTGCATCCCACTAATCCGATTTTAGTCAATCTCATTGGCGCAGGTGGAACAGGTAGCCAGGTACTCACCGCCCTTGCAAGGATGCACCAGTCATTGATTGCCTTAGAACACCCCGGCTTGTCGGTATGGGTTTTTGATGATGATGTGGTAACGACTGCAAACTTAGGACGGCAACTATTTTCCCGTTCCGAATTGGGGATGAATAAGGGCGTGGCATTAATCAACCGCATCAACAGATTTTTCGGCACGAACTGGAAAGCAGTACCGGAACGATATGCCAAAACGGAGACTGCCAAAGCCGTACAGAATATTGCCAACATTACCATTAGCTGCGTGGATACAGTGCAGGCAAGATTTGAGATTGCGGAAATAATATCCATAGACAATAAAAAGTACGAGGACAGGAACAACCCTATCTATTGGATGGACTTTGGCAACAGCCAATATACAGGGCAGGTATTGTTATCAACCGTCAGGGAAATACAGCAGCCACAGTCAAAAAAACATATTCCGGTTGGCAGCCTGCCATTTGTTACCGAGGAATATAAAGAACTACTGGCAGAGGGAGCGGACAGCGATACGCCAAGTTGCTCACTTGCAGAAGCCCTGACCAAGCAGGATTTGTTCATTAACTCAACCCTGGCACATATGGGCGCATCGCTCCTGTGGCAGATGTTCCGGGAAGGGATGATAGCCAACCGGGGATTTTTCCTGAACCTGAAAGAGTTCAGGACGTTGCCTGTAAAGGTTTAAGCAGACGTACAACAGGCATTTTAAGAGGCAACTATTTTTTTAACAACTAAATACAGACAGGATGAAGTACAACAGACAGGCAGTAAGAATGACAGCCGAACTAAGACAGTATTGGAACCAAACCATTGCAGACTGTATAGAAAACGGGAAGATAACAGACACGGAAGCGGAGGAAGTCTTTAACCGCTATACCGGAAAAGGAGGACTACACGGATTGGACAGGCAGGAGTTTGAAAACTACTACCAGTATTCAAGCAAGAAAAAGGAAATTGAGCAGGGGCAGTTTTTCACCCCGCATAACTTGTGCGAGGAGATAATAAAAGCGATACAGCCGCCACAGGATTATATCATTGCCGACCTGACCTGCGGCATGGGTAATTTCTTCAACTACCTGCCGAGGGAGGAGAACATTTATGGCAATGAGTTGGAAGAGACCGCCTTCGCCGTATGCAAGTACCTGTACCCGAAAGCCCATTTGGAGAACATGGACTTTGTATATTACGACCCCAAACAGAAGTTTGATTTAATCGTAGGTAACCCGCCATTCAATATCCAAACAGATGAAGGACTAAGCCAATGGCACTATATCCGCAAGTCATACGACTTGCTACAGTTCGGCGGACTGTTAGCTGTTATCATTCCCGACAGCTTCTTAAAAGACAGCTTCCAGGACGGACACAAAATACAGTGGATGAATGAGCGGTTTAACTTCATTGTGCAATGCCGGATACCGGATAACAGCTTTGAGGCAATCATAGACACCAAGCTGCTGATACTCCAAAAGAAAGGGGTTACCAATTCGGAAAGAAAATACAGCCCTGAACAGTACACCGATTTTTTACCGGAGCAGATTTTTACCAACCACATTGCGCCACTATATGCACAGTACCGCAAGGACAAGCCCAAACGCCACTTGCTGACCGTACACCAGAATATTGACGATGCAGACCTGCGCTACAAGATACAGAAAAGTTTGTGGCACATCAAGAGCAATCCGATTCTTAAACGGAAGTTCTATAAAAAGGCGTTGGAACGTATAGAGCAGCTACAAACACAGGCGCAACCGAAGGAGGTAAGTAACAAGGACTGGGAGCGCATGAAGTTAACGCCGGAAAAAGTATATGCCCAGATGCGTACCGTCCTGAAAAACCAGAACGATCCGAAACCGAAGCATGTCGTTAAGGTAGTCAAGACCACCTATGGTTTGCGATACAAGGCATACCACAAAAAGTTAGAGCAGAACGAATGGGAGAAGTCCGTACATGATCTACTCTTAAACGGTGAACGGTTTGCACCCTACGATAAACTGTATGAAAGTAAGAGAAAAGCGTTAGATATACAGAACCTGCCATATACGGAGATGCAGCGGAATGAAGCCATAGACAAATACTTAAATGATTTCACTCTAAGCCCCGCCAAGAAACCCGGCCAGCTATTTGCCACAACCAGTTTCCCGACCATCCAATTAAACGCCATGCAAAAGAATGATTTAGGCTTACTCTTACAAAAGCGGTACGGTATCCTGTCATGGGAGCAGGGCGGAGGCAAATCCGTAGCGGGCATGTGCTATATGCGGTATTGGCAGGGCAGGTACACAAACTGCTTTTTGCTGGCACCAGCCCTGGCACTGACTACCACTTGGACAGAGAGATTAACTGCATACGGTTTTGATTTTATACAGCTTACCAGCATCAGCGACATAGCTAAGATACGGAAAGGGCAGGTGGTATTAGTCAGCTACGATAGATTAGTAACCTTGCTGAAGCAGGTAAAGCGATACGTTAAACAGTGCGGCTACAAAATTGCCTTACTGGTGGACGAGAGCGATGAACTGACCAACGCAGCAAGCAAGCGCAGCAAAGCCGCCCTATGCTGTTTCAGGAAAGCCAAGTACAAGCTGCTGACGACAGGCACGACCACGAGGAACAACATTAACGAGATATACACCCAGATGGAACTGGTGTACAACAATTCCACAGCCTTCATATGTTGGGCGGAGAAGGTGTACCATGTCAACAAGGAGAACGAAGTGGAGGAAGATAATAACGCCCGTGTTGGCTACCCGTTCCCGGCGTTCCGGGGATCGGGACTGTTCAAAGCCTGCTTTTGCCCGCAGAAAAGCACGGTGTTGGGCATAAAGAAAGACACGCAGGATATTTACAACACCGACATTCTAAAGGAACTCATAAACAAGACGGTCATAACCCGCAAGTTCGAGGAGATAGTCGGAGAGAAGAAATACAGCATCCATACGCACAGCGTAGCCCAAAGCGACAGGGAAAAGGAGCTATACGAAACCTTGATGACTGCATTTATGCAGGTCTGCTATGACTTCTATGAGAGTACCGGCAATGCGAGAAAGGAAGCAGCCCTGCGACTGATACGCCAGTTAATGGTACTCATAAAGGCTACGTCCATGCCGCACCTCATGCCGCATTATGAAGGTAATGAACTACCCAACAAGTACGAGACAATATTTGAACTCTTACGGAGTTGGAACAACGAGCGGGTAACCATTGGCTGTATCTTTAAAGCGACCGCCACCGACTATTACGAGCAATTGCGTAAAAAGTTCTACGGGCGCAGCCTGTTTTACATAGACGGGGACATGGGCATACAGACGAGGATTAAGACGCTGGAAAAATTCAAGCGTTCAACCAATGGCATACTGGTATGCACCCAGCAGGCTTTAAAATCATCCGTTAATATTCCGTACTGTAACAAGTGCATCATAGAGGCTTTGCAATGGAACATCCCGAAAATATCGCAGTTCTATTTCCGCTTTATCCGCTTCGACAGTGTGAAGCACACCGAGGTGCATTTCGTGAACTATGAGCATACCATAGAGCTAAATTTACTTGCCCTGCTAATGTCAAAGGAAAAGCTGAATGATTTTATAAAGACCACAAATGTAGCTACAACGGAATGCGTGTACAAGGAATTTGGGGTTGATATGAATATCCTGGATATGCTGATACAGAAGGAATATGACAGAGACGGCAAACTGACGTTGAATTGGGGACGGCAGCAACTATACAGATAGTGAAATATCTATAATACATTCATCGGAAGCGCCCCTCGCAAATGCTTGGGGCGCTCCTTTTTAAGATATTGGTTGTTTTTTGTTAAGTTAGAAATTGATAGTTTCAATTAGACTGGAAAATAAGCACATAATTCTTTTACAACTCCGGCGATATTTTTTCCAATTTCTTTTAAATAATATTATCCAATCCGAACTCAATCTGATTTCACAGAATCGGGAGAATTGCCTGTAACTTTTCCCGGGACAAAGATTTTGATATATAGCCGGATACACTGGGGTTAGCGCCTGCTTTTTCTTTGTCATGCGGGTTAACAGAGGAGGAGAGCATAAATATTTTCACACACTCTTTAACTGAGTCGGGGAAATATTGAAACATATCCAATACTACCCAACCGCTTACTGGCATATTAATATCAAGAAAAAGAATTGCTTTTTTTGCATCATTGCCCGGATAGTTTGCCCGGATATATTCCAGTCCTTCTTTCCCATCAGTAAAAGTTTTCACTATAGCCCCGGGAATGGTCAGTTGAATAATTTTATCGCAGATCATATTATTAATAGGATCATCATCAATTACTATATAATCAGGCATGTCGTATTTATTTATGGCGTTTAAGCATTATTATTCCATTGCGCGTACCTAAAATTGTATTCTGAATTCAGTTCCTTTATTTACTTCACTAATTATGTCTATTGTCCCGCCAAGCGTTTGCACCTGGGTTTTTACCATGAACAACCCCATTCCTTTGCCTTCCACAGATGTATGAAAGCGTTTGTACAGGCCAAATACTTTATCGCCTTCTTTTTTCAGGTCTATTCCCAGTCCGTTGTCTTTAAAGATCAGTTCTGTTTTCCCATCGTGTTTACCGCTCGAGATTTCAATTATTGGCTGAACCCCAAGCCGCCTGTATTTAATACTGTTTGAAATAAGATTGTAAAAAATACTGTAGATATAGCTTTTTATTGTGGTCATTTCATCAACTGCTGTAAAGTCGCTTTTTATGACCACGTTTTCCATTCTTATTATGTTGTCAATGCTCAATATTATATCGCTTAAAAGCCGTGAAAATTTTACCGATTCCGTTTGCTCATTCATACCTTGTTTTACCTGCAAAATGTAATTTAGGTCCAGGATCACATCATCCAGTTTTTTCACACAAACGGAAAGGTTCTCCATAAATTCTTTTTCATCCTTTCTGCTAAGGCCAGGAAGCGTTACCACCTCCGCTATACCCATAATATTGGCAACAGGCGCTCGTAAGTTGTGTGATACGATATAAGAAAACTGTTCGAGGTCTTTATTTCGCTGCACTATATCGGCCACTATTTTTGCGCGTTCCACTTCCTCCTGTTTTTGTTCCGTAATATCCACTACCACTCCCAATACCGCCTTTTCATTGGTGCCGGCTACTGTAAAGGGAACTTTTACTGTCTGTAATAACCGCAGGTTTCCTTTGTAATCCGTAAATGTCATTTCGGGTATTATCATTGTTTCACCTGACGAGATCACTTCCCGGTCTTGATTTAATATAAAATCAACTTCACCTTTTACCGGTATAGTTTCTTTAATGGATTTGCCTGTCATTTCTTTTGGCGTAAGCCCATGAAGATTCGCGAAACTTTTATTTACGAAAATAAATTTCCCGTTATAATCTTTGGCAAAAACAGATTGGGGTATCAAATCCATGATCAAGGTAAGGTTGGCTTGAGATTGGCCGAAGGCCATTTCCGCTTCTTTCATGCTGGTTATATCATGCGCCACGCCATATAAGCCAGTCGGTTTGCCCACTTTGTTAAATTCAAAATGAGCCTCGGAAAAAAGTTGTCGCACAGTTCCGTCTTTTCGTATAATACGGTGATGAAAAGCAGAACTGCTTAATGCTTCTTCTGCTGTTTTCGTAATTTTCATTACATAATCCAGATCATCGGGGTGTATATAAGATGCCCATGACTGGTAGGATTGGATATTCTCTTCCGGGGGAAACCCGTATATCCTGCACGCTTCGTCAGACCATAATACAATTCCGGTTGAAAAATTATATTCCCAACTGCCAACGTGAGCAATGGCCTGGGCTTGTTTTAATCGTTGTTCGCTGTGTAATATTCTATCTTCTACCTGCGTCCGGTATTTTTCCTTTTCAAAAATATCCAAAGCGAATGAAATGTCGCCGCGCATTTCTTCCAGTACCCTGATCTCTTGCTCATCAAATAAATTACTTTGGGTAGAGAATAAATAATACAGGGCAGTTATTTCTCCCGATTTCATTATTGGCATAGCAATGGATGATTTGAAGCCTCTCGATTCAGCGAATTTTCTTACACGGTTATCCGGCGGTTCATTTTCATAATTGTTGATAACATGGTGTTTCCCGCTTTGCAATACATTTGCCGTGGCATCGCCATCAGCATATGTTGCATTGCTGAGCGCTTCCAGGTCTGCCGGAGTTGCTTTGCAATGCGCCGTAAGGCGAATTTTTTTATTGTCTTTGTCTAAAATACTTATCCACGACAGTTCAAATTTCCCGATTTCAATTGCAATCCGGCACGCTTCATTATACAGGGTTTGCTCATCGCTTACGTGTACTATGGTTTGATTGATGGCGCTTACAAAAGCATAGAGGCGGTTTGCAATGAGTATCTTTTCTTCCGCATTTTTCCGCTCGGTAATATCAATAATAGCCGCAAGCACCATCATTCCTTCACCAGTTTCCATCGGATTTAATCCTATCTCCACAGGGAACTCGCTGCCGTCTTTTCTTTTAGCAAACAAGTCTCTGCCAGCGCCCATAGTGCGCGCGGAAGGGTTGGCAAAATAAGTATGGCGGTGGGTGGGATGTTTTTCTTTGTACTGGGAGGGGATAAGTAGTTCTACTTCTTTTCCAATGAGTTCTTCCCGCGTATAGCCAAACAGTAATTCCGTCTGCCTGTTCACAAGTGTTATTTTACCTTTGCCGTTTACAAGTACCATAGCATGAGGGGCCGATTCTACCACTAAACGGAACCGGTTCTCTATTTTATAAAGCTCTTTTGTTTTTTTGGCTAATTGTATTTCCAATTCCTGGTTGAAATGCAGCAGTTTTTCTTCCGCTTGTTTTTTCTCCGTCAGGTCGCGTGTTACTTTAGTGAAGCCGATAACATTTTTTTTATCGCCTTCAAAGAGTGCGGTGATCACTATATTGCCCCAGAATTTTGTCCCGTTTTTCCGTATCCGCCACCCTTCATATATTGCCTTCCCGTTTGCTGCAGCCTCTTTTATAAGTTGTTCCGGTAGTTGTAATTCCTGTTCTTCTTGGGTATAGAAAACACGGAAATTTTTCCCGATAATTTCCTGTGGCTTATAGCCTTTTATTTTTTCAGCCCCTTTATTCCAACTTGCAATATTTCCTTCTTTATCTAAAAGCAAAATTGCATAGTCTTCGACATCCTCAATCATCTTCAGGTAAATATCATTTGATATTTTCATACTACACTTGATTTATGGTAACAAGACGTTTCTATGAATTGAAATGCCGGAATGCCTGCTTGGAAGGTTTGATTTTTCACTTATTTACTTATGTTAAATAAAAACCCTGTAGTAAAGATATTACGTATGCTTGGGGCAAAATTAAAATGAAATAGTGATACTTTATACCGTTTTTTAACGGTATAAAGTATGGTTTTTTGACGGTACGTTTACTGCATAATTTATTCCTAACCATTAATCAATCTCATACAATTATGAAACAGACAATTTATTTATTAGCTTTAGGATGTTCTTGTATTCTATTGTCCTGCAATGACAGTGGCCAATCACAAAAAAACAATGCAGATAGTAAACCAAAAACGGCTGTAAAGACAAGGCTTATGGACGGAAATAGCTCTCAGATGATTACTATAGATTCAGCAAATAAGATGTTGCAGAGTTACCTCAATAGCATAAACTACACAGGAACGGATACAAACCTGACCGCTGTGATTTTTAATGCCGATTCATTAAGGGGCTATCTGAATGATACGACCAATGGCAAGATTGCGTTTGTAAAACTTATGTTTGCGCATACGCTTAGTTATATAAATAATGGTGGGGCAAACCAGAACTGCGGGTACAACAACAATAATCTGACCCTCATTGTAGCCGGGTACGATACCCTAAATAATTATGTGTATTATGGCAAGGGAATGGTCCTTGATCGTGGATTGCCATGTCCGTCGAATTGCCCGCCAACGGGGACAGCTTCAAATTATATACTTCCACCACCACTTTCAAAATGAGCGAAACAATCCAATTCTACGTGTTGATAGTAGTGCTCACCGGAGCATTCAGTATTGGACTATATCGTTTCAAAATCATTGATCGTGCAGCATCGTTAGTAATACTTTTATTAGGTCTGGGCATTCTAAGCGAAAGTATTGGTTACTATTGTTCTATTAAATTTCATACTGACATTCTTGTTTATAATTGTTATGGAATAATAGAGTTTTTTATTTTTTGCCTGTATTACAATTTGATTATTGGTGCATTTAATAAAAGAAAAATGGGTTTGTATTTTGGATTATTTGGCGTAATCGGAGGAGTATTGAATATGGCATTTTTACAATCCCCTTTACGAATCAATACAAACTTCCTTTATTTTGAAGGATTCTGCATTACAGCGATGTCGCTATTTGCATTCTATAAATTCGTGCTGAATAATGAAGAACTGGTTGTTACTCATTACCCGCATTTTTGGTTTACTTCTATCTTTTTATTCTCGTGGAACATTTCAATTATTAACTGGGGAACTTATGATTCGTTACGGGTGAAATTTCCGGGTATTGATGCTGGTTTAAATTTTTTTATTTGGTTAATTGACATTCTATCTTATTTAGCAATAGGAATTGTTTTTTTGTTTTACCCACAAATGCAGGCAAAAGATGAATGATTATTCACTCATAATTATTTTTATAGCAGGCACATCCCTGTTAGCCCTATTTGCATTTTTCCTTATTGCCATTGTTATTGTACAAAAGAGCAAACAGAATAAATATAAGACAAGGCTGCTGGAGGCACGAATACACGAAAAGGATCTGACATTGAATAAAATATCCCATGAAATACACGACAACTTTGGACAAGTATTAAACCTGGTGCAATTGAACTTATACACCATCAAAGAATTTGCAAAAAATGATGCAGAGAAACTGTTAATCCAGACAACTAATGAACTCGTCAGGAGTGTGTCGAACGATCTGCATAACATCAGCCATTCCCTGAATGGCGACTACATTAAAAGGACTGGCTTGAATGAAGTGTTGAGTAAAGAACTGAAGCAGATAAGCCATTCAAAGAATATTGCTTGTACTATAGACATTAATGATGAAGTTGCTTCTTTAGAACCCGATAAGGAAGTGATTATTTACCGGATTGCGCAGGAAGCTATTCACAATACGATCAAGCATTCAAAGGCCACTGAGTTAAAGATAGAGTTACATAATACTGTCGCTGCATTTTCACTTGCTGTAATTGATAACGGCATTGGATTTGAGAAAAAAAAAGACCATCCGGCAGGTGGCATCGGATTGGGAAACATGGCGCAACGGGCAAAATTAATCGGCGGCAACCTGGAAGTTGAATCAGCAATTGGCAAAGGAACCTCTATAACATTATTCATCTCAAAACAACAAAAATGAAAAGCAAGAATCTACCAATCATTCATTTGGCATTGGTTGACGATCACACCCTTTTCAGGAAAGGGCTATGTGGAATCATACAATCATTTGGGGGATTTGAAATTGATTTTGAAGTAGATAACGGTATTGATTTCATTAAAAAATTGAAAAAAGCAAAAAGACCGCCGGATATATGCCTTATAGACATCAGCATGAAGGGGATGAATGGATATGACACATTGAAAGAAGTGCGGGCGCATTTTCCGTTAATGAAATCCCTTATAGTAACCGCTTATGTTGATGAATTTGCCATTATGCGGATGCTGAGAATTGGCGCCAACGGGTATATTTTAAAGAACTGTCAACCCGAAGACATTAAAAAGGCGTTGTTGTCCATTTACGAAACCGGTTTGTATCATTACGAATTAATCTCCAACCGGGTATATCAGTCATTTCATTCCGGCGATAAGACTTTTCCCAAAATAACCGACTTAGAATATGAGTTTTTAAAACATTGCTGTAACCCAGAATTGACCTATAAAGAGATCGGATTAATAATGGGTAAGGCTACCCGTACTGTCGAAGGGTACCGGGACGACCTGTTCGAGAAGCTAAAGGTAAATACAAGGATAGGATTAGTCGTATTTGCTATTGGTATTGGCCTCGTGTCATGTACTGAATAATAGCCGCTACCAAAAAAGCAAAAGATAACACTATATCTTATATTTTGATTGAGTTTTGACCTTAGAGTTCGGCTCACTCCTTTACCACCCTGACCATATCCCGTTGCCCATCAGTTCCAGTCATTTCTAAGATGTATATTCCTGGTACAAATTGCTGCATGGGCAAAATATTATTTCCAGGTAGCAAATCTCCCTGCTGTAAACATATTCCCGTTACATCAAGCATCCGGTAGTGCGTGTTTGTAGTGATTCCAGTTATATAGAGTTCATCATTTGAGGGGTTTGGAAACACTTTGAGACTTGTTACAGGTAATGTCATAAGTCCGGTAGGCACGGTTACGGTTATGTTGCTACATGAAGAATCTATTCCGCAATTTGTGTAAACAGTAGCGCAGACATGATACGTTCCAGTAACCGAATAGGTATGCAGCGCTCTTATACCTGTATCACTATGACCATCGCCAAAAGTCCAGACTACGCTATCTAAAAGATATGTACCACCAGTATAAACAAAGCCCACTTTATGTGTTCCGGTATCGGTGAATGAAGCCAGAGGGGTCGTAATACACACAACGGTATCATTCCTGCAAACCGTATTGCTGCCGCAAGTTGTATAGACGGTTGCGCAGACATGGAAAATGCCGGTAGCTGTGTATGTGTGCAGCGCTGTGATCCCTGTATCCGTTGAGCCATCTCCAAAATTCCAAACAACACTGTCCAAAAGATACGTAGTGCCAGTATAAGTTATGCCTATGGTATTTATACCCGTATCCATGAATGATGCTGTGGGTGGAGTTACACAAAGTACGGTATCGTACCTGCAAGCTGAATCATTTCCGCAAGGAGAATACGCAGTAACACAGACATGGTATGTGCCGGGCGCAGAATAGGTATGTAGCGCGGTTGTTCCGGTAGCAGTATGCCCGTCACCGAAACTCCAAACAATGCTGTCTATGGCAGTTGTTGTACCTGTATAGGTTGTGCCTATGGTATGTGTTCCTGTATCGGTAAATGAAGCAGTCGGGGGAGTAACGCATAACACTGTATCATAACGGCAGGCAGTATCATTACCGCAAGGGTTATAGGCAATGGCGCAGATATGGTATGTGCCTATGGCCGTGTAGGTATGGTGTGCGGTATTTCCGGTATCTCTCGTGCCATCTCCGAAATTCCAAACAACACTATCCAAAGCAGTAGTGGTACCAGTATAGACAGCACCAATAGTAAGCATCCCGGTATCGGTAAATAAAGCAACCGGAGGGGCAACGCAAGGAATAACAATATCCACGCAATCAGAATCCTGCCCGCAACCGGTATAAACAGTACCGCATAGCTGGAATGTTCCGGCTACTGTATAGGTATGCAATGCAGTAGTACCATGAGACGTGTAGCCATCTCCAAATTTCCACACAATGCTATCCATGCCTGTGGTTGTACCGGTATAGGTTGTACCAATAGTGCGAGTACCTGTGTCTGTAAATGCAGCCGCAGGCATGGCCATACAACTGCAATCCACGCCATACTTCATTACAAAAAAATCACTATTGCCACCAATACTATAATATGCAGGAATAGGTGGGCTGCCAGCCCAGATACTATCAGATACATAGCCGCCCATATATATATTCCCAACTTTGTCTGAAGTAATTACCCTACCTTCATTATAAAATCCATCTCCGTATGCTTGCTGCATGGTTTGCAAGTCGCCTGTAGAATCAACAACAACCAAAAAAGGACTCCAACCATAGCCCGGCAGAGTTTCTAAGCTGTCTGCTCCATCGGTAACAACACGGGCAAAAGTTCCGGCGGCGGCAATCTTCCCATTAGGTAGCTGGGTTATTGAATAAAGTGTGTTTATCGCAGTATTAGCTACAAATTTTTTTATCCACAGCGGATGCCCGTTTGTATCTGTCGTCATAATAATTGACATTTCATAAGGTGGATATTCCGTATTTGATACGGAATCACCATTAAAAGAAAATCTTGTTATTGTTAAAGTTGGAGATTGCGCATCACCGCAAAAGTGGAGATGTTTTGTTTGGTCTAAAGTAATACTACCAAGACCATCATCATCTCCATGCCCGGCAAAATACTTCCATAACAAACTCCTACCTGCATCAAACGCCGCAGCATATTGTGAATCAAGAATCGGCGTTGGGCCATAAGCGTACTGGTTAATACCTCCACACACATAGAGCTTATTTGTTGCCGGGTCTATTACAGCGCTGTTTATTTCCCATAACGAATCAAATAACTGGGTAGCGCTTAATAATGTACCTGTGGAACTATATACGATTTCATACGTGCCATACTGGCTGGTATCTCCTGGCATAAGTACTGCACCTGATTTTATAAATGGGAAAAAATGAATGTTATTTGATCCGTCTGTTATTAAATATGCTGATGCCGTTCCTGTTGCAATTTCTGTTGCAACCGTGTTATTCCCTATATATCGTATCCATTTAAAATGCCCGCTTGTATCAAATTGAATAACGCCACACATGTTATAAATAAGCCCAATGGTTGTATCATAGCCTATATGCAGAATATCGTTTGTGAACGTACCACTCATATCAATATGACCCAAGCTATCGGCCGCAATACCCAAAGGGATACAATATCCACCCGAAGAAGCTATAAGTTTTGCCCACCGCAGTTGTCCATTGCAGTTGTAACTCGTCAGCATAATATTTTCGTCAGCGCCATAGGCTGTGCTTCTGTGAAAAGTATCGGCAATAATGGTATAGTTACCAACCTGGCTCAAAGCATAGATATTACCGTTAGCATCGGTACACATAAATTTTGTTTGCTCCTGGTCAAATTCTGTTCCCGAAGTAAAATCTTCGGTTGATCCTCCTCCCTGTACCCATTTAAACTGCTGGGCGTTAGCAAAAGCTGTGTTCAAAAAAAACAAGATGCAGCATAGTATAGTCGCTTTATTCATCCTTATTCATTTATATAAAGTTATAGAAAATAATTAAGCCATCATCCCAAATCAGGGATGATGGCTTAATTATTTATTGCCTTACTACCAGTCGTTGTGTCTGCAATGTCTGGCCGTCTCCTTCCATTCGGATAACGTAAATACCCGGAACCCAATTAATAATGTCCAGGTTCCAGCTACCACGACTGTCTTGTGGCGTCAAAGACTGTATTTTTCGTCCCATCTCATCATATATTTCAAGGCTTCGCTCTGCATATACGCCCGCACCATAATCATAGGAAATAGTTACATTGCCAGCAGTAGGGTTGGGGAATACCAGCAAGGCATTAGCCATTTGCAGCCCATTCGCGACATTCTTATTAGATTGTGAGGTATCGCCCGGATGGCTATTTCTTTCCGCAATCCAGCTACAGCTTGGTAGTACCATGCTATCCGTAGAGAAACATCTTGTCCCATTGATCTCTGTTAATGCCAATTCGATAACTACGCTATCAGGTGGAGGGACTATAAGCGTGGTGAATGTAAGCGTGAATGAATAGGTCCCCGCTGTGGATAGTGTACCCGAGAAAGGATCTATAGGGCCAATATCGGTACCTAAAGTATAAGTGGTACCAACAGCAGGGCTTGTAAAGTTCACGGTTACCGAATAGGTCGCTGGGTCAACGGATGTACACACTATGCTGGCGGTAAGCATAGTTTGCGAACATGTATTGCATTGGATAACTGAAACAGCCATTGTGTCGGATGTTTGTCCGCACAATCCGTTATTCAGATACCATTCGTAATCGCTTGCGCTGTCTATGGAATACGGCGACATGACGCTGCCTATTCCTGATTCCGCCGTATCCGGGTTACTGAACCACGCCCAATAATTAAAAGTAACATCTGGCGGACCATAGAGTGTAAGCGGCAACTGCTGCTGGCATATAGAGTAACACCCTGTCGGGAAGTACGGGAAATAGAAATCAGGGGCCAAGGGTACATAGGTATCGGTATTGCTCACGCAATTATTTATATCGGTAAACCACACGCGGTAAAGGCCACCGGAATAAATGTCGTCAACAGCGCCGAAAGCGCCATTGCTCCAGTTGAAAAGGCCGGGTACCGATTCGGAAGCCGTGAGTTGCAGATGGTATGTATTGCAATCCACAACAGATGGGCCTGTTACTGTGGGGCTTGCAGGCAAGGGATGTATATGCACCGTATCCGTACCCGAAGTATTGTAGCAGGTAAGGCCGGAAACAGGGTCATAAACGCCAACTACAAGCTGGTAATAATAATCTCCCACAGACAGTCCTGCGTCAGAAATTGAGGCTGTTGTGCCATCATCTGAGGTGTTTCTGAGCCATTGGTACGTTACAGAGCCGCCAAGATATCCATTCAACTGGACTACATCGCCGTAACAATAATCCAACTTGCCAGAAATAGTTGGCGTAGGCGTGTAAATAACCTTAACCTGCTTTGTGGGTTCCGGCTCAGTTTGCTGGCATCCATAAGCGTCAGTAACCGTAACCCAATAAGCCCCGGTTTCATAAACGCCAAGTGTGCTTGTAGCGGTAGCGCCGGTACTCCATAAGTATGAAATAGGGACTCCAGATGTAGAGGTATAGGTTAACACCTCAGGCCTGTCGCTTGAGCATATTGCCTGGATAAGAGGCGATCCTAAATTTCCGCTTAGGTTATTCTGATAAATACTAACAGATCCAGAGGAAGTAGCGGTGCAACCAATGCTGTCCGTAACAGTAAGTGATACCAGGAAAAGTTCCGGGGGAGTTAGGCCAGTATATCTATAGGTCTTCTGTGGGCTTGCCACTAATATTCCAGAAAGATCTCCCAAATCCCAATTATACCCAACGATAGCCCCAGGCGTGGTAACGGTAAAGGTAATCGGCACTCCCTCACAAATGGGCGTGGGGTTAACGGTGAACGTAGCATCTGGTAATGCAGGTAAGACCACCGTCTTAATTGCTGTGCAGCTAAATGGACCATCTGGCATACTACCAGTTACAGTTTCTGTTATGGTATGACTGGTACCCGCAGCATATGCGTAACTAATCGGAGTTCCGGTACCTAATAATGTTGCGCCTTCATACCAGGTGATCGCAGTGAAATTAGGAAACCACATCGGCAGGTACGCTGAATAATCAGAAAGTATCACCGTATCCATTCCAGAGGTGCCACACTTGGTATGCCATCTGTAATTAGCCACAATTCCAACCGTATCGGGAATGGTGGTATCTACATGGCATCCATCATAAGCCCCTTTAAAGTTGTACATGAAAATGCCCGGCGTATCATAAGTAGCAGTAACCGCGCTTGTATATAAAGGAACCGGTCCGCCTACAGGAAGGATACCAGTAATGGCCGGAACGATTGCAGTCCAGCCAGGGGCTACTCCGGTAGTATAAGTAGAAGTTGAGGGAACAGACAGCGAAATGGTATTGCATAAAAAGGTTGATGAGATTGGCGCAATACCGCATGGAGTACCTGAAGGCCCGCTACCACCAGTTCCGTCACTATAGCCGGTAGGTGTGCATGAGGCCACATTTACAAGTTGCAGAATATTGGATTGGGCAGAACAGCCATCATCATCATACACAATAAAATAATAGTTGCTGGTCGTTAAGCTATAAGGGTTGGCACAGGGAGCTACATAAGATGTTGCTGAACTGCCTGCTTCCACCGTGTGATATATGCCAGTGAAATATCCACTTGTCCATTCATATCCACCGGTCCAGACATAATCTGCCACGGGAATGTCAGATGTGACCGTAGCGACAAGAGTTGCGGTAGCGCCGGGGCATAGATTGGTATTGTCTCCGGTACTTAGATAAGCTACAGGGCCGGGAAGTATAGAAACATCAATTGTTGCGGTACCATATACGGGGCAAGTCCCGGTAACACCCGGCAATGCAGTTACGCTTACATGGTAGGTCATATCTCCCGAAGTGGTGTTGGCCGGAAAATAGTGGTCTGTAACATTGCCTGCATGTTCAAAAAAGCCATCTCCAAAATCCCATAAATAAGAGGTGGAACCCGATGATGCGGTAAACGTAGGTAATGTATTTGCGCAAAACGGAGCAGTCGGGCCGGTTACGGTAATAGAGGGGTCGGCAGCTACTGTAAGGTTAAGCGTATCAGATATTGCGCTATCACATTTATTTACCTTTACGATAACGGAGGCAGCCCCGGAATAATTATTCCATTGCACCAAAGCAAAAGGAGTATATTGGCCGGAGATTACACTGCCTGCGGTATTTGGAAGTATTTGCCAGTCATATACTTCTCCACGTAAATAATTGCTGCTAAAGTATTGTTCTCCATTCGCGCATGACGACCCGGTTCCGGTAACATCGGGATTGATCACTTCCTCTATTATGTTAGTATCAAAAGTCGGGCCGACGCAATAACCCGGTACAATGCTTACAAGTGCCGTGGTTAGCGACATTGACCCACCGCCCGTCCATACCACACTTACACTATCGCTGCCTGAATAGGGTGTTAAGTAACCGCCGACTATGCCCCACTCAATCGTGTACCCGGGCGTATGCGTGAATGCAACATATGTGTAAGTCCGGTTCAGACAAACCGTATCCGGTCCATACAGGCTGTCTATCAGAGGCGGAGTAGGCTGAACAGTTATCAATTCTGGATTTGCGCAAGCGCCAACCGTTAAGTTAAGCTGGTAAACACCGGGAGTATCCATGACAGGGGTGAAATAAACGCTACCGGTATTTACATCATCAACATCGCCTGAACTATTCGTAAGTGTCCATGTACCGGAATACCCACTTACCGGAATATAATAGTCCTGATAATTTCCCTGACATATTGTACTTGGACCAACAAAAGTCATAGGAGGTGTTACGGTTATTGTCTTATCTACATTTCCACCGCATAATTTCAAACGGTTCTGATACCAGGCGTGAATTGTATAAGTGCCAATATCATTGAATTGTACGATTACCGTATGGTCATCTTTGTAAGATACTATTGCACCCGGGTATCCAGGTACGCCCCACATATATTGTGTAGCCGCCCATAAAGGCAGGCTAAACTCATATTGCTGCATGGCACACAGCACACTCGGTCCTTCTATAGTCGCATTAAGCGGTATTACCGGTATCTTTATAGACGTGGTATCGGAACACAAACCGATACACGGTTCGGCAAGGTTCACATAGCCAAAGCCGTTCGGCCCAACGCTATTCCATTGCACGGTTATATAGGGAGTAGTGTTGTTCCCCGCAATTATTGTTCCGCCATCTACGGACCAGTAATAGGTACTGCATCCATCTGTTGGCGTAGTGTAAGTGGCGTCTTCGCTGTCACATACAATTGCCGCACATGATATTTTTGGGCCGGGAGAACTTGAAATTATTACTCGCAGTCGGAACGTGTCTGTGCAGTTGCAGGCATTTTTAACCACCAGCGTTACGGTGTCAACATCACTGGTTGTCGTAAAAGTATGGCTCGGATCGGGTTCCGAAGAAACACCCCCGTCGCCGAAAGTCCAGTACCAGGATATTATCGGCGATAGTGTATCTGCTGTGGACAAATCTGTAAATAATATAGTTCCGTCAAGGCATATACTTACAGAGCTTACGGCAAAGTTGGCATGTGGTTTTTTAATTACCTGGATACATGCTGTTGCTTCCCCTGTGCAATGGCTCACCGTGTCATAAAGAGTAATGCTGCCTGGACCAACCACAGGCCAGAATACATCTATACTGTCTCCGTAATTATTTATAACCACTCCTCCCGTTACTACCCATGTAAATGCACTATGAACATCTCCATTAGCATAGTACCGTACCACCGAACTATCGCAAACCAAGATACAATTTGGTATGCCTGAAATAATTGTACCGGGACTAGGATGCCCTCCGTCACCACCGGCAGGAGTGGAAAGCGTTTGGCAAGCTACAATATAGTTGGTAGTGATGAATGTCCCCATATCAACAGTAATATTTTCGGTAACTGTAAAAGTACCGCAAGGGCTTGTTGCAGTATAGGAAATTATTGTTGTGCCATCAGTTAAACCCGTAACAATACCAGAGGTTCCGATAGTGGCTACAGTAGTATTGCTGCTGGTCCATGTTCCGCCGCCTACCGCATTTGTCAAAGTATCATTAGTGCCGGAACATATTCCGCCGCCGCCGAGTATTGGCGGATCGGCGGGAACTACATTTACCGTATAGGTTGCAGAGACAGCGCCGCAGGCATTTGTTATAGTGTAGGTAATAGTTACTACTCCGGCAGTGGAGCCACTTGTAACAATTCCGGTGCTACCGACAGTAGCAATTGACGCATTACTGCTGCTCCAAATTCCGCTACTCGAAGCATCAGTTAGGGTGGTCGTTGATCCACCAACACATAATGACGTTGCCCCGACAATCGGTGATACGGGAATCAAAGTATTTACAGTTACTATCGTTGTAGCAAAGCAACTTGTGGATAATGTATAGGTAATAGTTGCCGTACCAGCTAACAGACCAGTTACAACTCCTGTAGCTGGAACAACCGAAGCATTTGGGAGACCACCACTCCAGGTCCCGCCGCCCGTCATATCGCTTAATGTTATTGATAATGTCGCACAAACAGGGACACTGCCGGTAATAGCGTCCGGCAAGGAATTGACGGTTACCGTGATCATACTGGAACAGCCAGTAGCAGCCGTGTAAGTAATTACTGCCGTACCTAATGATACGCCGCTTACTACTCCGGAACTTGAACCCACAGTAATATTAGAACTGCTTGTACTCCAGACGCCCCCGGTTATAGAATTAGATAAGGTACTCGTTAAACCAATACATACAGATGTAGAACCTGAGAATATTGAAGGCAACGGGTTAATTGTTATTTCATAAGTCGCATAACACCCTGTCGGCAATGTATAGCTGATAGTTGCTGTACCGGCGGCAACGCCTGTAACAACCCCAGAACTTCCTACAACGGTTGCCCGTGAGCTACTGCTGCTCCAGGTGCCACCAGAAGTAGCATCGCTTAAAGTGATAGTTGAACCGACACATACTACATCTGAACCAGTAATATCATCGGGTACTGGATTGACTGTTACAGTTGTTGTTGCATAGCAAAGCGTAGGCATTGAAAAGGTAACGGTAAATGACCCCGCCGATATGCCGGTTACAATTCCGGTGGCAAAATCAATTGTACCGTAAGTTATACTACTGCTACTCCAAGTTCCGCCAAAATAAGTATCGTCCAATGTCGTAGTTGAACCGACACAAACTGTAGTAGTGCCTGTGATTGCTGGGGGTGTTGCATTTACGAATACGAAGGCAGTTACATAACAGCCATCGCTAAGGCTATATGTGATAATTCCTTCACCTCCTTCAACTCCGGTAACAACTCCAGAACTACCAACAACGGTTACAGATGTACCAGTACTGCTCCAAATACCGCCACTTGTAGCATCGCTAAGTGTGGTAGTCGCGCCTACACATACCGTTGTCGTTCCGGTAATAGTTGCCGGTGATTCGTTTACCGTAACCATCTCTATGACGTAACATCCTGCACTAAGCGAATATGTGATGGTAGCATTTCCCGCTGCAACACCCGTAACAATTCCTGAGCTAGTGCCAACTGTCGCATAAGAAGTATTACTGCTGCTCCACGTTCCGTCACTTGTAGCATCATGTAAAGTGATAGCTGACCCTGCACATACGTTTGTTGTACCCGTAATAGACGCCAGAAAGGGATTTACGGTCATTGCATAGGTGGCGAAACACCCCGTGCCCAGCGTGTATGTGATGGTAACGTCTCCGGCAGCAACACCTGTAACAACACCAGAACTTGTTCCGACAGTCGCATAAGAAGTATTACTGCTCGTCCATGTGCCACCGGCAATACCATCGCTCAATGATGTATTAGAACCTGCGCATAAAGTGGTCGCTCCGGTAATTGCATCAGGCCCGGCATTAACCGTTACTTCGGCTATCGTCATGCATCCGGTAGGTAATATATAAGATATAGCAGATGTGCCTCCTACTACACCAGTTACCGTGCCGCTCGATGAACCAATAGTTGCCGTGCTCGTTGTACCGGAACTCCAAACGCCACCGCTGGTACCATCCGATAGCGTAGTAGTTAAACCTGGACATACATTCATGGTGCCAGTGATTGTTGCCGGAGTCGGGTTGATGGTAACAGTCAAAGTAATTATTGCCGTGCCCCCGGAGCAATCAGCCACGCCTACCTCGAAAACGTCCGTACCCGTATATCCGCTCACAGGTGTATATGTTAGCCCGGTAGGGTACACAATGCCGGATGATAATGGAGCTGTGGCTGTTGCATCAAAACCGCCCAACGTCCCATTTGAAGGCGAAGAGTATATAGTCCACCACTCCTGCTGTCCAGCGTCAGCGTCAGATATTCCCAACAAAGAATTTATGGATGTAGTAGTGTCTTCACAGGTTGAAAAGCCGATGCTGCTACCATTGGCAAACACAGGGTCATGGTTGGTATAGTAATTCACATAACGAACGCGGTTGTTATCTGCATCCGCTATATATAGATTCCCTGTACAATCTACATCTACACCGCATGGACCATATAATTCTGTAGCTGTTGCAGCTACCCCATCTCCAGTGTATCCTCCGTATCCAGTTCCTGCAACAGTGGTAATTATACCGCTTGTAAGGTCAATACAACGTACTACTTCATCCGGAAATTCACCTAAATATAATAAGTTGTGAGTTATATCTATTGCAATTCCTTGAACGTATGACATTCCAGCATCAATAGCGAGGCCACCATCGCCGGAATAAAGTGCACTTCCATCTCCTGCAATTGTAGAAATAATACTTCCGGAAGTAATAACACCGCTTATAGCGCTTATCATCCTGATATGCGTTGGGTTTGTTCCGGTGTAATAGCTATCAACAAAATACAAATTACCTGCGCCATCAATACACATACCTACCGGATAAGAAATCTGTGCGGCAGATGCGGCTCCGCCATCCCCGCTATATCCTGGTGATCCGGTCCCAACAATAGTACTAATATACCCAGTAATTGCATCTATTCTACGGATTCTATAATTGGCGTTATCGGCAAAATATATATTACCAGAATTGTCCAATACAATACCTACAGGTGAATTTAGCTTTGCTGCAATTGCAGGTCCACCATCACCAGAATACCCTGCATAAGTTGGCCCTAATCCAGCAATAGTAGTGATAATGCCTAATGGCGATATTTCTCGTATGCAATTGTTATACTGATCTGTAAAATACAAATTTCCAGATGCATCAATATCCATAAACCTTGGATAATCAATTTCTGCTGAAATTGCAGCGTAGCCATCGCCGGAATAACCTGCCGTACCATTTCCTGCAATGGTAGTTATTACTCCTGTAAACGGATTTACCATTCTTATACGGTTGTTAATGTCATCACAAATATATAAATTCCCCGCATAATACCGTACTGCACTATAGTCAAAATTAAGTTCTGCCGAAATTGCAGACCCACCATCTCCTGACCAGCCTGCAGTGCCATCTCCTGCTATGGTACTAATTGTTTGTGCCCTTGCTGAGCCACAGATAAGGCAAGCAATTATCATGATGCCTATTTTGAAAACGCGATAAAAGACGTTGTTGAACTTTTTCATACGAAATGATTTTTATAATGAAGAATGTAATAGCTATGAATAATTAATGTAAAAGAAAAAACAAATCTCTATTAGCAAGTACCGAAAAAAGAAATTTTATAGATGTCAGTATGTACGTCAAAAGTATTCTTGCACTATTGTTTTGACTTATTCTGATGGCAAAAAAAGTATTGACCATACCGAAGGGTACAACCTCGATGTAATGCAAATGGTTCAGTCCTGAAAATAACTTTCAACCTGTTACCCACAGCTACGGTAATGATTTTTGTAATTAACTTTTTGCAAAGCAGGTACACGGCAGCAGTAGGTGTCGTGAGCAAAAGAAAATTGTTTAGCGCCTTTCTCATTCTGCAAATTTTTTTCGGTGAAAAAATATTTGATACAGAGTTCCTGCTATTGTGAAGCATAGTAGGGAGCATCCTTTATTACAATGTTTTTCAAATCATCAACTCAAATCGTTGGTCATTATTTCGTGCGCAAAATACAGCGCACTTGTCATTTAAAACACCGTTTTTAAACGGTATTATTTTGCCGTTTTTAAACGGTAAAGTATTTAAGAAACATTCTGTATCTATGGCCGCAATTTTTGTTCTTCTCGAACATTGGTAAGCACATAGCAGATCATGACGATTATGGAAAAAATAGACTGGCTTTGCGTTTCATAGGGGGCGGCGGGAGCGATGCCCAAATTTCGTGAACAAATACAGTCCTGGCATATCACCGTCGCAGTATTCATTGAGCCTATAGACTTCCACTTGCCATCGGTCATACCAGCAGTGTTCTTTGCAGTATTTTCATGCACTTTGGAAAGACAATTTTCTACCGTTAAAAAACGGTAGAAAGTACGGGTTACTGCTTTTACTTTTACCCCATGATTTATCTCTGATGTTTTACCGCTACACCATATGTCTTATTTGTTTTGCAGCTTTTCT
>Ga0206818_1070_pt2 | contig 28127 bp, 32 predicted proteins | sample Alteio_BWOrgCont_86_FD_152881 | JGI IMG/M metagenome (GOLD analysis project Ga0206818, IMG submission 152881) | Enriched cells from forest soil in Barre Woods Harvard Forest LTER site, Petersham, Massachusetts, United States -... | ecosystem: Environmental > Terrestrial > Soil > Temperate forest >...
TAGCAGAACCTTTGCCGCGCTGGTGCAGAAACGGGTTTAAAAACAGCTTAACCCACAACCTCGGCCTTGCTTCATTTTTAGGAATAAGCAGCCTGTGAACGAATTGTTTTACCCCCGGATTATTTTTAACAACACTTGAAAGCGACATGCAGTAAACGGTATCTGATGGAATGGGTAAAAATAATGCTTATTTCATAAATCTTAGTTTTAATTTATTGGCTATTGGGGAATAGCGTAGTGAGCGGCAAAGTTTAGAATACAAACCGTTTGGAAAAAATATGCCTGACCCGCTGTTTTTTGTCTAATTTTGTAGAAACAACTAAATAAACACCTTAATGAAAATATTGGTTGACATACCTGATAAGCAAGCCGATTTCGGAATGGAAGTATTGCGCAGCCTTTCTTTTATAAAAAAAGCGCAACCTATTTCTAATCCCAAAGCCCAACTGATAGAAGAAATAAAACAAGCCGTTGAAGAAATAAAACTGGTAAGGGCCGGAAAGCTAAAAGCAAGGCCAATTGAAGATTTATTGAATGAACTATAGCATTAAAACTATACCGCAATTTGATAAACAACTGAAGCGGTTGGTCAAAAAATATCCTTCTTTCAAGGATGATTTTATCCATTTTACACAGTCGTTGAGGCAAATGCCCGATCAGGGTTCGCTCATCGGCAAAAACTGTTACAAAATCCGTATTGCTATTTCCGCTAGGTCTAAGGGCAAATCTGATGGCGCAAGAGCTATTACTAATTTTGTCGTTTCAGATAACACAGTTTACCTTCTTAACATCTACGACAAATCCGAAAAACAAACGATCACAGATAAAGAACTAAACGAACTACTAAAATATGTTCCTGTTTAACTGCAATCAGCCCCAGCCTTTACTTTGCTGCAAATTCCTGCAAAAAGAAAGCCTATGAATTGGTAAAATATTCAAAGGCTGGCGCTATTCGCGTCAGCCTTTGGGGAGGGAAAGTTTGAGTGGAGTTATTTGGAAGGGAGTTATTTACTTGTTTCTGCTTAGTATATTACCAATATCGTGCCAGAACAATAACTTACTGAAATTCAATGATTTAATTTTTGGTATAGTTGCAAATACTCCGAAATAGGAACAAAATTTCCGGGGAATGGAAAGGGAATTAACCAAACGAAGTGCATAACATATAATAGAATGCTAATGAAAATATACATACTAAAAAGCCACCAATAAATGGCAGCTTTTTAGTTTTTACTTTTAATTTTTTACTTTTCAAGCAGTAGTTCGACTAGGATTCGAACCTAGACTAACAGAGTCAGAGTCTGGGGTGCTACCGTTACACTATCGAACTCTTTATTTCGGAGTGCAATGTTAAGAAGGTTTTTACAGAATCACAAAAAAAAACGCCTTGTACCGTTTAGGGATGTTGACAAAATAACTTCCGCACTTCTGCTCGTTCTTATTTGTTTTTTCGGCGTTGCAAAAGTCTTTAAATATTCTCATATTCGCAGATTTTGCGCCTTGAAAAAACAAATAATAACATCGCATAACTTGTGGAACTTATTTTGTCAACATCCCTTACCTTTAAAGGCATAATTCCCGCTATCGGTGACAAAAATATTAAAACTAAATAAAACGATAACTGCATTTCGCAAGGTGTTTCTTATCAGCGCTTTACTCTGCCTGGTTATTGTTTTAGTGTTTTGCTGTTTTTATATTTTTTCCGGGTATGGCTACTTAGTAAAGTGGTATTCTGGCCTCAACGACTGTTTCTACCGCAACCAATACTGGAGCGCAGAATTCTTTACCCCCGGCATAAAATCGGACGGGAATATGTATTGCAGCATCGGCGCTGCAATAGCTGTTGCTGTGGTGCTTTTTTTGCTAAAACGCATAAGAACATCTTGGGCAAAAGAAAAGACTATTACCATAACCGGCAACGCTGACAACGTTATTCCGATTATACTATGCTGCGCAACAGCCATCTGCTTATGGATATGGGGCAATAAAATGGCCATGCCCGCATACGATGAGGTATTTTCAGCACAAAATGCGGCAGGCATTCATCCGTTCCAGTGTGTTTCTTACTATATGCTACCCAATAACCACCTGCTTTTCAACCTGCTGAATGGCCTGTTTTTTCACTCATTCGCAGATAAAGTGGTTACAGGCAGGATACTCTCTTTAATAGCCTATCTGGCGCTCATCATTTCCCTGTATTACTGGTTTAAACAATTGTTTAAAAACCGCTGGCTTGGCTTGCTGGCAAGTATTACGCTTGCCCTCCAGTTCCCGGTATGGGGCTTTAGTTTCCAGGCAAGGGGGTATGAATTATACCTGCTGGCGGAATGGGGTTTACTTATCTCGCTGTTCTCTTACCTTTTTTCCCATCAGAAAAAATGGCTTTACCTCAATACTTTTTGTTGTGTGGCTGGGTATTTTTGTATGCCCTCCTTTTTATACTTCCATGCAGCCCAAATGCTTTTTATGCTGCTTTACCGGCTTTTTAATAAAAGAGAGGCCATGCTATTCTGGAAGTTCCAGTTAGCGGCTGTTTTATCAGCTTATCTCTGCTACCTGCCTGCGCTTTGTTTTTCCGGCCTGCAAGCCATTGTTTTCAATGCTTACACAGCGCCGCTCGGCGGCTTTGTAAACAAACCGATTGGCGTCTTCACTCAATGGATGTTCGCGGTTTTCCAGCCCTATATCAACTATATTTTCCCGGAGCTGCACTGGAAAGATATACCTGTAAATCTTGTATTGTCCTTGCTCCCTCTTATGCTGCTGGCCGCTAAGAAAAAAACAATAAACAGGCTGTTCGGGCTATTCTGGTTATGCTTGTGGGTTGTGTTTTTTATGCTGGTTATAATTATGAAAAGGCTGCCGTATGAGCGCAATCTTATCGGGCATTTCAGCATTACGCTTGCCGGGGTTATTTTAGTGGCACATTGGTTTACAGGCTTATCAACAGCGAACAAAAAAATAAAGTCGGTAGTATGGGGATTATTCCCTGCTGTATTAATATTGTTCTCTGTTCTTTTTCTGAAAACAAATGAACCGTTTTTAAAGACCGGGCTATATGGTTTCGACGTAAATAAGATCTATACCGAACTGGATAAGGGGTTCAATTATATTCCGCCGGGCAGCACAGTGGCTTTCTCCGATATTGATTTCTACTGTTACTACCTGTGCAGAAAAAAAGGCTGTATAGTACACAAATGCGCCAGCGGGAATGAAGATTATTTTGTGAAGCAAAACTTTGAACCTTTGCCGGTATCGGCTGATCGATATTTATTGGTAACGCACATTGGGGATTATGAGGTTTATAAACGGAAGTAGGCATCTTTAAAAAGTTTCTCGCCAAGGCGCAAAGACGCAAACAACAAGTGAAAGAATAATAGTGTACCGGTTTAAGGCCGCAAAGTTCCATAAACCTAAACTTAACAGTAGCAATAAGGAATATAACCCCATTTAACCTTCATAATCTGCAACGTAAAATACCTTTGCGAACTTAAAAAAGTAACAAGAGAACTGCGCCTTTGCGTCTCTGCGAGAAACCCTTTTGACCGGTGAAGCTAAGAAAAAATTCTTTCCAGCGCCCAGGCTTTTAATCTTGTTTCGTCCCATTCGCGTTGCGGGTCGCTGTCGTAGGTAATGGCGCCGCCGGTTTGGTAACTCAAATAGCGGGTAGCCGCATTATAAAACAGGCTCCTTATGATCACATTAAAATCAAAATCGCCACCGGGTGTTATATACCCTACCGTACCCGAAAACAATCCCCTTGCCGATCTTTCATAGTTTTCTATCAGTTGCATCACTTTATACTTAGGGGCGCCCGTCATGCTGCCCATCGGGAAAGAATAACGAATGGCATCTGTAAATGGCACACCCGCTTTCAGTTTCCCACACACCGTAGATACCATCTGGTGTACCTGCGGAAAACTATAAATGCCAAAAAGCTCGTTCACCAGCACACTGCCTGTTTCGCAACACCGCGCCAGGTCGTTCCGCACCAGGTCCACTATCATTACATTTTCCGCGCGTTCCTTTATATCATTCCTTAGCGCCTCTTTTATTTCTTCATCTTTCAGCAAGTCTTTATCGCGGCGGGCAGTCCCTTTTATGGGTTGCGACAGAATTTTATCTCCTTCTTTGCGCAGGTAGCGTTCCGGGCTGGCGCACATCATATATTTATCCTCCAGCCGGTAATAGGCGGCAAATGGCGCGGGCGATAAAGCATTCAAGGCATTGAATACCTGCAAGGACGCTACATCTGTATTTTCACAAAAACCTTCATTGCAAAAATTGATCTCATAACAATCGCCATCTGCTATATGCCTGCGCAACTTTGCGATCGTCTCCATGTAGCTGTCTTTGTCAATCACGCTTGTGAATTGCAGCGTGGGCATTTTTACAACAGGAGAAACCGGGGTTTCATTAATTGATCTGTAAATAACACCGGGATCATCAAAAGATTCAATAGTCAGAATAGTTTGTTCCCTGTTGATATGACAAACAGTTTGCGGGATAAAAAAATAAAGGAGCGGAAAGCCGGTTTTTACAGGATGCCCGGAGGTTAGTTTAGGTTCCAGCAGGTTTTTGTGATCATAACTGATATGCCCGAAAACCCAATCGTGCGATGCGTTGTGAAGTTGCTGCAATGATGTCAAATGGCATTCGCTGTTGCTGCTCACAGCGCCGGCGGCAAGCAGGCATTCGTACCCGGAATAAACAGAAGGATAGTTATTGCTATCCAAAAAAAGAAGGATGCTGAATTGGTTAGCCCAATCCAGCATCCTCTGTTTAATACTTTTCGCCTGCACAGGCGTAAGCGGATACGTAGCTTTATGTCTTTGCAATGGCTGCAAATTAATTTTCACTGAAAGATCAGAAGTCGTCATCGTCGTCGTCAAACCCGCCGCCGCTGCTTTCCGAGAAAAAGCCGAGGTCTTTAAACTCCTCATCCACATCAAAGTCATCATCTTTCGCCGACTTCTTTTTAGGGGTTTTGGCCTTTGATTTAGGCAGGTCGAACTCTTCAAACTCTTTTTCTATATCATAGTCATCCTCTTCTTCTTTTCCAAAGTCATCGTCTTCATCCTCCAGGTCATCATCGTCATCAGACCTGCTCTTTTTAACGGCAGACTTCTTGGATGCGGATTTCTTTTTAGGAACATCATCCAGGTCTTCGTCAAAATCATCGTCGTCGTCATCATCCGCCTTTTTCTTTTTTGAAGCCGGGGAATGTGATTTTTTTAAAGGAGATTTTTTAGATGGGGTAATAAATTCCTCATCCATATCATCGTCATCATCCATATCCGCGTTCTTCGCTTTTGAGGATGCTTTTTTAGGAGCAGGTGCGGCGCTCGCTTTGACGCCTTTTTTGCTTGCTGTCTTTTTATCAATATTCGATTTCATAGGCCTTATACTTGACACCGTAAAATTTTAATAGTTTGGTGAAATTGCCAAATTTTTTTTACAAAAAAATATTTTTTTTCTAAAAAATAGTTAGTAATTGGTCTCTGCCTGTGCCGTTAGAAATAAACGCAATTTTTGTTTCGAGGTAATTTTCTACAAAATGGCAATAATCTTTAAATACCTGCGGGGTTTCTTCAAAGGTAGCGCACATACTTATGGGTTTATCCCAACCAGGAAACACCTCGTAAACAGGGGCTATATCCATATCGCAAAGATCGTAAGGCCATTCTTTTGTTTCCTTACCGCCGGCAAGGTAAGCTATCGCAGCCTTAATAGGGTTAAAATTATCCAGCACATCGGCCTTGGTTATTATCAGCTTTGTAACACCACTCAGCATTACCGCGTACCGCAGGGCGACCAGGTCTATCCAACCGCAGCGGCGCGACCTGCCTGTAACCGCGCCAAATTCATTACCCACTTTCCTTAGCTCTTCCCCGGTTTCGTCATCAAGCTCGGTAGGAAATGGCCCGCCGCCTACCCTTGTGCAATATGCCTTTGTAATGCCGTAAACCTCCCCTATGCGCGAAGGTGCAACCCCTAAGCCGCTGCATACTCCGGCGGCAATAGTGTTCGACGAGGTAACAAACGGGTAAGTTCCGTAATCAATATCAAGCATACTGCCCTGGGCGCCTTCGGCAAGCGCTTTCTTGCCATCTTTAAGGTGGGTATCCAACCAGTATTCCGAATTTACAATGCGCAGGGAACGGATATATTCACAGGCTTCAAAAAAAGGTGTTTCCCATTCCTGCCAATCTATTTTTTGCTCATATTGATTGAGCATTTTTATATGCTTCTGCGCCAGCTTATCATATTTTTTCCTGAAATCATCGCTCAGAATATCACCTACGCGCAAACCGTTCCTCCCGGTCTTGTCCATATATGCCGGGCCTATTCCTTTTAGCGTAGAGCCTATTTTATCCACTCCTTTGGCTGCTTCCGATGCGGCGTCGAGCGCACGGTGAGATGGTAATATAAGGTGCGCCCTATGTGCTATGAATAACCTTTGCAGCACATCGGGTACCAGCGGAACCAACTGCTCTATTTCACTTTTTAAAGAAACAGGATCAATAACAACCCCGTTGCCGATCAGGTTAAGGCAATGCGGCTGGAATACCCCTGATGGAATAGTCCGTAGCACTACCTTGCTGCCATTTACATACAAAGTATGGCCTGCATTAGGTCCGCCCTGGAATCTTGCTATAATGTCGTATTTACCGGCCAGGTAATCAACTATCTTACCCTTGCCTTCATCCCCCCACTGCAACCCCAGCAAAACATCAATCATGAAATATTTTTTAAAAGCGCAAATTTAATACGCAAACGGTTTAAAATGCAAATCAAAAATTAAATGTAGATAGTTATGTGACGATAACAAAATAAAATCCGGTCGGGACAATCTAAAATGAACTAAAAAACCAAAGTAAAGACAAAGGACTAAAAACAGCAATTAAAATAAGGGTAATAAGCACAACCCAACCAAGCGCTTTGAAAGTAAATTTTAAGAATGAACTGAACTCACTCATTATATTTTAGAATTCTTACCACTTTCTATAAAAACTCAACAGCTATTTTTTATTATCGGTCGTATCCTCCTCGCTGTTAAATCCCTGCAATGTGGACATAAGCTGTTGCATAGTGCGCTGGTACCCATTGCTGGAACCATCCAGGAAAATGGTATTTCCCTTGCCATATTCCGCGAAATGCTTGATTGCGTCCGTCCACATAGAGAAAAGGATGTAGGAGGCGTCCAGGTTGGCAGTTTCCATTTCTTTGGCGGCATGGGCCATACCTCTTGCCACCTCCTCGCGGAAAAGCGCAACACCTTGCCCACGCATCTGGGCTGCGGTGCGCTCAGCGTCGGCGGAGATTTTTATAGCATTTCCTTCCGCTTCTGCAGCTTTGGTTTTAGTGATAAGTAACGCCTGCCCTTCATTCTCGGCGGCGGCCTTCAGGTTATTAGATGCAACCACCCGCGACATGGATTTCAGAATATCCTCATCAAAATTAATATCGTTGATCTGGAGGTCCATCAAATGATACCCCCACCCTTCCAACTGCTTGTCCAACTGCTCCTTTACATGATGTATGATCTCTGTGCGCAGCAATAATATTTCCGACTGCCTTTTGGTAGCCACAAACGCGCGTACAGCGCCTTCCACCGACCGCACCAGCGCCTGCATAAAGTTGCGCGAATCAATAAACTTAAAGGCTACATTTTCTATAGTTTCGCTATCCTCGTTAAGCACCGAATAAAGGAGCATGGCAGTGAAATATACATTGGCCTGGTCTTGCGAAATAGCCTGGAACTTCAGTTCCATAGATTGATTCTGGTAAGATACCCGTTTGAATATCTGTTCAATGACCGGTATCCTGAAATTCAGGCCGGGGTGCATGATGCGCTTGAACTTACCAAATACCGTAACCACAGCTACATTGCCCTGCTGTACGGTTACAAAACTCATCATCAACAACAGGACGATGACGCCAATAATAATCAGGCCGGGTATCATATTTGCTTCCATTTGACAGGAAATATACGAATTGTTATTTCAAAAGATAAAAATGTTTGTAACCACTCTTGTACGCTCGTCCTTTGCGAGCCGGGAACATAAGCTGATTTACATTCCAATGCTGAACGACGAAGCAATCTCAAAGAATCCATATTTTGCATTTCGTGAGGTTGCTTCGCCGCCTCAACAACATATCAGATGCTCATCTAAATCAATTTTTGCGGCTCGCAATGACGAACATTAATCTCTTTGCTGAACTTTTTTGCTTCTTTTCAGCAAATATTTTTTTATAAACTGAATAGTTACGCTTTTGATTATTTATTTTTCTAAATTTGAATTAAAGATCGCTTATGGCAAAGTTGGTTCTGGACATGACTGCAATGAAAGATGATTTTTTTGCAGAGTCGGCAATGATAGGTATCGGCACTTCTATGCCCGGCTACCACTTTTGCTGGGCGCTTAATAATCATTTCGATATTAATTTCATCCGCGACCCGGAACAAAACATACTCCTGAAAAAAAAAGACAGCCAGTATTATTTCCCCATATACTATTACACAGTTCCAAACAGTAACCACCAATACCTGCTCTATAAGCTGAAGAACGGCACAGAATCACTGTTACCCGAAACCAGGCAATTGGATTACCTATGGCTGATACAAACCGCAAATCCCGAAGAAGACGCCTTATTGATAGCCAATGAACTTCGCAATATACCCGATGTGCAGATGGCCACCATACTTGCACCAGAACAACTGAAAAGCCTTAGTAACCTGCTGGTATAATATCATACAGGCTACCTCCCAGACTTATGACTTATAACGGACTCGCAGACTTACGACTTATAACTTATAACTTACGACTACTTCCCAAACTTTAGACTTCAGACTATCTACTTTAGACTATCCTACCAATACTCCTTCATTAAATCACTCACCCATTCCGGCTGGCGGATGGCTCCTTTGGGCAGGAACTCTTTAAATACCGGCTTTATATCAAGTATTGGTGTGCCGTCAATAGCGTCAAGTCCCTTTACTTTTATGGTTCTGCCATTATGTTCCAGCAATTCTACGGTGCATAACCCTATTTTGTTTGGCCTGTCTTTTTTGCGCTGGCAGAAGATGCCCATTACCGGGTATGCCGGATTACCCCTCGGCCTGCCTGCGTAAACCATTTCTCTATCTTCCGTCTTATCAAAATAGAATATTATTTCCAGGTGCGAAAAGTCCTCAATATTATCAAAAGCCACTGTGGGAACATATTCGGCAAGCGTTATTTCCGTTATCACCCCACCCCAGTTGTCATCAACCGCCTCAGTGCGGGCATTGCGGGTAGTAGCAATAGATTGTAAATTGATTTGCATAAACTTTTATATGCCAGGGAAAAGATGAATTTAATTGAGTTCAATCGCCGAAATATGGTATCAGCCAAATGGGTTTGATGCTGCAATTCCCCCTTGCGCGAAAGCCCTGTGTGTGAGCGCAAGGGGGTTAGGGGGATGTTCCTTACGCCCCAAACTGCCTCAAATGATGGTCTATATGTTTTACCGTAGAGTTGCTCCATTCCTGCGCTGTGAGCTTGCCGAAAAAAGGATGCTTGCGGTTGTGCATATAATCAGCGCCGGCCTTCGAGAAGCGGGTAAGCGCACCCGTAAGCCGTTTTTTTTCCGTATCAAAGTCCCGGCTGTCCCTGACTATAAAATCGGGGCTGGTAGGCAATCCCTGTTTAAAAGGTTCTTCACTGGTAATAACAGATTTGGCAAACCTGCCCACCAGCATACCCATAAGGCTTTTCTTACCCTCCCGCTCACCCAGCGCTATTTCTATAGGAACGGAGGCGTGCGCCATCATCTGCGCCACATCCATCTTACCCCACAGTCGCTGCGAAGAAGGAGTAAGTTTATCTAAGCGCTCCGTTAATTCCTGCAAGGTTGCAGGCTCATAAATGCTGTTCATAAAAAGTGTGTTTGTTCCCCAAATATACAAACTCATTATCGGAATTTTCAGGCAAAGCGAAGAATTGTTAAAAAGTTAAAAACACCTCCCTACCCTATAGATTTATACAATTATCCCGTAACTTTACGTCACAATTTTCAAAAAATATGGATAATTACAATCAGCAGAATTTTTCAAATTACACCGTAATTGACAGCCAGCCAGCCTCCGGCGCGGGCGTAGTGGCTAAGAAATTTATGGCCAGCGTTTTCTTGTGGATGTTCGTGGCGCTCGGCGTATCCACTTTTTTCGCGTTTCTCTATGCCACCAATGCGTCTCTTTTATCAGAGCTATATACGCAAACGGAAAGAGGACTTCGCCCCACTACACTTAGCTGGGTCATTACTTTTGCACCCTTCGGTTTCCTCATTATCATGCGGGTGGGGATGAACAAGTTATCTGCCGCATCGCTTACCTTCCTGTTCCTGGCATTTGCCGCCGTATTGGGGATAAGCCTCAGCAATATACTCCTTATTTACACTGCGGGTTCGGTTATCGGTTGCTTCGGCGCGGCTTCGGTTATGTTTGGCATCATGGCTGTAATGGGCTACACTACCGACAAAGACCTTACCTCTTTCGGCAGGATACTCATGATGGGAGTTATCGGACTGTTTATAGCCATTATTATCAACTGGTTTTTAAATAGCCCGGCTATGAATTACCTGATAAGCCTGATTGGAGTTGCCATATTTACCGGCCTCACCGCATACGATACACAAAAACTGAAACGCATTGGCGCCGGCCTTGAATATGAAGGCACTTCAGCCGCAGATACCAAGAAATTAGCATTAATGGGGGCATTAAACCTTTACCTTGACTTCCTCAATATGTTCCTGTTCCTTTTACAGCTTTTCGGCAACAGAAGGGATTAATTGCTTCAAAAAAAAAATAAACAAATTCCCCGGCGGCTGTACACTATGTACAGCCGCTTTTTAACCCCAACCCTAAAGGGAGCTATTATTACCTCATACTAAAAAAACCCGCAAACTTTAGACTTTCAACTTCAGACTTTAGACTAAATGACATGATCAACCTCAAAATAATCATCGCCAGCACACGCCCAGGCCGCAAGGGTCCAGCAATAGCAGATTGGTTTTACAACCTTGCTGTAAAGCATACGGAGTTCAACGTAGAGCTTTTAGACCTCCAGGCCATCAATCTACCGTTTCTTGATGAGCCGGAACACCCCAGGTTCCAGAGATACCAGCACCAGCACACCAAAGACTGGAGCGCTACCATAGCCGCCGCAGACGCCTTTGTAATCGTAACCTCGGAATATAATTATGGTTTCCCCGCCACTATAAAGAACGCAATAGATTTTCTGTTCAAAGAATGGAATTACAAGGCGGTGAGTTTTGTGAGCTATGGCGGCGTATCGGGTGGCACAAGGGCGGTGCAAATGCTGAAACAAGTGATTACAGCAGTAAGTATGATGCCCATTTCAGACGCCGTTCATATTCCCGCTTTCACAAAACACCTCGACGAAACCGGCAAATTCATCAGCGACCCCGGCCTCGACAAATCAGCAGACGCCGTACTCAATGAACTATATAAATGGGCCGTGGCTTTGAATACAATGCGGGGTGATTCCTATAATTTTGTATCTTTACATTAGTTTTTTTAATCATGTTCGCGATCAATACCATTTTACAAGAGATAAACGAACTTCCCGCTCACCAGCTCGAAGAAGTATATGAGTTTGTCCACTCGTTAAAAAAGGAAGACGTTTCAAAAACAAAAAAATCCCGCAATAAAATCCTGTCATTTGCCGGCTCTTTCAGCGATATGCCACAAAAGGATTATACAGACTTCAAAAGGCAAACCAGGAAAATGCGTAGGTGATTACTACTTAACTTTTCTCCGCCCTCATCTGCGGAAACAAAATCACATCCTGTATAGATACCTGCCCGGTAAGCAGCATAGCCAGGCGCTCAATGCCGAAGCCTATACCTGCCGTTGGCGGCATCCCATATTCCAGTGCCCGGAGAAAATCATTATCAATATACATTGCCTCTTCATCTCCGCGCTCCATCAGTTTTGCTTGTTCTTCAAAGCGTTCACGTTGCTCTATCGGGTCGTTAAGCTCACTGTACGCATTCGCAATTTCCTTGCCATTAATAATCAGTTCAAAACGCTCCACCAGCCCCTCTTTTGTTCTGTGCTTCTTGGTAAGCGGACTCATCTCTACCGGGTAGTCGGTAATAAAGGTGGGCTGTATGTAATGCTTTTCGCACTTGCCGCCGAATAGTTCATCTATCAGTTTGCCCTTACCCATTGATGCGTCAACGGGTATATGCAACTGTTTACACACATCGCGCAGGCCGTCTTCTTCCAGCCCGGTAATGTCTATACCCGTATGTTCCTTTATCGCGTCATAAATACTGATGCGCTTGTATGGCGCTTTAAAGTCAACTTCTACACCCGCTACAGTAGCAATTGTAGTGCCATTGGTGGCTAAGGCGGTTTGTTCCAGCATTTGTTCCGTGGTTTCCATCATCCACAGATAATCCTTGTATGCCACGTAAAACTCCAGGATGGTAAATTCAGGGTTGTGCGTGCGGTCCATACCCTCGTTGCGGAAGTTGCGGCTGAACTCATATACCCATTCAAAGCCGCCTACTATCAGGCGTTTCAGGTACAGTTCATTGGCTATGCGCAGGTACAGCGGCATATCCAGCGCGTTGTGGTGGGTGATGAAGGGCCGGGCTATTGCGCCACCCGGTATGCTTTGCAGCACGGGGGTATCCACCTCCAGCGCGCCTCTTTCATTCAGAAAGGCGCGGATGGCATTCTTCATTTTGGTTATCTTAATGAACGTATCCTTTACAGCCGGGTTCACAATAAGATCGGCATACCGCTGGCGGTACTTAAATTCCAGGTCGGTAACAGCGTCAAAAACTTCCCCGTCTTTTTCCTTCGTCACCGGCATCGGGTGCAGCGACTTGGTGAGCAATGTAAATTGCTCCACATGAATAGAAGTTTCCCCCGTCCTTGTTATAAATACATAGCCCTTCACGCCAATTATATCCCCTATATCCAGCAGCTTCTTCCATACCGTATCAAACATGGTTTTATCTTCACCGGGGCATATTTCATCGCGCTTTATATACAACTGTATGCGGCCAGTGCTATCCTGTAGCACGGCAAAATTGGCCTTGCCCATATCCCGCACACTCATTATGCGGCCTGCTATGGATACCGCTTTAAACTGTTCCTTATTTTCTTCGCTAAACGTTTCCTTTATCTGTTTCGAGGAATGGGTGATCTCAAAAAGCGGCGCGGGATACGGATTGATCCCCAGCGCCAATAGTTCCATCAGTTTTTCGCGGCGTATTACTTCCTGTTCGCTAAGTGTTGCTTGCATGGGTGCAAATTTAGTTGATTAGGCTGCTAATTGCAATAAAAATAGCAATTGCCTTATACAGATTTTTGACAACCCCGAAAATTCAGGGTTGTCAAATCTTACCAAACAATTTTTATAAAAAAACAATACTAAAGCATTTGCAAATTCTATAACCTTTTTTACTTTTATAGCAAACCGTTTTTATGGCACACCAATTATTATACTCGCTACCCACTTTTATATCGGAGCATACCGATCTGTTTATTACTATATTTATTGGGGCAGTGGCGGGTTATCTTGCCGAGTTCATAGTTCCCGGCCGGGGCTATGGCTTTCTCGTTACTGTTATCTTCGGCATAGTTGGCGGCTGGCTGGGGCAAATGTTCTTCACCTTTATTCACTTCAATACAGATATTCCCTACCTTAATGAATTACTCCGCGCCACCTTAGGCGCAATGATACTGGTGATCATTTTTAACCTCATTACCCGCACCCGTGAAAAGAAAGACGGAAGAAAAGAAAAAGATGTTTACGAATGGAGTAATGAGTAGGGCTTAGGAACGACAAAATAATTTACTATTGGGTTGGTAAAGGCCATTTTACTGTGCTAAGTATCCTCTTCATATCAGCAACTTTTTTTGGATTACCTATACCTTTATTATTGCCCAATGCAGGCTTAATAGTGATTTTTATATCAGGGAATAATTTTTTTATATCCGCTATTACTTTATCATTATCCATGGTACAAATTTACAACTTTTTCTCAACTAAAAAAGCAACGTATTCTTTATTTCTAATAAATAAACCAGGTGTGCCGCCTTTCTGTACACCATATATCACGAAAGATTCGAGCAATTCGTCTAAATTATTCCCAATAGCCATCCTGTATAACCTGGTTCGTTCAGCAGTGCTTCCCCTGAAAGAAATAGTTTTACCGGCGGATTTATCCAAAAATACTTTTGAAATCACCGCTATGGTAGCAAGGATTTTAGCCATATCCTTATTATCCGATATGCTATAATCATCAATACCGCCATCTTCCATCAGGTCTCCAAAAGCAAGGTTGTAGGTCCCTGGCTCCTCAACAAAATCAAACCTTGCTCTTTTGGCAATATCACCTTTGACTCCTGTGCTGATAAAATCGTAGATTTCGAAATCTTCATAGGTGGTTATTTCCTTGTAATAATCATATTTCATGTCAACAGTTTAAATTATAAATCAGGATAATAATCCCCTTTAGCAAGATTATGTTTGGCACACAGCACTTGTAAATTTTCCAAAATTGTTTCTCCACCTTTAGACCACGGTATTATGTGGTCGAAATGTATATTTTCACCAGTAAGAGTAATGCCACAAAGCCTACATGTATTTCCATCTCTCATCAATACCTGTACTTTCATTCTTTCACTGGGATTTCTCTTAGTAGTATGTTTTACAATTTATTTTTCTTCAATTTCAGTTGAGTTAATTTGTTGTATATCTCCCGGTTTTGTTTCAATAGTTTGTTCTGTTTCTACTTCTTCTGAATTACTAAATTCTACAAATTTCTCTAACGCATTTTTCCATGTTTCAAATTTTCTTGTATAAACTGCATAACTATATTTAGATAGAGGAAATTTCATTTCTCTCTTGCTTGGCTGTCTGCCCAATTTTAGCCACACTTGTTCAATATTTTCAAACAGATCATCAGTAGTAATATTTTGATGATACTTAATTACAAGTCCAGCTTTTTCTAAAGCTTTATTCCAGTTCTCAAAACGTTCTGCAATTGTACTAGATGCATATTTGCCATTTTCATCGTATTCTCTGCTTTTTATGTTTTCTTTTCCAAGTACTTTAGCTACTTTTTTTAAGTCATTAATTAATTCTTCAGCACTAACACCATGATAATGTTTAATTGTAAGCCCAACAATTTCTAATGCTTTATTCCATCCTCCAAAACGCGATGTAATTGTGCTGGAACCATATTTACCTCTCTCATCGTATTCATTGTTTGTTATATTCTCTTTCCCGAATTCTTGTGCCACTTTTTTTAAGTCATTTAGTAAATCCTCATCTTTAATTTTTTTCAGTGGAATAAACATTGTAAGTCCAGCCATTTCTATGGCTTTATGCCAACCTCCAAAACGTATAGCAATTGTGCCTGAATGGTATCTACCCTTTTTGTTATATTCCTCAACACTTACTGTTTCTTTTCCGAGTTCAGATGCTACTTTTTTTAAATCATCTAACAAATCCCTATCAGGAAATCTTTTCCGATTATTGAATGATAGCTCAAATTTCATTTCTTAGGATTTTTATGTAAAGATATATTTTAGACGGTACATTTATATCTTTGCCTTATTACGCCGGTTCCTCCTCTCTCATCCCGTGTTATGATTGAAACCGGATTTTTTCTTTTTAACAATCTCCACCTCTAATAAAATCAACCATTCTTTGTAACTTGCATTAGTTTTTTCAAAACCATGTCTTTACAAGGTAAAAAAATAATATTAGCTGTTACGGGCAGCATTGCGGCCTATAAGACACCTCAACTTGTACGCCTGCTTATAAAAGCCGGGGCAGAAGTGAGGGTGTTGATGACTAATTCCGCTACTGATTTTGTGAGCCAGCTTTCCTTATCAACCGTATCAAAACACCCGGTACTTGCAAATGTAAGCGATGGAGCAAGCTGGAATAACCATGTGGAAATAGGTCTATGGGCAGATGCAATGATCGTAGCACCATGCAGTGCAAATACTTTAGGTAAACTTGCTAACGGACTGTGTGACAATATAGTATGCGCGGTTTATCTTTCTGCCCGTTGCCCGGTATTTATTGCCCCGGCTATGGATGAGGATATGTGGCTGCATAAATCCACACAGGCAAATATCAGTAAGGTACGAGGCTATGGCAATCACATTATACCGGTAGCGCATGGCGAACTGGCAAGCGGCCTCATAGGTGAAGGAAGAATGGCAGAGCCTGAAGATATCGCACAACACTTGACCACTTTTTTTTCTGGCAATAATAAACCACTGAAAGGCTTAAAAGCCTTAGTGACCGCAGGGCCTACTTATGAGCGTATAGACCCTGTGCGATTTATTGGCAATTTCTCATCGGGGAAAATGGGCGTAGCCATTGCCGAAGCGCTGGCTGATAAAGGCGCGGAAGTAACCCTGGTCATCGGGCCAACGCATGAGCATACTTACCACCTGCTTATACATACCATTGCCGTAGAGAGCGCAAGAGAAATGTATGAAGCCTGTATCACAGCTTTTAAAAACACGGCAATTGCTGTGCTGGCAGCAGCCGTGGCAGACTACCGGCCTGTGGAACAAGCCACCGAAAAAATAAAGAAGAAAGAAGCCGAACTGACCCTTGCTCTCACAAAAACAACCGATATACTGGCAAGCCTCGGTAAAATAAAACAGCCTGGGCAAACGTTAGTAGGTTTTGCATTAGAGACGAATAATGAACTGGTACACGCATTGGAAAAACTGGAAGAAAAAAATGCAGATATGATAGCGTTGAACTCACTGCGGGATGCAGGCGCAGGCTTCGGCTACGATACAAATAAAATAACCCTGCTGAAACGTGACGGCGCAACTGTGGCATTACCCCTGCAAAGCAAGGCAGCTACCGCAGGCGCAATTGTGAACCAAATTATAGAATTAAGACATGCTGAAACCACTGTTTAATATACTTCTTGGTATTTGTGTAATATGCGGATTGGGCATAAACGGTTGGGCGCAGGAGTTCAATTGCAAAGTCTCCATACGCCATGATAAGATCACCAATGTGGACCCATCCGTATTCGCGAATATGGAAAAAGCCCTCACCGGCTTTATTAACAGCCACAAATGGAGCAATGACGACTTCAGCACCAATGAAAAAATAGATTGTACCATATTCATAAACCTGCTCACCAACAACGTAAACGGCGATGTGGACGCCTATACCGCCAATATGAATATACAGGCTACCCGCCCGGTTTACAACAGCGCTTATACCACCAACCTGGTAACCTATGTGGACAAGGATATAGCTTTTCATTATTCCCAATACACCGCGCTCAATTTTGATGATAACCAGGTTTCCGGTACCGACCCTATGTCGTCTAACCTTACGGCTATCATAGCTTATTATGCCTACCTGATACTGGCGCTCGATTACGACAGTTTTGCACCGGAAGGAGGTACACAATTCCTGAAAAAAGCCCAGAATGTAGTAACTAACGCGCCCGACGGCAAAAGCATAAGCGGGTGGAAAGCGGTGGAAAATAACAGGAACCGGTACTGGATAGTGGATGAACTGCTTAATGCCCGCTTTGCCGATGTGCGGGGCTTCTGGTACACCATGCACCGGGAAGGGCTGGACAGCATGTACGCAAAGCCCAATGAAGCCCGTACCCGCATACTCGTGAACCTCAGAAAACTATTTAACGTAAACAGGGAAAACCCGAGTTCCATATTGCTGCAGTTTTTATTTAATGCTAAAGCAGACGAATTTCAGCACCTGCTGGCACAGGCGCCAAAACAGGAAAGGCCGCAATACATAACCTTGCTTACCGCGCTCGACGTAGCTGACGCCGCCAAGTATAATGCACTAAAATAGCCAACAAATGCCCAAACAATTATTTAGCGTATTATTCATATTGTTTACTGCATCGCTGATATTATCTTCCTGCAACACCAAGCCTAAATTTATAGGAAACCATTTGTCGCCCAGGGTTATGCAGAATTTGCTGGTGGATATAAACCTGGCAGAGGCATACAGCACCTATGTAAAAGACAGCCTGCACCCGGCAGGAGCAAAGAATATTGACTCCCTTTCCGTTTATTATAAAGATGTCTTTACACATTACAATATCACAAAAGAACAATTCACCGAAAGCCTTAACTGGTATAAAAATAATCCCGCTGACCTTGATACCCTTTACTCCAAAATGGTACTGACCATAGCCAAGATGCAGGGAAAACCAGCAAGCGCAGCGATAAAGAAACCCGACTCCGCTGCAATAAACAGAACCCCTACCCCATCATTAATGCCATTCAGAAATTCCTCGCCGCAGATACCCCAGATCAAAACTGTAAATCATAAAGGAGCGTAGCAATCTGAATAAAAAAAATTCCTACCTTTATCTGATAAAATATTTGTTTTGGGTATGAAACAAATTCTTTTATTGCTATCATTCTTTCTATTGGTTTTACCATTCCTGGTTACTGCACAAAATTTGCAGGCCGACTCAATCAATAATGTTTACCATATCGAAGATTCAGCCTTGTACGTCTGGAAACTGCAACGCTATAAAGAACACCCGGAACTAAAAGTTATTTTTGATACGGTTTATATGGATTCAATAAGAAGGGTAATGGCCAGGAGGCACATTAGAAAATATAATGGATACACGCCACCCGGCTACGTGAACCAATGCGATAAAATGGCTAATAATCGTATTGACGAAATAATCCGTTATGATACCTTACACCACAAAGGCCCGCATACTATAGAGGGCGTTATTAAACATGATGAGGACGACTGATTTATTTGAAAAATAGCTACATTTGCATTTAATCATGTTTCAGCCGGAAGAAAATAACAATCCAGACAAACCGCTACCCTCCAATAATTCCGGTGGAAAAAAGAGAGTACGGTTTTTTTCGTCTTTCCAGGAGCAGGAAGATGAAATGGTTACGTACTGGGCTTCAATAACACCTCTGCAAAGATTACGGCATCTGCACGAAATGGTCATAGCCTCATTCGGGCTTACAGATGCTCAATTGAAAAATCCTAAACTTAGCCGTTCCATAAAGTTAATCTCCTACAAAGCATGAATATCTTCTTTGATGAACATAGAAAGCTCATAGCCGATTTGCTTGCTGAAGGCGTAGAATTTATACTTGTTGGCGGTTATGCGGTCAATTATCATGGTTATAATCGTACTACCGGAGATATGGATATTTGGCTCAAGCCGGATAATAACAATAAAATAAAAGTTCTTAAAGCTTTAGAGAAAAACAATATTGACCATGAAGATTTACTGGTAATAAAAGAACTTGACTTTACCGAAGCGCTCGTTTTCAGCGCATGGGAAAGCCCATATAAAGTTGATTTTTTAACAAAAGTTTCCGGTGTAACTTATGTGGACGCTGACAAGGAAAAAGTAATTGCCCGGATTGAAGGTCTGTCCATGCCAATCATTAATATCAATCACCTCGTATTGTCCAAAATTTCAACCGGAAGAACCCAGGACAAAAATGATATTGAGAAATTACAGCAGGTACGGCAAAAAAGAAAATAAAGTCTGCTATTTCTACCCTAACTTCCCCAACGCCACATTTATCCTTTCCATAGCCTCCATAAGGTTGGTCATAGAGGTGGCAAACGATATACGGATACAATTACTGTCGCCAAACGCACTGCCGCATACGGTGGCTACATGCGCTTCGTGCAGCAGGTACATGGCCATGTCGGTATCATCATTCATTTTATGGTCGCCATAGCTTTTACCAAAAAATGAACTGACGTCGGGAAAGGCGTAAAACGCACCCTCCGGTTGGTTTATCTTTATGCCCGGCATTTTCTTCAGTGCGCCGATCACATGATCGCGCCGCTGCCGGAACGCCTCCACCATTTTATATGTTGGAGCCAGGTCGCTTGTCAGCGCCACAACAGACGCCTTTTGCGTTATGGAATTTGCGCCCGATGTGCATTGCCCCTGCAGCCTTTCGCAACCCTGTATTATCTCTCTCGGCGCGGCCATGTAGCCAAGCCGCCAGCCTGTCATCGCAAAGCCTTTCGACATACCGTTTATCACCACCACCCTATCCTTCAACTCCTCGAACTGCGCTATGCTTTCATGCCGGCCGGTGTAGTTTATGTACTCGTATATTTCATCGCTGATAATGAGTACCTGCGGATGCCTTTTAAAAACCTCCGCAAGTCCCGCAAGCTCTTCGCGCGTATAAAAACTGCCGCTGGGGTTGCACGGAGATGAATAGATGAACAACTTCGTTTTTGAATTGATACCCGCTTCCAATTGCTCCGGCGTCAGCTTAAAATCATTTTCTATTCCGCAATTTATGTACCTCACTATGCCCCCCGCAAGCTGCACCTGCGATGCGTAGGTCACCCAGAACGGCGTAGGTATTATTACCTCATCGCCCGGGTCCACTATACTCATCACCGCATTATACAAAGATTGTTTTGCCCCCGTTGATACCATTATCTGGTTGGTCGGGTAATCCAGGTTATTATCCCTTTTCAGCTTTATACTTATCGCCTCCAGCAGGTCGGGGAAGCCCACTACGGGCGAGTATTTGGTAAAGCCCTCGTTCATCGCCTTGATGGCCGCGTTGCAGATATGTTCAGGCGTTTTAAAGTCAGGTTCTCCCAGGCTCAGGTCTATGATATTCACCCCTTTTGCTTTCAGTTCGCGGCTCAGTTTGGCCATCCTTATCGTCTGGGGTTCCGTTACAGAATTTAATCTTTGGGCTAATTGCATTGCTCTTTCTAAGATGTTGGCTGCCACAAATATACAAATTCCGGCAATAGCGTTGGAAAACGGAAAAAACTAATGGCAAAATATCCATAGAAAATCATTTTGTTCCGGCAGTTTCATTTCCAACGACACTAAGTAATTCTCCAAACGATATTTACCTTCACAAAACTAAAACCTGTATTTTTACTGCTTACTTTTACTTTTTAATTTTTGCTTTTTAATTTTTTACATGGCTGATTTACTAAACCAATACAACGAAGACAGTATAAAATCGCTCGACTGGCGGGAGCATATCCGCCTGCGCCCGGGTATGTATATAGGTAAGCTGGGCGATGGCACCAGCGTGGACGATGGCATCTATGTGCTGGTGAAAGAGACAATGGACAACTGCATTGACGAATACACTATGGGCTATGGCAAGCGCGTGGAACTGACCATTGCCGATGGCGGCGTTACCGTTCGCGATTACGGGCGGGGCATTCCGCTGGGCAAGGTGGTGGATGTGGTGAGTAAGATAAATACAGGAGCCAAGTACGACAGTAAGGCGTTCCAGAAGTCGGTGGGGCTGAATGGCGTGGGTACTAAGGCGGTGAATGCGTTGAGTAAATACTTCAAAGTAGCGGCTTTCCGCGATGGCAGGACAAAAGTGGCGGAGTTTGAAAGAGGCATACTGCTGAAAGAACATAAAGAAACAGACACTACGGAGCCTAACGGCACACTCGTTGTTTTCCGCCCCGATGAAACAGTTTTTAAACATTACCACTTCCTGCACGAATACTTAGAGAACCAGGTATGGAACTATTGCTTCCTGAATGCGGGATTGCTGATACACTTCAACGGCAGGAACTATGTTTCAAAGAACGGCCTGCTTGATCTGCTGGCGCGCAAGAATAATCCCGATAGCCTGCGTTACCCTATCGTTCACCTGAAAGGCAGCGATATAGAAGTGGCATTTACCCATACCGGCGATTATGGCGAGGACATCTATTCGTTTGTAAACGGGCAGCATACCACGCAGGGTGGCACCCACCAGGGCGCGTTCCGCGAAATGTTTGTAAAGACCATCCGCGATTTTTATAAGAAAGACTATGACGCATCGGATGTGCGGCAGAGTATTTGCGCGGCCATTTCTGTGCGGGTGCAGGAACCGGTGTTTGAATCGCAGACCAAAACAAAACTTGGCTCGCAAACAGTTTGGGATAATGGCCCCTCCATGAAGTCTTTCATAGGCGATTTCCTGGGCAAAGAATTGGATAACTACCTGCACAAAAACCCATCTGTTGCCGATGCGCTGAAAAAACGCATAGAGCAGAGCGAGCGGGAGCGCAAGGAACTATCGGGCATTCGCAAGCTGGCCAATGAACGCGCCAAAAAAGCCAACCTGCACAACAAAAAACTGCGCGACTGCCGCATACACCTCAACGACGACCCACCACACAAGGGCCGCGAGGAATACAACCAGAAACAATTAGAATCTACCATATTCATTACAGAGGGCGACAGCGCCAGCGGCAGCATTACCAAGAGCCGGCAGGTGGAGACACAGGCAGTGTTCAGCCTGCGGGGTAAGCCGCTCAACTGCTACAGCCTGACCAAGAAGGTGGTTTATGAAAATGAAGAGTTCAACCTGCTGCAACACGCGCTGAATATAGAAGAAGGGCTGGAAGGGCTGCGCTACAACAATATAGTGATAGCCACCGACGCCGATGTGGATGGACTGCACATACGCCTGCTCATAATGACCTTCTTCCTCCAGTTCTTCCCCGACCTGGTGCGCGGCAACCATATATACATTCTGCAAACGCCCCTGTTCCGGGTACGCAACAAACATAAAACCCTCTACTGCTACAGCGATGAGGAACGCCAGCGCGCCATACAGGAAATAGGCGCAAAGGCAGAGATAACCCGCTTTAAAGGCCTCGGCGAGATAAGCCCCGAAGAGTTTGCACAATTCATCGGCGACGACATCCGCAAAGACCCTGTTCTGCTAAGCCAGGACGCACAGATACAAAAACTCCTCGAATACTACATGGGCAAAAACACCCCCGACCGGCAGGTATTCATCATCAATAACCTGCGCGTGGAAAAGGATTTGGCCGAGGAATTGGGAGTGGAGGTGGGGTAGGTTTGGTACTTTATTTAATTGAAATAATGAGGGTAATATTTTTATTCATTTTGATAAGCCTTTCTTTGGCTGTAATAGTTTTTTCGCAAGAAAAAACTATTACAGCCTATAAAAATTATTTCAATTTCCGTTATGGTTATTGTATCAGGTATCCGAATAAACTACTAACGCCCCAACGTGAAGCACAAAATGGCGATGGCAGAATATTTACTGATAAGAAAGGAAAAGAAGTCTTGAGAGTCTATGGAGCGCAAAATGATGATGAATCTGGCACCTTTATTCCATTAAAAAAACTTTACAATTTGGAATTAAAAGGCGGACAGTACAATGAACATCCTAACAGGGTTATTACTTATAGCAAACTTGGCTATAAATTCTACGTAATTTCTGGCACAGAAAACGGAAAAATATTTTATCAAAAAACTTTGCAAATATTAAGAGATGAAGACACTGTAATCGCAGTAGCAATGCTCAATTATTCTGATGCAGATAAGAATATTTATGATCAAGTATCGAAAAAAATATTTAGTTCATTTAAATATTGTTCTGATTAATCACACCTGACTGTCCCAGCGGAATCTCTGCCCTTTTCAACTGCCATAACGAATGCGAAGGCATGTTGGCAGGACTCTGCGGCAATCACGGAGCAGAAGCTGAAATGCAGCACCTGATTTATTGCCTGTAGCTTTCAAAAATTCCCTAACTTTACAATACAAAATATTGCTTATGGCAACCGGTGCATTAGATTTCGAGATACAAAACTCCTTGCCCTTATTGGGGAATGAGGAGAAGCAATCCCTGTTAAGTGTTATCAGGTCTTTTCTAAACCTTAAAAAAGATACCACAAATACAATAGACCTTGCGCAATATAACAAGGATATTGACGAGGCTATGGCCAGAATAGATAAGGGCGAATTTACCACCCATGAAGACCTTTTAAAAGAAATAAAAACATGGTGAGCAATTTTTTTGTTGATTAAATTGTGTGTGTATATTTACTTGCATAAATCTCCTATTATGTCACTTAAAAAATACCTCAACCAATTCACAAAAGCGCAGCTTATCGAGCAGATACTGGAGTTGCAAAAGAAATACAAGGACGTAAAGACTTATTATGAGTTTACACTCAATCCAACCGGCACAGGCCAGGTTGATAAAGTAAAGAAGGCGATACATAAATTCTTTAACTCTCCTTTCGGCTACGATCCAAATCTACGGGAAGCGCGGAAAGAAGTAAGTCAATTCAAAAAATTATCCCCGCCAGAAGAATCAGTTGCCGATGTGATGCTTCATTATGTGGAATGTGGCGTTGAGTTTACCAATAATTACGGCGACATAAATGAACCGTTTTACAATAGCGTAGCAAGTATGTTTCACGATGCCTGCGAGTATATACAGAAAAACGGGTTAAGCAGCCTTTTTAAACAACGCTGCATAAAAATAATGGATGATACAGACGGCATTGGCTGGGGTTTCCACGATGAATTATCACAGTATTTTTATGATTTTTTTGAGCATACCTAACGCATCGCTCTGATGATCCGTTGCGTCCTTCTGTCGGCACGGCGGTTTTGGAGGTCTATAACGGCCCATATAGCAGCCGGTATCCAGCCTATTACTGTACATTGCAGCACTAAGCAAATAACAGCCCTTATCAGCCTGCCTCTGAGCAGGAAAGACAACCAGGGTATGAGTATGGCAATAAGCGTCATAAGCCGGGAATTAGACCGATAAAGTTATTAAAAAGTATTGAATTAATAACCTGGAATCTTTGCGTCCTTTGCGTGAAATTACACATAATCACGGGAGAAAGCCCTTAACATTCCGGTAATACCGTTTTCGTAACTTTGCCCCCGATGAAGCCGGAAAAGATAAGAGCTATACTCAAAGACAAGATCAGCGAAATAACCGAACTAAGTGAGCAGGTTGGCAAAGATTTTGACGTGGATATTATCCACGATTTCAGGGTAGCAGTAAAGGTCTTGCGTTCTTTCTTACGGTTGCTGCGCACCCACCACCAAGAGCCGGGCCTGAAAATGACCAAAAAATTCAAACGCCTGTACCAGACCGCAGGCGCTATCCGCGACGCCCAGTTAGAACTGGAAAAACTTTCCGGGAATGATCTCCCACTACCCTCCTACATAGCTATGCTGCACAGCGCCATAGACCGGCAAAAACAAGAATGGTATAAAATTTATTCAAAAAAGGTATTGAAAAAATTGGAAGTTCGGCTGCTTGATTATCCTTATGAACCCATACCACCGGAGGCGTTGGCTGATTTTTTTGCCGCGCAAATGGCCTCAATACATAATATTGGCGCCGGTAAGTCCCCTACCGACGACCAGGTACACAGCGTTCGTAAGCGTGCCAAAGATATTCTCTACACCAATATACTTGCTAAGAAGAGATGGAAGGCCGCCTACAAAAAACTGGAAGACAGGCCGGTGAAACAACTTGATAACCTTACGGATATAATCGGCGACTATAACGATGAGCGTATCACGCTTGCTCATTTAAGTTCCTTCTCTTCAAAAAAAATGGGGCTGGGTGAGGAAAATGCTATAAATGATATTTGTGAGGAAGAAGCAGCGCTGCTTATGGAGCAGAAGATAGAAATATTAGAACTGGTGAAAAACCTGGTTGCTGGTAATAGTAAATGAAATTGGGTGCAAAAATATCTTCAAAACGACTATTTTTGTGATTATGAAAAGATATTTATCCATTTTATCAACGGCTCTCATACTCCTGGCAAGTGTTAATGCACAAGGCCAGTACATCTATACGATAGCAGGTACGCCAAACACTCCCGGCTATGGTGGAGACGGCGGTCTCGCAACCAATGCGTTAATGTACTCTCCTTCAGACATCGCAATTGATTCTGCCGGCAATCTCTATGTGACCGATTTTATCAATAATGTTATCCGTAAAATAGACACGGGTGGTATTATCACCACTATAGCAGGCACTGGCTTTGGCAGCGGGGTAGTAAGCACATCAGGAACCGGAAGCGGGGGTTATACAGGCGATCTGGGGCAAGCCACTGCCGCAGAGCTAAACGGACCTTTCGGCATTACCCTTGACCCGTCCGGTAACATTTATTTTGCGGACGGATATAATCATGTGGTGCGTAAAATAGACACTGCAGGTATCATCACCACTATTGCAGGCAACCACCTGGTTGGATATTTTGGCGATGACAGCCTCGCAATACATGCCCAATTAGATAACCCGGTAGGTGTGGCCTTTGATAAGGCAGGCAACCTGTATATAGCTGACGACCATAATAATGCTATCCGCAAAGTTGACGGAGATGGTATCATTACCACTTTTGCAGGCAACCACACTGCTGGATATAGCGGAGATGGCGGCCCTGCTACTTTAGCGGCTATCAGCGACCCCAGGGGCGTGGGCGTTGATTATATGGGCAATGTATATATCGCTGACGCAGATAATAATGTGGTGCGTATGGTGGATACCTCAGGTATCATCCATACTTATGCCGGCATTGATACCGCGGGATATACCGGCGACGGTGGACAGGCTACTGCCGCGAAGATCAACTCGCCGGCGCGTATAAATTTTGACGCCGCAAACAATGTATATATTTCCGATTTCTACAACAATATCATCCGCATTGTAAGTCCGGCTGGTATCATCACTACTTATGCCGGAAATGGTTACGAAGCAGGCACTTCGCCCATTTTAGGTGGATTTTCAGGCGACGGTGGCCCTGCTACTGCTGCGGAGCTTTATGTGCCATCAGGCATAGTGTTTAACCAGGCAGGCATAGCATTTTTCTGCGACCGGGGCAATGAGATCATCCGCGAAATAGGGCCTATGATCTATAATAATGTCGGGGTAAATTCTTTAGCCAATTCGGCTCCGGGAATGCTAACTTTATATCCTAATCCATCGCAGGCCGGCAACTTCACATTTGAGCTTACTTCAAGCACAGCCCAATATGTGGATATCAGTATTATGAATGTGCTGGGGCAAACAGTAAAAAATTTCGGCACAACCACTAACCGTGCTGTTGTCCTGAAACTGAACGCACCACCCGGCCTTTATTTCCTTTATGCCACTACCGCAACCGGGAAATGGACAAAACAAATTATCGTTGAGTAGGAATAAGTAAAATATCCGTTTTACAATTTTGCGTAAACATAATTGACTTTAAAAGTGTTGTGTATTTTATCATACGCAGTCACATCGCCGTTACCAAAAAAACGGTCTAAAAGGTCAAGAAATTTAGGCCAACCCTTTCTTCGCGTGTGCTTACCCTTAAAGGAGTAATCATATTTGTTAGCCAGCAAACAAAAATGGAGCCTGAAAAAGTAAAGGTTATGACAATGGCCAGGCCTAAGATGTGGTACATAAACAACGTTGCATTCCCATGAATAAGCCCTCCTTCTTTAGCAAAAATTGCTGTAGCCAGCATACCCACCATACCACCAACACCATGACATGCGAATACATCAAGCGTATCATCAATTTTAGACATTACTTTCAGGTGTACTGCCCAGTTACAGACAACACTTGAAATAAACCCGATAAATACCGCAGCGCTGAAATCAACATAACCTGCAGCAGGAGTAATGGCAACAAGGCCCACAACTGCGCCGACACACGCGCCAATTGCCGATGGTTCCTTGCCTTTGATGCCTTCGCAAATTACCCACGTTACCATTGCTATGGCAGCGGCAAGATTTGTATTTACAAATGCCAATACAGCTGTGGCGCTTGCTTCTAATGCAGACCCTGCATTGAACCCAAACCAGCCAAACCATAATAAACCGGTACCTAACAATACGAACGGAACATTTGACGCAATGTTGGTCTTTTCTCCACTCTTTCTTTTTCCCATAAATATTACTCCTGCCAACGCAGCAACTCCTGCTGATATATGCACCACAGTGCCGCCAGCAAAATCCAATACACCCCACTTATGCAAGAAGCCATCGGGATGCCATACCCAGTGTGCAATAGGGCAATAAATAAGTATGGAGAACAAACTCATAAATACCAGGTAGGCCCCGAATTTTATTCTTTCCGCAAATGAGCCGGTAATTAATGCCGGGGTGATTATGGCGAATTTTAATTGAAACGCCGCAAATAGGATGAACGGGATCGTTGGGCTTAACGCAGCCTGTGGCGCGGAGCCAACATTGTTCATCATAAAATAGGTAGCGGGGTTGCCTATAAAACCTCCTATGCT
>Ga0206818_1032_pt2 | contig 27804 bp, 31 predicted proteins | sample Alteio_BWOrgCont_86_FD_152881 | JGI IMG/M metagenome (GOLD analysis project Ga0206818, IMG submission 152881) | Enriched cells from forest soil in Barre Woods Harvard Forest LTER site, Petersham, Massachusetts, United States -... | ecosystem: Environmental > Terrestrial > Soil > Temperate forest >...
CCCCTTTAGGGGTTTGGGGTTTCAGATAACATGAGGAAGCCCCTTTAGGGGTTTGGGGTTTTAGATAACATGGGGAAGCCCCTTTAGGGGTTTGGGGTTTCAGATAACATGGGGAAGCCCCTTTAGGGGTTTGGGGTTTCAGATAACATGAGGAAGCCCCTTTAGGGGTTTGGGGTTTTAGATAACATGGGGAAGCCCCTTTAGGGGTTTGGAGTTTCAGATAACATGAGGAAGCCCCTTTAGGGGTTTGGGGTTTCAGATAATATGGGGAAGCCCCTTTAGGGGTTTGGGGGTTTCAGATAACATGAGGAAGCCCCTTTAGGGGTTTGGGGTTTCAGATAACATGAGGAAGCCCCTTCAGGGGTTTGGAGTTTCAGATAACATGAGGAAGCCCCTTTAGAGGTTTGGGGTTTCAGATAATATGGGGAAGCCCCTTTAGGGGTTTGGGGTTTCAGATAACATGAGGAAGCCCCTTTAGGGGTTTGGGGTTTCAGATAACATGAGGAAGCCCCTTTAGGGGTTTGGGGTTTTAGATAACATGAGGAAGCCCCTTTAGGGGTTTGGGGTTTCAGATAACATGGGGAAGCCCCTTTAGGGGTTTGGGGTTTCAGATAACATGAGGAAGCCTCTTTAGGGGTTTGGGGTTTTAGATAACATGAGGAAGCCCCTTTAGGGGTTTGGAGTTTCAGATAACATGAGGAAGCCCCTTTAGGGGTTTGGGGTTTCAGATAACATGGGGAAGCCCCTTTAGGGGTTTGGGGGTTTCAGATAACATGGGGAAGCCCCTTTAGGGGTTTGGGGTTTTGCATAGCATGGGGAAGCCCCTTCAGGGGTTTGGGGTTTTCACTACCGTTTGCCGGTGTACTATATTACCTGTTCCATCTTGTATCATAAGACAATACACACCAGGTACAAGATCACTGGTAGATATTTGCGCTTCTCCCTGCCAACCAAGTGTTTGCCTGCTTACTATTTGCCCGCTGATGTTTACAAGGGACACAGATATAGTTGCATTTTGAGGAACATTTAATCCCGTTATAGTAATTGAATTGGTGGCGGGGTTAGGAAATATTTTTGCATTATCATTAACCGGCTCAATAGATGCAGTCTCTAAAGTGTTAGTATAATTCTGGTAATAGTAAATAGTGGTAAAACTTGGTGTGTCGGAGAAACGGGTGAAGTTATACTCATAGTCCTGCAGCGTATCCGGGTTATGCGATGAGTTGTAGCTGATAATGTCCATTGTTTGTGGAACCCATGCGTTGGCGATACTGTCGAAACTATTGATATTAACGGTATCTGGCAACCCGCCGGAATTGATAACCTTAGTCATATAAAACATAGGCGCCCAATAGCGGTTAATAGGATCGTACTGGTATTCCTTCCAGGAATTGTGATAGGCATACGAGCCGCTGTAAGCGAATGTGTCCTTAATGTAGGGTAGCAGGCTGTCGTTGTCATAAAAGTAAGAATATACGGTAAGCAGCCGGTGGCTGGCGTCGTAGGTGTTGATGTATTTTATCTGCTCTGGCAAGGGTAGCAAAAATGAAGTGTCGGTAGTGTTTCCGTAGTTATCTATTTCTATAAGATCGTTTGATGCGTCGTAAGTATAAAATGACCTGGAAGCTATCCGCCATACACCTAAGTGATATTCGTAGGTGCTGTCTTTTTGCAGGATATTAGATGAATTATAGGCAAAGAATTGTTTGAAAGCGCTGTCTTCAATACCCAGCGACCACTTGAAACCATAACCACTGGTGATGTAATTCCCGGTATTAAAAGTATTGGTGAAAATCATGTTGGAAATAAAAGAAGAATCAGCATAAAGTTCTTTGTAGCTCGTCATATCATGCAGGCTGTTATAGCCTGCATAGTCCGTTTCGTAATAGCCATATACCAGGGTATTAGGGTCAACGGTCCAGTGCATAAATGTGTCGAATAAAACCTGTGGCTTTGTGAATGTGCCGGCGTAATTGAACATTGGCGATGTATTGTATGGATATTTGTAGGGATAGATCATGGTATTATAGTCGTAGGTGGAACCGAAATTCGGGGCGTATCCCAGCTTCACAGAGTCATTGAGGGTGCGGAGCGTATTATCCCTTGTGCTTTGCGCTATTACCCGCTGGCTTGCTATGCCCGTAGTTCTCATGGCTTTGTCGTTACCGCCTTGCTGCTGTTGCAATAGGAGGCCAAGCGTTTGCCTGTGTTTAGCATATTGTGCGCTGAATTTTGCGGGATATTGCGCATAGATAGTTTGCACACAGAGCAATGAAAATAAAAGGCTAACAATATATTTCATCAGTTGTTTTTTAAAAATAAGTATGGAAAGTTAGCACTATTATTAATATCCGGTAATAAAATGCGAAACAATAAGGGTAAAAAAATATTTTGATAAATAACATAAAGTATGTATTTTGTGAGGGTAGTTTAGATTTATTTATTAAAAAGCCGGACATGAAAAGACAAAATACAATAAAGAATACGGTGAAATTCACTTCAGTTTTATACATTGTGGTAGTTATCGGCATACTTGCTTTGGTAAATGCCTGCACGCACCGTGCACAGGTTTCCACTATGGCATCTGCTGCGAAAAACCAGGTCTCCACAGCCGCGTTGCAGCAAAACCAGCCGCAGACTTTTTTGGTGACCGTGGCAAATATCCGTAAGTCGGGGAGCGGCGCTGTTACAGAAGTAATGTTTAATGAGTTAGCTGAACTATTTTCTGTTCAGGACGCTACAATGATCTCAAATCTGCAGGGCGCGCTTAATGCGAATACTACCGTGAAGGTTACCATTGACCCGTGGCAGGCAACTGTTTTGCAGGTGAGCAGTGTAACCCGGGAAGAAGCAGCGGCGCACGCCGCCGCAAGAGCGGTTAATAATATACCAGGCAGCGCTTACAAAATTGACCTTGCCAATACCGACCCCGACCAGATCAATAACCTGCCTGCAAGCGCTGTAATAAATACTACAACGCCAGGCCTCACTGATGTAATACCCGATATGGCAACCGCGCAATTAATGTTCGATTATATTACGCATCAATGCTGCGCCCTGCCAGGCCCTTATACTATTGATTATTGTATCCCTTTCCAGTATTGCGAAGACGGCTGCTACGCCCGTGCGCACAAAATGTGCTGGATCATTAACAACAAATACAACTACGCCACCCACAAGATATTCAGCTTTGCAAATAGCGGCCACGATGAGCTTTGCGTAAAGGGTGAAAAATGGGGCGGTTGCTGCGTAAACTGGTGGTATCATGTAGCCCCATTGGTAAATATTAACTCGCCAAAAGGAACATCGGCATACGTAATAGACCCCGCCATGTTCGACCAGCCGGTATTACTTGCCACCTGGCTCCACGCCCAGGAAAACCCCGCCTGTGTGCCCAGCGGAGATGTGCCCCATGTGTCAATGATAAATATACAGCCAACAGCTTCTTATTGCCCTAATGGTACTACAGGTTACCTGTTTTACACAGACCCGGCATATGCCAGTACGGATACTACATTAGTACACTATGCACCATTGGTAACATGCCCATAAAGGTTATTTTCAGAAAATTATTTTTAAACTCAACATGTACCATATGCCTGTTGGGTTTATTGTTTATGGCCACCGTGCTGCAATCCTGCGCCGCAATGAAAGGGCATAAAATAAAAGGCATAACACAAACCATGACCGTAGCCGCCATACGCCCCGCAAATAATGATGAAACCTTTGTAAGAGTAACCTTTAACGAATCGCAGCGTTTCTTTAAGCTCCCCAATGATGCCAATCCCAAGTACCTGGAGCTACTGAAAGAATCAGAAAAGAATAAGACCCCGGTAATTATAAAACGGGCCAATGAAGGGTCTGATATAATATTGGAAGTGGGGAAGGAATAGTCTTTTCAGGCTTTGATAATTTATTAAAAAGACATCAATTTTTAGGTAACTTTACATCATAAACAGATTATCTGATAATGACGAAATATGTTGCTAAGATAAATGACCTATTAAAGCCTAAGATAACAGAACAAGAAGTAATCCTTGATCTTTTTGCAGGTTGTGGAGGCTTGTCTTTAGGTTTTGAAGCGGCAGGTTATAGAACAATTGGTTTTGAAATGGACAATGCTGCCGCATCAACGTACAAAAAAAACCTGTTAGGGAATTGTCATGCAATTAAACTTGACCTTGATTTTGAATATCCGAAAGCTGAAATAATTATCGGCGGGCCTCCTTGCCAACCATTTAGTGTTGGTGGTCACCAAAAAGGTATTGAGGATGCGAGAGATGGATTCCCGATTTTTATAGATGCTGTAAAAAAATTGAAGCCAAAGGTATTCATGTTTGAAAATGTCAGAGGCCTGCTTTATACTAATAAATGGTATTTTGAATTGGTGATAACCGAACTGCAAAAGTTGGGTTATATTATTGACTACAAGCTTCTGAATGCTGTTAATTATGGAGTGCCTCAAAACCGTGAAAGGCTATTTGTTTTTGGCCATAAAGCAAGGTTTAATTTTCCAATACCACATATGCAAAAAGTAACGGTGGGCGATGCAATAGGCGATATTATGTTTACAATTCCTCCTGAAAGCAAATTTTTAACTCCTTCGATGGATACATATGTAGCAAAATATGAAAAAGCCTCGGATTGTATAAACCCCAGAGATCTCTATCCTGAAAAACCTGCCCGGACATTAACCTGTAGAAATCTTGCCGGGGCTACAGGTGATATGCACAGAGTAAGATTGAAAGATGGAAGAAGAAGAAGGTTATTACACCGCGAGGCAGCCCGTTTGCAAAGTTTTCCAGACTGGTTTGATTTTACAGGAAATGAAACACAACAATTTAATCAAATTGGGAATGCTGTTCCACCATTTTTGGCGTATCAATTAGCAATTGCTTTAAAAGAATGTTATAAAATGGATGAAATTTACAATATAGAAGAGATTTTAGAAAACAATTTTAAAGCAAACAAAGTCCTGACTTTATTCTAATGAACTACATCAGTAAAAGTATAAAAGCAAAGCCTGTTCAGAAAATCATCAATGAAGCTCTTGATATTTTATACAATGTTGGCATTCCTTTTAACAATAAAACAGAAAGAGGACTTGAGAAAATGGCTATGTGCTTTTTGGCAGTGGCCGATGTAACTACAAAATGGCAAACTGCCAAAGGTGCTGATGAAAACATACATCTAAAAACAAGAGAAATAATTACGTTCATAAACAAAAATTTTGAAGAAAAAATTTCCTCCGGTTCATATGATGACATACGTAGAAAAGATTTGAAGCTATTAGTTTTAGCAGACTTGATTATTAATTGTAGCGGTAATCCGGGAGCAGCAACTAATGACCCGACAAGGGGTTATGCTTTAAGTCCTGATTTTAAAAGATTGGTTATTTCTTTCGGAACTACTAATTGGGGAAATAATTTGAAAGAATTTATTGCTAATAAACCCAGCCTTTCAGTTGTACTTTCTCGCAAACGGGCACTTGAAATAGTTCCTGTAAAACTTCCAAATGGCAAACCAATTGAGCTATCTTTGGGAGAACATAATGTTTTACAAAAGCACTTAATAGAAAATTTTTTGCCTCGTTTTGGTAGCGATTGTGAAGTGTTGTATGTAGGAGATACTTCAAATAAGATTTTGCACATTGAAGAAGGGGAACTAAAAAAGTTGAATTTCTTTGAGCTTTCTCATAATGAATTGCCTGACATAATTGCCTATAGCCGTAAGAATAACTGGCTATATTTAATAGAGGCTGTGCATAGTTCGGGGCCAATGAGTGAAATAAGAGTACATGAACTCAAGAAACTTTTAAAAAGTTGCACAGCGAAGCTGATTTTTGTTACCGCTTTTTTGACAAAAGAAGTGTTTCGTAAATGGCTTTTGGAAATTGCATGGGAAACAGAAGTATGGATTGCGGATAACCCAGACCATTTAATTCACCTAAACGGTCATAAATTTTTAGGCCCGTATTAATTAACGTCCTTCATTTTTATCCCCTCCTCCCTATACTCATTACAAATCCCAAATGTCTTTCTGTGGTATGGCGAGATACCATGCTCATTTATTTGTTTCCTGTGAAAAGCGGTGCCATAGCCCTTGTTGTCATTCCAGCCGTAATTGGGGTATTCGGTGTGCAGGCGCTGCATGTATTCATCGCGGTGGGTTTTGGCGAGGATGCTGGCTGCTGCTATGGAAGTGTATTTTGCATCGCCGCCTACTACGCACTGGTGTACTATGCCGAAGTAGGGAGAGAAAATATGCCCGTCTATAAGCAACAAATCGGGCCGGGTATGTAACTGGTCTATGGCCAGGTGCATAGCTTTAAAGGATGCCTTTAGTATATTTATCCGGTCTATTTCGGTATGGTCCACCATAGCCACGGCCCAGCAAATGGCTTTGCTTTCTATTATGGGGCGGAGGGTATTGCGGTCATTTTCATTTACCTGCTTGCTGTCGTTAAGCAGAGCATGGTGAAAACCATCAGGCAGTATTACAGACGCGGCAAAAACAGGCCCGGCAAGGCATCCCCTACCGGCTTCATCGCAGCCAGCTTCAATAATACCCTTTTTGAAAAAACGTTTCAGCATATTGGGATGCCTGCCTTCGCAAAAAGCTATGGCAGGTAAAGCAAAATAAAGGAAAAAAGAGGTAATAGAAGCGTTGGATTAAATTGATAGTTAAAACCAAAAATGTTATCTTTGCTATATAAACGTTTGTATGAAATTAACAGCAATAATAGAACCTGGTGAAAATGGATGGCTCGTGGGCCAGATTGAGGAAATTCCTGCGGTTATATCACAAGGCAAATCTGTTGAAGAGCTTAAAGCTAACCTCATTGATGCACTACAGTTGTTCCTTGAAGTGCAGAAAGAACTTACCGACCAGGATTATAAAGGAAAAACTATTACACGCACAGAGCTTATCGTTGCTTAGAAATGAAAAGAGTAGATGTAATAAAGCACCTTAAAACCAATGGCTGCGAATTGCTCAGGGAAGGAAATAATCACTCCATATACAGAAATAAATCCAACGGGAAACAGACTTCGGTGGGCAGGCACCAGGAACTGGATAATATCCTCTGCAAGAAGATTTGTAAACAGTTAGAGATTCCCATAATTATGCAGCACCCAAAATAAATCCCGCTCAATCTGGGTGTCTTGTGAAAACTACCGATTAAGCAGGAATATTTTCACATCCATAGAAATTGTTTTGAACTGTGGCATAATTCTATTAGGTTTGATATAAACACTGTACAGATGAATATAGATTCCATAAAGCTCCCGTTTTATGCCCGCGTGGCGCTCACATTGCTTGCATTGGTACTGGTATGTTTTATATTTAGCGAAGCCGCTAACATTTTTATACCCCTTGTCTTCGGGCTGCTGATAGCAATTTTATTATACCCGCTTAACCGTTTTTTTGAAAATAAATTACATCTTGGCAGATTATTCTCGCCTATATTATCCGTGCTTTTGTTTGTTTCGGCTATGGTGAGTTTTATTTATTTTCTCGCTTTGCAGATCATCAGTTTTTCCGGCGATTTCCCGGTATTGAAAAAAAGATTTGAACAAATGTTTGATGGTTTGCAGCATTGGTTATCCTTCAAATTGCACATCAATAACAGGCAGCAAACCGACTATATCAATAAATCCATAAGCAGTATTATCGGGTCTGTTGCCGGCTATGTAAGCAATATCTTTGTTTCAATGGCAGGCATTTTATTACTGACTGTGTTCGTACTCATTTTCACCTTCTTTATATTGTATCACCGCAGGCTGCTCATGCGGTTCGTGATGCAACTATTCAGTACCGAATACCAGGGGCAGGTGCGGGAAGTGGTGATGGAAACAAAAAGCATGATCAACTCCTATGTGTTAGGCTTAGTTATTGAGATGTTGGTGGTTGGTGTTGTCAACTGTACTATGTTTTTGATAATGGGCATCCAATACGCACTGTTGCTGGGCGTAATGGCAGCAGTGCTCAATATCATTCCCTATCTCGGTATTTATACATCAATAGTCATCTGTATGCTCGTAACCTTTGCAAATAGTAATGGCGGCATGGCTATGGAAGTGGGCGTGGGTTTATTTATTGTACACCTCCTCGACTCCAATATATTATTCCCGCGCATAGTGGGCGGGCGTGTAAAAATGAACCCCTTCATCACCATTGTTGCAGTAATAGTCGGTGAATTTTTATGGGGCGTTCCGGGTATGTTCTTGTTTATTCCTATTACCGGAATAATAAAATTGGTAAGCGAAAGGGTAGAGGGGATGGAGGCCTGGGGTATATTAATTGGTGTGGAAGAAGTGGAAAAGAAAACCAAACGCAAAATAAAAGTGGATGAACTGAAGAAACCCGGCTCCTGAACATGTTGCTTCAGAACAAAAAAACTCTGTAAAACATAATTGATTATATTGACCTTTTTAACTTATTACCCAATTAACTCGCCACGTCTGTTAAAAAAAATTAAAATCACATTTCTATATAGTTGCATTAAGGCCGCACAAGACTAAATTTGCGTTTTTCAAATAGTATGTTCCAATTCCAACACATAGGTTATTTATACGCACTGGGCTTGCTGCCCCTGTTTGTGGTATTATTTACCGGCGCCATTTACTGGAGAAAAAGAAAACTGCAAAAAGTTGGCGATGAAAGATTGGTGAACGAGCAGATCAGGGGGTTTATACCCGGCAGGAATACATCAAGATTTATACTGCTGTCCATAGCCTTATCCGTAATTATTATTGGCTTGGCTAATCTGCGCATGGGCGATAAAAGTGAAAAAGTACAGCGCAAGGGAGTAGATGTCATCATTGCTTTGGATGTGAGCAAAAGTATGCTGGCCAAAGACGTATCTCCCGACAGGCTCACGCGCGCCAAGCAACTTGTGATGCGCATGACCGACAAGATGCAGAACGACCGGGTAGCGCTCATTGTGTTTGCGGGCAGGGCATATCTGCAGGTGCCGCTTACCATAGATTACAGCGCTGTTAAGATGCTGCTGCAAAATGTATCGCCGGATATGGTTCCTACACAGGGGACGGTAATAGGCGACGCCATTGATATGGCGATGAAGTCTTTTACCCAGAACGAGCGGAAGTATAAATCGCTCATCATAATATCAGACGGGGAAGACCATGATGAAAGCGCTATTGAAAAAGCACGCGAAGCGGCAGACCAGGGAGTGGTAGTGCATACAGTAGGTATAGGATCTCCGCAAGGCGCTACACTGTATGACCCGGATACCAAGTCGGTGAAACTGGATGAAAATGGCAACCCTGTGGTAAGCAAGCTCAATGAAGACGAGATGCGGGCTATAGCAAGCGCCGGGCATGGCACTTACAGCCTTTTGCAAAACACCGACGAGGTAGCCAACAGGCTGGTTACCGAACTGGATGGTATGGAGCAGAAGAGCCTGGGGTCTGTGATCTATACCGACTTTACCAGTTACTTCCAGTATTTCCTGCTTGCCGGTTTCCTGGCGCTATTGATAGAATGGTTGTTGCCGGGAACCAAACGAAAACCTAAAACCAATAAAGCAATGCCGGTGATGAAAACAGGTATTCCGATGTTCCTGTTATTTATGGCATTGGGTGTTAGTTCGCACGCGCAAATAAGCAGGTACTTGCAGCAGGGCAATACTCTTTATGACCAGCAGAAGTATAAAGAGGCTACTGCGGATTATGAAAAGGCACTTGCAAAAGACCCTAACAACATTACCGGGATGTTCAACCTCGGCAACTCTTTGTACCAGCAGAAGCAATATGATTCATCGAGAAAGGTGCTGGAACAAACCGCTAAAATAGCTAAGAACAATAATGGTAAAGCTGCAGCCAACTACAACATTGGCAACAGTTACATGTCTCAGCAAAAGTGGGAGGACGCCGTAAATGCCTACAAGCAAACCCTCCGCGCAAATCCGCAGGACGTGGATGCGAAATATAATTTGTCTTATGCCGAAGAAATGATGAAGAAACAGAACCAGCAGAATAAAGACAAGAACAAACAGGACAAACAAAATAAAGACCAGAAAGATAAAGACAAGCAGAACCAGCAGAATAAAGACAAGGACAAACAGGATAAGAACCAGGACAACAAAGATAACAAAGACCAGAAGGATGATAAGGACAAACAGCAACAGGAGCCTCAAAGCCAGCCCAGTAAGCTCTCCCAGCAGCAGGCAGAACAATTGCTGAACGCGCTGCAACAGGAAGAGAAAAAACTACAGGATAAACTGAAGAAAGAAAAAGGCGTTCCCGTGAAGTTGCAGAAAGACTGGTAACCCCTGACCCCTAAAGGGGGACCAAGCATTTAGCACGTTCAATAATTTCAGCGTCATGTCATCTATTGAACATTGTTTGAATTGTGTGTTTATGATTTGCAGCGCTATGTTTAAAAAATGAAGTTGGGATTTATTCAAAAGCTGAACATTAGATTCTATCAGCTTAATAGATGGTTCCCCTTTAGGGGGCAGGGGTTGTGGATAATTTGTCAATATCTTTTTCATCATCGCGAAAAAGTTTTGTAAATATTTTTTTATAGCGAAATTTCTTTTTAATATTGTGTAAGGATTGTGCTTACTAACCCATCCTTTATAAAGAGTCCGGCAGTCACAACCTCGCCGGACTTTTTTTTGCAGATGCTGAAAGCCTTTACAGGCGCGGTTTTCCAACGATACAGAAATTTTATGCCACAGTATTTTATTTTCCACAAGCCCTTCCGGGTACTCTCACAGTTTTCGGCAGAAGGTGAAAAAAAGACCCTCGCAGATTATTTTCACGGCCTGCCCAAAAATATTTATCCCGTAGGCAGGCTTGATTATGACAGTGAAGGATTGCTGTTGCTTACCGATGATAAACCACTCACCCATCGCCTGCTCGACCCATCATTTGCACACCCGCGTACCTATTGGGTGCAAGTGGAAGGAATGATAACAGAGAACGCCTTACAAAAATTAGCTGACGGTGTAATGATAAACATTGACGGCAAACAATACCACACAAAAAAAGCCATTGCCAAAATTTTACCTGCCGGTATTAATGTCAGTGAACGAAACCCTCCTGTCCGTTTCAGAAAAAATATTCCCACCTCCTGGATTGCCCTTACACTTTTTGAAGGTAAGAACAGGCAGGTGCGTAAAATGACAGCAGCAGTTAATTTTCCTACTTTGCGTTTAATAAGACATGCCATAGGGAATGTGACAATTGACGGCATAGCTCCGGGTGAATACCAATTGTTTGATGAAAGTGTGAAGGACTTATTATTAACTCAAGAGTAAAAGAGGATACAAAATATTTATAGTTTAGGTTGGATAAATCAGGCATTTACTCGCTAAAAAAAATGCAATAACAAATAATGAAGAATACTCCGCCAAAAATATATCATCTTGTGTATCTTGCGGAGAAACGACCTTCTTGATGTTATAATGAGGAGGTAGCTTAGATCAGAATTATTTTAAAATTTTGCCAACAATTATTTATTCTTATTTTTAGTAAATTTCTCAAGAAGATGCAAGTAAAATGAAAGACAAAGGATATATAAATGACATTATTGAGATTAATGTTGAAGAACCAACATTTCAACTCGCATTAGATGATAATGAGACCACTATACTGGAAAAAATAGAAACGGATGTTTGGGATAAAAGTATTAAAGTGGAAGAAAATCTTTATTACTGGAAAAAAACTCCAATAAAGCTAATTGGCAAGCCTTTAAATACTAAACAACCTATAGTTGTTGAACTTTTTTGTGGTTGTGGTGGGACTTCATTGGGATTTGAAATGGCTGGATTTCAAATAGGGGTTGGGGTGGATATACATGAACCATCAATAAATACATTTAGACAAAATCATCCTAATGCTTCAGCTATATTAGGTGATATAAAGAAAGTTACCCCTAAAGATATAATTGATTTTTTAGGTTACAGAAAAGTCGATGTTCTGATTGGTGGAGTTCCTTGCCAAGGGTTTTCACTAAATAACAGAAAACGACATGAAGATGATGAACGGAATCTTTTATACAAAGAGTTTATAAAATTTGTTAAAAGGCTACAGCCTAAAGTTGTGATGCTTGAGAATGTTTCAGGAATGAAAAGTACCGGAGATTTTGTTACTAAAATTGAACAAGAATTAAGTGATGCAGGAAATATGAATGTCAAAAGCAAATTACTTTATGCTCCGGATTATGGTGTTCCACAAACCAGACAGAGGTTAGTATTTATTGGGATAAGAGGAATTAAAGAATTTGATTTTAATAGTATAGAAAAAACAAATGGCCCAACTACAAATAATCCGTATGTAACTGTATTACAAGCAATAGGAGATTTGCCAAGTTTACAACCAGGTGAAAGTTCAAATCAATATCTTAAAAAACCAAGCTGTGATTATCAAAAATTAATGAGAAAAAATGTAAAGAAAATTTTAATCAATCATACTGCTCCAAACCATCCTGAAGAAACCATTGAGAAGATAAGAAATACCAAACCTGGAGAACCTATGTATCCAAGATTTAAACAAAGGATAAGGTTAGCCTGGGACATTTTAAGCCCTACTCAAGTCTCAGGAGGAATCAGACCTCAGTTTCAATTTGGCCATCCACAAGACAATAGAGGTTTAACAATTAGAGAGAGGTGCCGATTGCAGAGCTTCCCTGATAATTTTATCGTACAAGGTGGCATTGTGCAAGGTCGAGTTCAGACTGGAAATGCAGTTCCTCCGTTATTGGCAAAAGCTATTGCGTTAGCGATAAAAAAACATTTATGAATTATAGAATTTGGTACAGCACAGAAAGTTTTGCAGACTACATCATTGCAAAAACCAACCTTAGACTTAAAAATGTTGTCAAGAAAAAGATGTATGAAAGTGATGCAAATAATGCTAAGAATTTTCATGCTCTACCCGACCATATAAAACAAATTCTATACTTAGATGCCCCGGATATAATTGTAGAGATTGATTCAGAACCTATATTTTCAATTGAAGTTTCTACTGAAGCAGGTACAGGTCATAATGCTTTTCAAAGATTTGCCAGGCTTGCTGCATCAGTTGAAAATAATGTGCCGGCATTTTACATTTATCCTGAAGCAGCAATTATCACAAGACAAAATACATTGCCCAAATGGGATAAAATAAATCCACTTGTTTTTAAAGCTTTAGATGAAGTTATGACAATTTATAAAATCCCCACATTACTGTATTATTTCCCATCAGATTTCAGGACTCATTCAGACGCAACTACATCACCAAATATTAGAGAAAAGGGATTAAAATTTGATAGCAATAGAAACTTTGCAGGAAGTCCAGATAGCACAAATACCGAAATGATCTTAATGTTTGATGCTATTAATGAAATAATTTCAGTAGTTGAGCGATCAACAGTAATTACAGGCAGAAACAAATTACTGGGTAATAGAATTCTTAGAGACAGAAAAAGTTTTATGCAGCAAGAATATGCAGCAAAAGGAGGTAATATCAATATGTCACCTCTTACCGCAACTGTAAAAATTCCCACGGATTATTTACTTAATTATCTTTCTAATTATGAAAATGCAAATTATAATATTGGGGAACTTTTAAGAAGTAGGGCAGAAACAATCATTTATAAAGTTGATGCTGTATTTAGAGGCGACCCATATCCAGGAGCATTAGCCGCAATTGACTATTTACTATGTAGAGAAGGGAAATCATTTGAAGAAAGAAGATACAATCTTGTTATGGCTTGGGGTAATCTTACAATTGATGATACCACACAAACGCTACAATTACAAAGCACTTCAAGTACAGTACATGATTTTGTAAGTGCTGTCCAGGCGAGCGAAGATAAAAATATCCTTACTAAAAATTTTAATCAACTTTCAAGTAGTGAAATTCCAAGATATTATATGCAAGTTCGCTATGGATCAATGTTTTCAAAGGTTAAACACATAAGAGTATTTTCATATTTTGCTGACGCAATATTATTCCCAGATGGTGCATTATGGAGAGACGCATAACAGAAGAACAATTAACTAAATTAATTATTAATTGGCTTGAATCAAATGATTGGGAAATAATCAGTTTTGATTTTCCACAAAGTGGAACAGGCATTTCATTGCATCCAAACGAGAATATCAGAACAAGTAAAAACAAAGCATCCATTATTCCTGACATTGTTGCAATAAAAAACAAAACAGTTATTTTTTTTGAAAATAAAGATAGATTTGTTATAACCGATTTCGTGAAAACTGAATATTTGAAACAAACATCAGACTATTCTATTTCTATTTCAAAATTGTTACAAAAATTCACTTATTCTGCTATTTATTACGGGATTGGAATTCCATATAATGAGCGTAACAAAAAAAATATTGATGATAATCTACTCAAAATAGATTTCTCAATTCTTGTAAATCCAGACTATACTATTTCCGTTCATTTTGACAGGATGAAAATTTTCAAATAGATGGTTCTAATTTTTTCACCAAATTTGATAGTATGGCATTTACTTTTAAAGACATTAATTGGCATTCCCATAATACAAGTATTTTCCACCCAAGTCGTCTTAATAAAGTTGTGTTTTTTTTATCACGTTCAGCGTTTGTCAATATTTTGTTTAGCCAAAAATCACGATTGCTTTGAGGTGTTTTTGCATTTCTGCAATTTCTGTGTCCATGCCAAAAGCACCCATGAATAAAAATGATGGTTTTGTACTTAGGTAAAACAATATCCGGTTTGCCTGGCAATGTTTGTACATGTAATCTGTATCGAAATCCATTTGAAAACAAAAATTTTCTGACTAAAATCTCAGGTTTTGTATCCTTTGACCGGATTTGGCTCATGTTGTAGCTTCGTTGTTCTTTTGTCCTATTGTCTGCCATATTGCTAATTTACAATTAATCAATTAATTCTGTTCGAATTGATTTTTAGAAGGTAATATCCAATTTTCAGTAGCAGGTCTATTTATCTGAGGTTTTCGATGATTTTTTTACTGAAATATCTTTTTTCATTCATCCCTTTCCTTTATTATTTCTTCATTAATTATCCAGCACCTTCACTCCTAAAATGCCCGTCACTACGTATTTAACCCAGAAAAGTTTGTAAGTTATTCATAACGTGATTAAATAGTTTCTTGATATTTCATAAGTATGTTTATTTTTGCGCCGTCAATTAACTTTAGTTCATGTTCAATTTAGTGTTATTCGGCCCTCCTGGCAGTGGTAAAGGCACACAATCAGAAAATATTGTAAAGACGTATCATTTACACCATATTTCTACCGGCGACCTGCTGCGCGATGAAGTAAGCAGGCACACCCCATTGGGTACGGAAGCTAAGAAATATATGGACCAGGGATTGCTGGTACCCGATGAAGTGGTAATAGGCATGATAAGCAGCCGCATAGACGAAATGCCCGACGCCCGTGGTTTTATATTCGATGGCTTTCCTCGCACCCGTATGCAGGCGGAAGCCTTAGATAAGCTGCTGGAGTTTAAAAACACAAAAATTGACCTCGTGCTGGCTTTGGACGTACCGGAGCCTCAATTGTTAAAACGCTTGCTGGGCCGTGGAGAAACTTCCGGGCGCAGCGATGATAACGAAGAAGTGATTACAAAGCGCATAAAAGAATATCATTTAAAAACACAACCGGTAGCCAACTACTACGACGCCTATGGCAAGCTGGAAACAGTAACCGGCGACCATACAATTGACGAGACTTTCAAATCGCTGTCAAGCCATATTAACAAGTATCTATTACCCGTAACATAGTGGAGAAAGGAAATTTTGTAGATCACATACGTATATTTTGCCGCTCAGGAAAAGGCGGTGCGGGAAGTTCCCATTTCGAGCGCAACAAATTCGACTCTATGGCCGGCCCTGACGGCGGCAATGGCGGCAGGGGAGGGCATATAATACTGAAAGGCAACGCACAGCTATGGACGCTGCTGCACATGCGCTACTACAAAAACGTGCTGGCTAAAGACGGGCAGAACGGCCTTAAAAATAATTCTACCGGCCACGATGGCGCAGATATAATACTGGAAGTGCCGCTGGGTACTGTGGCAAGAGATGAGGAAACCGGAGAAACCGAAGCAGAGATACTGGAAGACGGGCAGGAGGTGATATGGGTAAAAGGTGGCCGCGGAGGATTGGGCAATGCAAATTTTGCCACGCCAACCAACCAGGCTCCCGATTATGCACAGCCCGGCGAAATGGGAAAGGAGGGCTGGAAACAATTGGAGCTGAAAATACTCGCAGATGTAGGCCTTGTAGGTTTCCCGAATGCCGGTAAGTCAACATTGCTCTCCGTGGTTAGCGCCGCAAAACCTAAAATAGCCAATTACGCTTTTACCACCCTTACGCCTCAGTTGGGCATTGTTTCTTACAGGGACAATAAATCCTTCTGCATGGCCGACCTGCCGGGCATTATAGAAGGCGCTGCCGAAGGCAAGGGATTGGGGCATCGTTTTCTAAGGCATATAGAACGCAACTCCGTTTTGCTTTTTCTTATCCCGGCTGATAGTAATGACCATGCGAAGGAGTTTGATATACTCATCAATGAACTGGAGCAGTATAATCCCGAATTGCTGCACAAAAAAATCATCATCGCCATCAGCAAAAGCGACATGCTGGACGATGAGCTGAAACAAGCCATTGCAGAAACATTGCCCCAAAATATACCGCACGTTTTTATATCCGCCCCGGCAAACCAGGGTATTAATGAACTCAAAGACATGCTCTGGAAGGCATTGACAGAAGATTGAAAATGCTGATCTTGTTATGAATATTAGTACCAAACGTGTAGAGGCTTTCAGTGATTGCGTAATATCCATAGTCATCACTATTATGGTCTTTGATATTAAATTGCCGGAAGGGGTAAAACTGACCAATAAATGGGAACTGAAACAATTACTGTTGCTGGCTCCGCAGTTTATTTCGTACCTCTTTAGCTTCATGGTTCTGGGTATTATGTGGATCAATCACCACCACCTGCTGCATATGATACAAAAGGCCGATGAAAAATTTCTCTGGCTGAACCTCCATTTACTTTTCTGGCTTAGCCTCATACCATTTCCCACAGATATGCTGGGGCGAAATCCTTTGCTGTCCTATTCCACAGCTACCTATGGCGCTATATTATTTATGGCTGCTTTTGCAATGACACTTTTACGCGGTTATGCCATACGGCATAGCCTTATGTATATAGCTAAGGAGAAGACGCTGAATAAAACAATAGACCTGGTAAACAGGCGTTCCAGGATCAAAAATTTTATTGGTATGGCATCCTACTTTATTTCTATACCTGCTTCATTCTGGTCTGTGTATGCGGCCTACGCTTGCTTTACTGTTGCTCCTATATTATTCTTTATCCCGGTAGGTATAGATGACGAGCGGCTGGCACAAAAAGTGACAGCCGGTAATGAAAGTTTCTCAACAACAATAGTTTCTGACGATATTCTATGAAACAGATCACTTCACCCGAACTGAAACAATGGACTGCAAGCGGTAAGGATTTCCTGCTCGTGGATATAAGGGAAGGCTGGGAACGTGAGTCTTACAACATTGGCGGAGTGCATATACCAATGAGTGAACTTGCCGGAAGGATAGATGAAATACCAAAAGACAAAGAAGTAGTGCTGTACTGCGAAAAAGGAATAAGAAGCGTTATTGCCATACAGCGGCTCGAAGGCGCGGGCTTCCATAATCTCGTTAACCTTACCGGCGGCATGAAGGCATGGAAGGAAGCGTTGTAGAGAATTATACCAATTGTGTATGAAAAGGCCGCATGAAAAGTCTCTCGCATAGGCGCAAAGACGTAGATTCCCATGTTATGTCTTTAAGTGCGCAAAGGTATAATTCGATGCAGATTTTTGATGTCTAAATGGTATTATATATTTTGGGTTTGCGGTCTTAAAATAGATACCACTTTACTTATTTCCAATTATTTAGTTTGCGCCTCTGCGTCTTTGCGAGAAATAATATCTACAGTTTAAACGCCGGGTTGCGTTCTCTTGCAAGCGCCTCGTACTTTTTTGCAGAATCCGGTTTGCCTGTCATACTAAAGAGTATAGCTGTATTATCAAAGGCTTTATGGCCCGAATATTCCGGGTCGAGCGCCATAGACCTTTTGAAATAATAAATGGCAGAATCATACTTACCCACCTGGCTGTAGCCGTAAGCGAGATTGAACTCCGCCAAAATGTTGGTACTATCCAAAGAAACGGTTTCCAGGAAATAATTAACTGCTTGCGGAAAATCTACTCTCCGCAGGTAAACCATGCCAATATTAGCAATTGCGGAAGATAGTTTGGGGTTGAGTTTCACCGCATATTCCAGGTGAGCAATGGCTGAATCATTATTGTTTACCAGTAAATAAACCGCTCCCAGGTCAGCTTGCGCATCAGCCTTTGGGGGATAAATATCAATGGATTTCCTGAATAGCCCTATTGCTTCGTCTGCGTCTTTTTTCATAGCCAGAGGGTCCTTATCGGCTACTGCCATTTTCTCATATTCCATCCCTAAGTAATCCTGCGTGCGCCAACTGTTTGGGGTTGTCTCAACCCCGCTTGTAAAAAGAGTAAAATTATTTTTCCAGTCTTCATTTCTCGCCACTGTTTTAATGCCATACAATAAGGAGATAATAAATACGGTAAAAGTCAGTGCAGTTGAATTGGTCAAATTTATTGTCCGTAAATCCACTTTGGCTACCCATGCTATAAGAAAAACGACCGCTATACAAAACGCAAGAGACGGAATAAACAAGAACCGTTCTCCCATAGTGGCGCCTATCTCTACCAGAAGATTTGAGGTGATGCTCATGGATAAAAAATAAAACAGGATGCAGAATGAAAAAATATTTTTCCGTTTGAAGTTAACAACAGCATAGATCAACAATCCTGAAATTATGACTAATGAGATCAACGCTTTATAATCAGTAAGGCCAACGAGCGGTACCTGGTTGTATGAATAGTCGTAAGACAATGGATGCGGGAATATTAAGAGGATAAGGTACTTTAACTGTATCCATAAAACAGTGCCGAGTTTTTGTGAAAAGCCGGAAGCGGCAACTAAGAAATTTTCCGTGATCTGCACCTTGCTTGTTGCAGAAGGCTTATCAAGGAAACCTGTCCGCATTATCACAAAAACAACGGACATAATAAAGTACGGTATCCCCGCGATCAATAGTTTCATTGGTTTCGCATTCGTAAAGAAATAAAGCATGATGGGTACAATAGCTACAAAGCATAGCGGGCTTTCCTTTGCCAGTAACGCGATAAAAAAATAAAGCCCGGATAATATAAGGTGCTTGTTTTTATTGGTATCAATATACTTAAAGCTCTGTATCATGCTCAGCGCGGTAAAAAGGAGGGATAGTATTTCGTCCCTGCTTTTTACGTTGGCCACAACCTCGGTATGAATGGGATGCAGCTCAAAAAGTAACAGTACCAGGAAGGGAAGGTGAACAGGGTAATCCCGGAATATCCACCGTAGCAGTTTAAATAAAACCATTATCAACAGGCAAAAGAATACAAGGTTGATAAAATGGCTTACGGCAGGGTTAAAGCCGAAAAAATGATGCTCTATAGCAAAGCTCACAGGCAGCAGCGGGCGATAAGACCCGGTGTTACTTTTGTCGAAATTATAGTTCTTTCCGTGGGTAAACAATGCAGGTATTGCAGCGATACCTTTTATGCCGATAAGTGAATTTTCGGAAGTAAATACTGCATCATCCAATGCGTAGTCATAGCTGATAGTTTGGGCGTTAATGATAAAGGCAAGCGCCATCAGGGTAATAAGATACCATTTATCAGCTATTACCCTGGCTATGGGAGACCGTGCATCCGCCACAGGACTTTTTGTCTGCGATGTGATTGTTTTATTTTGCGGTTTATGTTTACTCATTATAAAACTGTACTTTATCTGTACTTCAATCCTGCGTCACGGTGAGTAAATTCCAGGCTACCTCCTTTATCGCTCACTATTAATTTGTGGGCCATACCCAGCGTAAGGGTATAATTTACATCCTGGTGGCCGCAAGGAAAATTGAAGCACACCGGGTAATCATACTCTTTTACCTTATCCCATATTATCTCTTCTATTGCCTGCCCAAAAGGGCGTTCGGTATCCTCCATTTCTGTAAAGCCACCGAGTATCAGGCCTTTCAGGTTATCTAATTTTCCGGCGCGTTTCAGCGTTAGCAGCATACGGTCTATTTTATACAGATGCTCGCCAATATCCTCAATGAAAAGAATTTTATCTTCGGTATCCACTTCTGATGCGGAACCCATAAGATGGGTTAGCAAAGAAAGATTACCGCCGGTAAGTATTGCTTCCGTTACTCCAAAACGGTTATAAAGAGAAGGGGGTGTATGATAATAAATGGATTCCCCGGTGAGCGCCGCATAAAAGGATTTCAGATAGTCTTCATTTTCCGTTTCCGGCTTAAAAGCGCCACACATGGGGCTGTGCAGGCACGGTACCAGGTAGCGGGCCTGCAGGTGGTTGTGCAGCACGGTAATATCACTGAACCCGCATATCCACTTTTGCCGTTGCAGGAATTTTGTAAAATCAATATCGTCTATGATCCGGCTCATGCCATATCCGCCGCGTCCCATCAGTATGGCGTCTATGGTTGGGTCGTCCAGCATAGCCTGCAGGTCGGCAAGCCGTTGTTCGTCCGTACCAGAAAAATAATAATGTTCAGCGCCTACAGTATTACCAACCTTCACTGTAAATCCCCAATGCGTTAATACTTTTATTGCATAAGCTACCCTTTCCCGCGACACATAACCCGAAGGGCAGGTGATGCCTATAACCGAACCTTGTTTCAGATAGGGTGGATGAGAACCCAACCCCTGTAAGGGGTAAATATTATTGGTCATAAATGCTAAATTAGTGATTGAAAGCCACACTTTCTAAACAGGGATATTGTACTTTTAAAAGAAAAGTAACAAAAACAAGTATGTTGAAATTGCAAAATGTCTTATCTTTGAATAAGCCTTGGTTTAAAAAAACAAAGTAATTGAATATTGGACATTGTAGAAGAGATAAAAAATAGCAGGAAACAAACACTTGCATTAGGTAAAGCATTTGAATCGCTTGAGTCATTTGCTGAAAAGACTAATTCATTTAGCATGTTTGGAAATTATGGAGGTAATCATTGGGGCGTACCTATTTCTCCGCTTATTCCCAAAGCCACTATGTTTCAAATGATTTTTAAAAATATTGTAGATATAGATGGGCTTATTTTATTTTGTTTAAACAGTATGGATTTAGAAATTGCTTTAAATGGATTTGAAAGATATGAAGATGCAGCAGATAATTTTTATATAACGGAGTGGGAATTATCAATTATTCTTGGCAATCCGGATTATCTTGAAAGAACGGTGTTTCATAATAATAAAGTGAAATTTATTTTTGATAAAGAAAAAAGAACATTTACATGGAAAAGACAGATGATTTAATTGGGTCTGAATTGATCTCAATAAGCAAACATGAAAATGGCAATATTGAAATTGTCTTTAGTAAGGATACTTTAGGCATCCAATATAATGTTAGTTTTAAAGGCTATACTTTTGAAACGAAAAACAGGGTTGTAAATCACATTGTTGAATATGTATCAATTGGAATTTTGGGGTTTTTAGCTTTTTCTGAATTAGAAAAAAATCATAAAGCTCCCAAGATGTACAAGCAACTTTTTATAAAGTTTAAAAATGAAAACAACAATGAAAAAGTTGAATTGATTTGCGCTGTGAAAGATTTGAAAATTAGTCCGAAAATACAAATTGGAAGCGGAGCTATGCACTTTGGATAAAGAGGTAATTCAGCGAATAAACATTAGCAATGTTTCACCTGATATTTGGAAACACAGGATGATCTTTTAGCCAAAAGCAACAAAAATTTCATCGTTCCTGATCTCCACAGGATAAGTAAACAGCTTGTAACCCTCGCCGCTTGTATTGCGGCCATTTGCCGGGTCAAAACGATATTTGTGTTCCGGGCATACTATCCGGCCCAGCCCATCCACCCATCCATCGCACAGGCTACCCCCTGCGTGCGGGCAACTGGCGGTAAAGGCATAGACCGCATCCTTCTTCTTTAACAAGCCTATTCGTTTACCTGCAACAGTAGTTTCTGTCAGCTTGTTTTCCTCCAGTAAGGAGAATGAAACCAGATCTACCTTAAACCAATTACCACCAAATCCCCGTAGTGGGTTACCAATATTATCCAATGAAGTTCAATTTTTATCCAAAGCTAAATATTTATTGTGGAAGCTAAATTTATGGTTCCCCTTTAGGGGTTAGGGGTCAGGGGTTTCTCTTCTGTGCAAAAAACTCTTTCATCAATTTGGCGCATTCATCCGCTAATATGCCACCGGTCAATTCAGCTTTCTGATGAAAAGGCCAGTTTGCTCCGGTGGTTTTGCGATAGCCATTCTTTACATCACCGGCGCCATATACTATACGCGCAACTTTAGCCCAGTAGGTAGCGCCGCAACACATCAGGCAAGGTTCTACGGTTACATAGAGCGTAGCCTCAGGCAGGTACTTGCTGCCAAGTGTATTAAAGGCCGAAGTCAACGCGATCATCTCGGCATGGGCGGTGCTGTCGTTCAGTTGTTCTACCTGGTTATGCCCGCGCGATATTATTTTGTTGTCCCAAACCACTATCGCGCCCACAGGAACTTCCCCGGCTTCATAAGCCAGTTTTGCCTGCCGCAACGCCTCCCGCATAAAATATGTATCTGAAACCCCAACCCCTAAAGGGGCTTTTCCCTCATTATTCAAGTGTTAGTGTTTTTCGTTTCAAATTCTTTTTTAAATAACTCACTCAAAAATTGCCAAACTATTAATTACGAATTGAGGGGAAGCCCCTTTAGGGGTTTGGGGTTTCACTCCCTGTTCCTCGTATCCATAATTATAGTTACCGGCCCGTCATTTACCAATGCCACCTGCATATCTGCGCCAAAAATGCCTGTGGCCACCGGCTTGCCCAGCTTTTCAGAAAGGCAGGCAACAAAATATTCATAAAGCGGAATAGCCTGTTCCGGCCTTGCAGCTTTTATAAACGATGGCCGGTTGCCCTTCTTATAAGAAGCATGAAGGGTAAACTGGCTCACCACTAATATATCGCCGTTCACTTCTTTAACATCCTTATTCATTAACCCCTGTTCATCGCTGAATACCCGCAACTGTGCTATTTTGCCGCAAAGCCATTCCGCGTCTTCCCTTGTATCTTCCGTTTCTATACCCAGCAATACCAGGAAACCATTGCCTATGGCTGATCTCATATCCCCGTGGATACTGACGCTGGCTGTGGAAACTCTTTGTATAACTGCGCGCATAGATTGCTTATCCTGTAAATTTATCACGAAATGAGTAAATTTGACAAAAATCATTGAAATGTCTATTGATATTGACCTGAAAGAGTTAAGCGCCAGGGAAAGCGAAAGAGTGGAATGGAAAGAAAATGGCGATGATATTGACATTGCAAAAAGTATTACAAAAACGATTTCTGCTTTTGCGAATGACATATCAAATCTGGGCGGTGGTTACGTGGTTTGCGGAGCTAAAGAGGGCAGGGATGAGCATGGATTTCCTAAGCTGATATACACAGGGCTTTCTTCATCAAGACTAAAAGAAATTGAAGGTAAAGTAATGCAGTATTGCAGGGAAATGGTCAATCCGGCAATTGTTCCGATTGTTACAGAATTATTAAATCCTGAAGATGAAGCAACAAGGCTCCTTGTATTTACAGTGCCTGCCACTCCTGATGTGCATACCTATAGGGATAAAAGCGGGACGGCTTGTTATGTAAGGATGAGCCGTGAAACAAGGGAAGCAAAAAACGGCGTATTCATGCAATTGCGTACCCAAAAAAACAAAATTGAGTTTTTTGATAAAAGGGTAAACCCACAGGCTACAGTTGCCGATATTGAATTGTTGGTAATGAAAGAATATTTCCAGGAAATGGGAGAAGAGTTTATGGAAAGGCCTTTGGAAGACTATCTTTCTGACGTCAACCAAATGTCTGCCTATATTCCGCCATTGTTTGTGAAGACGGGAATTGACAATATTCTCAGGCCAAGAAATTTCACTTTGCTGATGTTTGGTAAAAGAGAAAGCATAGCCAGGTTGTTTACCGAGGCTTACACCATAGTATCCATTTATCCCGGTAAAGACCGTAGCGAACCAACAGCCGAAAGGCACACTATTACCGGCAATATTGTATGGCAGGCAAGGCGTGCTATAGAGTTGTTGCATACACAATCTTATACCGCATTTGATAAAACAAGCGACAAGCCCAACCAGGAAAAATATCCGCTTAGAGTATTGCAGGAGGCTGTTGTAAATGCTATTGTACACCGGGATTATGAAATACCTGCCCCAAACAGGATAACAGTATTCAGCGACCGGGTAGAAATAAATTCTATGGGGACTTTGCATTGGAGCGTGGATAAAGAAAAATTTATGCAAGGCAAGGCAAACCCCTACTGGAGAAATCAAAGCCTGGCATACCTGTTTAACAAACTGCATCTTGCGCAGGCTGAAGGGCAAGGATTACCGACAATTTTCAGAACAATGGAGCGGGAAGGTTTTCCTAAACCTGTATTTGAGATCGGGTCTCAAAATATCATTTGTACAATACCTGCACATCCCCGTCATGAGCAGATACGTGACCAATTAGCCGGTTCCTAACAATTATTTCATGCTCAATCTCACCGATACAATAGTCGCAATTGCAACCCCTCCCGGCGAAGGGGCCATAGGCATTATACGCCTTAGCGGTAATGAGGCAATTGCGATAGCTGATAACATTTTCTCCGGCAAAGACCTTACACAACAGCCCTCCCATACACTTCATTTCGGGAAGATAATGGACGGTGGAGCGGTGATAGATGAAGTGGTAGTGAGCATTTACAAAGGGCCAAAAAGTTATACGGGAGAAGATGTAGCGGAGATCAGTTGCCACGGCTCCGGTTTTGTGCTGGAGCAAGTCATCAATCTGTGTATGGCGCAGGGGGCAAGAATGGCTAAACCCGGCGAGTTTACATTAAGGGCATTTCTCAATGGCAAGCTGGACCTGACGCAGGCGGAAGCTGTTGCCGACCTCATAGCCAGCCAGAGCGGAACCGCACACAAAGCAGCAATACACAACCTGCGCGGCGGTTTCAGCGAAGACCTGAAAGATATGCGCGAACAACTCATCCGGTTCAGCGCACTCATAGAACTGGAGCTTGACTTCAGCGAAGAAGATGTGGAGTTTGCCGACCGTACTCAATTTTATGAACTTTTAGACAGGCTAACTTTTACCACGCAGCAATTAGTCAACTCTTTCAGCCTGGGCAATGTAATAAAGAACGGGGTAAAGGTGGCTATAATAGGTCGCCCCAATGCCGGAAAAAGCACCCTGTTAAATGCCCTGCTCAATGAAGAACGGGCTATAGTGAGCGAGATAGCCGGCACTACCCGCGATACTATTGAGGAGACCCTGAATATAAATGGTATCCTGTTCCGGCTCATAGATACTGCCGGTATCCGTGAGCATAGTATTGATGTGATAGAACTGCAAGGAATGGAGCGGAGCATGGACGCTATGAATAAAGCGGATATTGTCATTTACTTATTCGACCTGTTGAATACTCCTCCCAATTCCCAATTCCCAATTCCCAATTCCGACAGCAATATTAAGTACCTGCTGGTAGGCAATAAGGTTGATGAGATGGGCATTGACGAAGCACGTTCTGCTTTTAAAGATATTGACGGCAACATACTGTTTATCTCCGCGAAAAATAAAGAAAATATTCACCAGTTAAAAGAAGCGCTCTATGGTCTCGTAGTGGATGGCGGTATAAAACAGGAAGGCACTATAATCACAAACGCCCGCCACTATGGGGCTTTGCAGCAGGTACTGAAATCGCTGAACGAGATAAGATCCGGCCTCGACAACCTTATCTCCGGCGACCTTATCTCCCTCGACATCCGCACCTGCCTCCACTACCTCGGCGAGATAACCGGAGAAGTAACCACAGAAGATAAACTGGACTATATTTTTTCAAAATTTTGTATCGGAAAGTGATAAGCAACTCATCACAATTTGTGATGAGTTAACAAAGCATAGAGGATTGGGAAGAAAGAGAAAGAATTGGTTTTAAGAAATGAAATATACTCTACAAAAAATACTGGATTGAAGCAAGCTCTTTACCCATTTGTTGCACTCCAGTAAAGATTCTTTTGGTCTGGGTAGCGGATGGGATTTTTTCCCCGTTCATGTATTGGGATAAAAGTTTTTTATCCATTTTTATTTTTTCACTCAGGGCTTTGGCATTAATAACTTTATAAAAGTCGAAAAAACTCTGTAAATCAAGTTTGAGTGTTATCTCGTTTATTTCATAAATCAATCCTTTATCTGTGAATGTAAGATTTACCACATCAACAATATTATTTTTCAATTCATCCATATCCTCTCCCTGTGTACCTATAAACATATCTTTCACCTGCGCGTTAGCGCTATAACCACTCTCTTCTTTAATTACGGTCATTATTATTTTTGGCTTTTTCATCTTTTGCCTGTTTTAATTTTCGCTTGTTTGAGTATCCCCGATAACAATCCTTTTTTCACTTCTTTACCCGAATGGAACGGAACGGATATTTGGGTTTTCTTTTCAGGATGTTGCATAATAATATGGCTGCCACTCTGCCGTATCTCATACCAACCATCTTGTTTCAATAATCTGAAAAGCTCGCCATACTTCATAAACAAAGGTAATCATTTTCAGTAAGTGGTTTATGTGCGCAAAGCAAGTGAAGCTGAAAGAAAACTGGGGTTTGGATATTATGGATTATTTATTGGACTGATTTACCAAATTCAGCAAGAGCCTTGTTAATAGTGTTTTTTTTAGTTTCCTCTTTTTCATTTGGCTTTAATTTTTTACCTTTTTTACATTCTTTTTTAAAATTATCCCATTCATATTGAAGTATTGCGGCAGACCATACCCTGTATTTTTCGATTTCAATGTCTGTTATTTCTTGTTTGGCAATAGCTTTTTCTTTTAGTTTGTTTAAGCAATTCTCAATAAAATCGTTATCAATTCCCATACTTTCATGCTGGTTAAAATGATACAAGACTAATGATATTTTTTCCTGTATTTTTTTCAAATCAACGGGCTTTTGCAGTTCCGCATGGAGCGCGGCAAAAGCCCTTCTTAAAGTATCAATGTATGGTGGACGTGAATTAGAAACTGTATTTGCATACAAAGCGCCTTTTGCGAAATATGCAATTACGGCTGTTAGTATAACTAACAAAAAGGTAGAAATAGCAGTTACCCAACCATCTGTAATACATAAAATTATTGTGTTCATAACGTGGATATTAAGGGCGGATTAATATTCATTCTCTTTTGGTAGTTCTATGTCTTCAATAATCTTTTCAACTTCTAATGAGCTATTTATTTCGCTTTTTTCTTTAGTCAAATTTTCAATTTTCTTTTCAAGATTATTTAATTCATTTTTCAATTCTGCATGGTTTTTATAGACTAATTCTTGTATTTTAAGATGAATTATTTTAAAAAATAGTTTAAAATCTTTGGGTGTTTCATACTTAATGTAAAGCACAGTCAGTAACACAATAAACACTGCCTGATTGAAATTCAATAATACTGATAGCTTATCTAAATAACCTTCTTTTTGAATTAGCCAAAATGTAACTAAATTTATGACTATATACACGCTCCCAAATATCCAACGGACAATTAAAAAAATTTTTTTTACTTTTTTGTCAAGCTGTTCTTTTAAGTCTCTTTTGTTCTTTATGTCTGAATAT
>Ga0206818_1068_pt1 | contig 27442 bp, 31 predicted proteins | sample Alteio_BWOrgCont_86_FD_152881 | JGI IMG/M metagenome (GOLD analysis project Ga0206818, IMG submission 152881) | Enriched cells from forest soil in Barre Woods Harvard Forest LTER site, Petersham, Massachusetts, United States -... | ecosystem: Environmental > Terrestrial > Soil > Temperate forest >...
AGTATTGTTTTCTTTTTCATTTTTTCCCGTTTACTAATTCTTCCAAAGAAACATTGATAAGATCAACCAGGGTCTGGCCATTAACGGGTTTTTGCAAAAAACCCACCGCCCCCACCTTTAAAGCGCGGTCAGTGGCATCATCTTTTTTCTCGGCGGAAATAAAAATAATGGGACGTTTCGACCCGGAAGCAAGGATCCTTTTCTGGGTTTCCCACCCGTCTAATCCCGGCATATGGATATCGAGTAGCAAACAACCAGGAGCATCATGGGCCACGGTGTCGAAGAAACTTTGCGCTGAATTAAATGTTACAACTTCAAAATCGTAGGTCATTAAAAGCGTTTTGAGCGCGCGGCACACCGACTCGTCGTCATCCACCACATAGATAGGCATTTCTTTCCTTTTCTTGGATTGCCAAGATTAAATATAAAATTGATCGAAATACAAAGATTAAAACCGACCTGACGCTATTATGCTATGGAGGATAAAAATGTCTATTATACCAAGGTATAATAGGCCCTAAGCCCGACCCGCACAAGGGCTAATTCTTTGGGGGAAGGGAAATTGGGGGAACTTCCTTTTGAGTTAATTTAAACGACAAGAATACCACGCCTAGCGCTATGACCGTTGAATTTAAATACCAGCTACTGAGTGGAACTTGAGTCAGCTCAAGCATTTTTCCTATCCCGTACGCGGCCATGCCATAACCTAACATGTAGGAGGCCATGATCCATCCTGATACCCTTTCCGCAATAGATTCGAAACCTTTTTGCCCAAAACTAAATGTTAATGGGAAAAATCCCGAGCACGACAGGCCAGCTAAAGCAAATAAAAGTATCCCGGCCGTCGGCGAAGAAGACCTGGTCACGGCCACCAGTGAACCTGTTATTAATATTGGTAAAATCCTGTACACCCAGCGTGGTGAAACCCAGACGGACAAGATCGAAATCAAAAGCCTTCCTGCACTGACCATCACCCAAAAAGCTGCCAGGGCGTCTCCTGCCCCTTGAATCGAAACACCTTTTTCTTTATTCAAAAAAATAATCGCCCAGTTGGCAAAAATGGTTTCACAAAATCCGTAAAGAAAAACAATGAGCATGAACAAACGGACCCTGACCGGCAGAAAAACACCACGTTCTCCTGCAGGTCCTGATGGCAAAACAGCTGCCCTTTCATCGTTCAAAGGCAAAATAAAAGCCCCTGCCAAAAGGGCCATTAAAGCCGCAATCACCGCCACCGGAAGAATCCACCATCCCATTTTTACAAGGACAGTGACTAAAAACGGGGCTAAGGCAGTACCTATTCCCAAAAGGGTATGCAATACCGTCAAGGCAGAAGCAGAATTTTTGGGGAAAAAATTCGTTGCATAAACATTGATGGTAGGAAGTGTTGCGCCAAAACCGGCGCCTACAAAGGTGGTCCCAAAAATAACAAGGATATAAGCGGCATGGTGGTTGTCCGCAACTAATTGGCTTGCCGCGATCAGGGCCATGGCCAGAAGATTAAAGAACAAACCTCCCCGGTAAACTGCCTTCATCCCCCATCTGCGCGCCAAGGATGGGCCCAGAAGCGAGGCGATGATGGCGGTGACCACTTGGGGAATAAAAAGCAATCCGTATTCGCTGCTTGAAAAACCGAATGTACCGGTAAAGATCAGGCTTGCCGCAGGCACCACAACCAGGGCCAGGCCCTGAAAAAGGCCTGTGAGATAAATACATGCAATTTCTAATTGGCGTATCATGAATAGGTGCGCTCTAAAAGCTTAAATAATTTTTCCCAGTGCCGTTTGAGCGCTGCCTCATTATACGCCGGGAGGTCTGCCATTGTAAAGCCATGAGCAGCACCGCGATAAAGCTCTGCTTCATACCGCAGGCCGGAGCGCTCCAATGCTTTTTGCAGGCGTTCTATTTGCTCTGGAGGCATGGAATTGTCATTATCAGCATGGGCGATATAAAGTTCCGCTTTGATTTTACCCAGATGAAGATGCGGGCTGTCCGGCAAGGGGTTGATAGAGAGAAGCTGGGAGCTGATAGGGAAAAACAAGGGGCCCATAGAGAAACCCAGGGGGCTGATAGGGAGAAAGTTGCGGAAGAGAAGTTTCGTAAGCAGACAGATGAGTTAAAAATTAGAGAAGGGCAATTAAGGCAAGGGGCTGACAGGGAAAAGCTCGCCGAAGAGCAACTGCATATCCGGACCAAGGCCATAGAATCCACCTTCGATGGTATTTTTATTATCGATGCCAAGAAGCCTGATTTTTCCATTATATATGCCAACCCGTCTTTTTATACCCTTACCGGTTATTCAAAAAGCGAGGTCATCGGAAAGAATTATTTTTTACTTAACGGGCTTCATGACAACTTGCGTCTTTATGAAGAAATAAAGCAAAACCTGCTCCTGGGAAGGCCTTTTCATGGGGAGATGCTGAATTTTAAGAAGAGCGGCGAAAAGTTTTGGAGCCTGCTGCGTATTACCCTGGTGCGCGATAAAAACGGGATCATCACCCATTATGTGGGGAATAAGACCGATACAACATTAATGAAGCAGCGGGATTTAGAGATTATGGAACAGCGCGAGGAGCTTTTGCATGTGACCAGGGTGGGAAAGCTTGCGGAATTTGTATCTTCTTTGGCCCATGAGATCAGCCAGCCGTTGACCGCCATTCTTTCGTATGCCCAGGCAGCCCAACGTATGCTCAAAGACAGAGAGCCCCAAGTTCAGGAAATCTTAGGGTACATTATTAATGATGATCAGCGGGCCTCTGAAGTTATCCGGCGCTTGAGATACCTGTTAAAAAAGACCAAGCCTGCCTTCGAGTCACTTGATATTAATGCCGTTATTAATGATACGGTCACGCTTATCATGCCTCAGGTCACGGCAAAGGACAAGGTCGTTCGATTGGAATTGGATAAAGGCCTTCCGCTTTTCATGGGAGACCGGATACAATTGCAGCAAGTTCTTTTGAACCTTATCAGCAATAGTTTAGAAGCGATGGAGACCAGTAAAGATTCCCATGAACTGATGGTCAAGACATCGCGTCATGATAATGATATGATCATGGTAGAGGTCAAAGATTCAGGGTGCGGTATTCCGGAGGAGAATATGAAAAAACTTTTTACCCATTTCTTTACGAATAAGCAGGATGGTTTGGGCATGGGCCTGTCTATCAGCCGGTCCATTGTGGAAGCGCATGGCGGACACCTGGATGCCAAAAACAATCTGGACCACGGTGCCAACTTTTATTTTACAATCCCCGTTAATATTGGAGAATAGTTAATGAGCGGTTCCATCATCTATGTGGTGGATGACGATGTCTCGGTTTGCAAGGCCTTGTCCTTATTGTTAAAGGCAAACGGGTTTAAGGTTGAGACCCTCACACAGGCATCTGATTTTTTGGCTTTTAAGCATCCTAAGGTACAATCATGCCTGGTTTTGGATATCCGCTTGCCTAATATTAATGGGTTTGCCCTCCAGGAAATGATGGCCCAGCGGGGAATTATCACTCCTATTGTCTTTATTACCGGACATGGGGACATCCCTATGAGCGTCAAAGCCATGAAGGCTGGAGCGATTGATTTTTTGCCTAAGCCTTTTACTGAAAAGAAATTACTTGATGCCATCACCCTTGCTATCACTAAAAGCAAGTTCCAAAATGTAAAACAGGCTGAAGTTGGAAAAATTAAGGAACGTATCAAGACCTTGTCCCCGCGGGAACTGGAAGTTTTTACTTTTGTGGCCCAGGGCATGATGAATAAAAATATTGCTACCAAGCGGGGCACATCCCTTCAGACTATCAAGGTCCACCGCGGTCGCGTCATGCAGAAGATGCAGGCCAAAACCGTGACCGAACTCATCCACTTCGCCCAAAAAGCCGGCCTCACCACTGCTTCAAGCTAATCATCCGTCGCTGCCATCTGTTATACCTCGGTACAATTGATTCGTTTTGCCCTGCCCCTAGAATAGCGGAATGTTAAGAAAAAGCATTATCACCGCTCTTTTTTGTTTGGCTGGTTTTTCACAAGCCTCTTTTGCGGCTGTCAATTTAAGTGTTAATCCCATTGATGGAAGCAATACCCTGCGGTTTGGAAAAATACCTGCCGCAGGAATGGAGCAGGCCCAGGAAATCCATATCCGTGTAAGCTCAACCAATGGAAACCGCTATCAGATTTTTCAAAGGGTCCTTGAACCCATGATGGATGAAAAAGGAGATGCGTTGAATCTGCAAGTCATGGAGACCCGGACTTTGCCTAATTCCAATAGCTACGGGACGCTTTATTTGCAGAATTCAGACCATTTGAGCATGGGTGATCAGCTGGTGTACTCTTCCAGTGAAAGCGGTGAGAGTGATTCTTTTATTATTGGATACTCTCTTAATCAAAATATGGTCAATGCCAACGGAAGTTTCAGGGGCCGGCTTATCTTTACGGTACGCGGCATGGGTAATGGCTCCAGTGACCAGGCGACCATTGATGTGTTTTTGGATACTTCTTCAAATTTAAAAATATCGGTCAAAGGTGCCCATGATCCAGGACGGATACGTGTCAGGAGTTCTGATATTACAGAGAAAGCAGCTGATTTTGTTAACGTATCATTTTCCGGAAATTCAGGCCAGGACATACGGATCTATCAGCAGCTCGAAGCGGTACCCCAAAATGGATCGGGCCAGGAATTGGGCAGGGATGTCCTGCAATTGGATGCTGAAAGCGATGACGCGCAATCTTTACGTATCCAAGGCCTTAGTCCATTGAAGGACAATAGAACGCTCATTTATTCCAGTAATAAAGATGCGGATAATTTTGTCATTTATTTTTTGGTCAACGCGGACCAAATTCAACAGCAGGATGCGGGTACGTATGCCGGTAAAATAAATTATGTGGTGGAAGCCGGTCCAAGCAAGAAAGAATTCCCTATTGATATCCAGTGCGAGATACCGCCTGTATTCTCCATGAACATAACAACACCTCCAGGAGGGGTCAGCTTTACCCATGTGCTGGCCATCAACCCTCCCCAGGAAAAGCAAGTGCTGGTAACGGTCCTTTCTAATCTTCATAAACCCTATCAAGTTTCCCAAGATCTTCAAACAAGCATGACTAATAACCAAGGGAAGGAGTTCAATAATAAGTATTTCACCATTCAAGTCCAAGTTCCGTCAGGCCAAAAAGGCCAGACAGACTTGACTGAATTTATTCCCGTGCAAACAGGCGAGTATCCGATTTTTTCTTCGGATGCTCAGGGTAGTGGGGCCACTTTTGAAGTGGCGTATCGCCTGCAGGGATATGCCCAGATGAGTCCTGGTGATTTTTTAGCACCGATCAGACTTTCTTTAAACCAAAAATAATTCCGACGTAACGTCGGAATCATCCCGATCCTGAAAGCGAGGGATCTATAAATTAAAAAAGGAGAATATATGAAAAATAAATTAAGTTTAATTTTAGCAGGGTTACTCCTGTGCATCAGCCAGTCTGCAATGGCGCAGACGGTGGATTCATTAACAGTGTCAGCCACCATTCCGAATGCATCGGGCCTGCAGTTAACAGTGACCCCGGTCAATGCGTCGAGTGGTACTGCCGGTACGTCTTCTACCAGTGCGACCACGATTCCTTTTGGTACGTTGGTTTTTAATACTGCCAACAATATCTACGAACCGACAAATTATTACACTGTTGGCATCGGTACGACAGGCGGCGCAGGGACCCCGACGGTCTCTGTAACCTATACCGAAGGGACCAATCCTAATAATCCAGGCACCAGCACTAACGGTTTAGGTACTAAAGCGACAGCCACCTTTATCACAGTGGCCAGTAACGGTGCGCAGACAGTATCGTCTTTGGGCAAGAAAAGGCTTATCGACTTAACCGGTACTGCGGGAGCCATGGGTACGCCTCCTGCTGGTTCATCTGAACAGGTGGATGTGGGTATTTGGACCGGGAGCACAACGGCTCCTGCTGATCCATCAAATGGTACGCCATTTTCAAATACTGATGTGGCGGGCACGTACACAGGTACGTTGACCTTCACAGCAACATCACTGTAAGGTTCGCAGTCATGATCAAAAGGATTATTTTTTTATTCTTCTGTGCGGTGGGCTTACCCACCGCACAGGTCCATGCCCAGGTATTTCTTGAGCAAGCCAAGGTGTCTTTGGATGTCTCCGCCGGAGAGCATCGCGACGGATCTTTGTTGGTCCACAATACGTCTTCCAGTCCAATCAATATCAGGGTCTATTGGGAGGATTTTGAATATAAGGCCCCTTACGACGGCACCAAGAATTTCCTGCCGGCAGGGACAGCGCCGGGGTCTGCCAGTCAATGGGTCACTTTTTCCCCCCAGGAATTTCTCATCCCTGCTTTCGGCCGGCAAAAGATCGATTATACGGTCACTGTCCCAAGCCAGATAGAGGAGGGGCATTACGGCGTGCTTTTTTTTGAAAGAAGTATCGCCGGAAAGCTCAATGATGAAGCGGTCAACCTTGTCACCAGGATCGGTTCGTTATTTTTTATTGAACCCGCCAATAAGATCAAAAAAGCTGCCCTGCAGGATATTGGACTAAAGGCAAATAACATCACGGCCAGTTTTGTCAATCAGGGTAACGTTGTCCTTATACCCCGGACAACATACTACGTGATGCAGGGGCAGGGATTGGTCCTTCTTCGCGGTGAAACAAAAAAGCTGTATGTGCCTCCGGGAGTGTCCGCGCCGTTGGAAATTCCGCTAAAGGGGCGATTCGGACAAGGGCATTACACCTTGGTCGTTAATTCCGATTTGGGAGATGGGGATGCGGTGGTAAAGGAGATAGGGCTGGCCGTGGATCTTTCCGGTCAATTAATAATAGAAAACTCCCAGGATTAAATGGTGTGGACCTCCGTTACGATCAAAAGAATCGCAATAGGGGGCCTTGGTCTTATCTTTGCGGCAGCTTTGTCCGTACCTGCATTGGCGGACCAATCCATAGGCTATCAGTATTATTTCAAAGAAGGCCTCAAAGCTTTTAAGCAACACAATAGCCATAAGGCCTTGCGCTTTTTTTTGATCGCTCAAATTTACGATCCTAATGATACAGATCTTAATGGGTACATAAATATTTTAGAAACCATCCCTCAACCATCTGCTGTCCCGCAACTCATCCCACAACCCATCCCGCAACCCATCCCGCAATCTCAGGCCTATACGCCGTCTGTCCAACCGCAGCCGGTGGCTGTTACGCCACCGGCCGTTATTTACGTTCCGCCGGAGCTGGCAAAACACCCTCCGGAAATCCTATCGCTGGACCAGATAAGCAATAGTGGTCAAATGAGACCAAAATTGCAAATGGCCTATCATTCGTCCATTATCATTGAAGGCAGAAATATCCAAAGATTTTTAGTGGTAGATGAAGTCTTTATCGGGGTACGGACAATTGATACTGACCATCTGCAGATTGATGCGTTAAACATTGGTACCACCTATCTTCATATTTGGGACAATTCAGGCAGGCATTCTTTTTATGTGGAAGTTGTTTTTCCCCCGAGCACCAACTCCGGCGGGTCTCAAGTGATGAACGGAGTCTACCATTCGCGGCCATTTATAGCTACTTATACCAATGACTGGAGCACTTATTATTCCGGCAAGAATGTCTCTGGTCTCAAACGTCAAAGTTATGAATTGGACCAATCCCTGGCAGTTAAAGGAGAGACCCCTTATGGGTATTTTGATACTTCCGGCAGTTACAGTGATGTTGATTCATTTTCTGAAGTAGATACGTATACGATAGGCTTAAGTCAAATACCTCTTGAAGGCACGAGTGATTTTAATTTGCGCGCCTTTGATGCTTTAAGGTATTTATCGCCATTGACAATGCCCACCACACGCCTAAGAGGCGCTTTCGCGGATGTTGATTTGATGGGGGATACGTTAGGTTTATCCGTCAGTCATGGCCAGGAACAACAACCTTTGGAATTTATTGACACTGGAGAGAATCAATTTATTGATTCTTATATTGATGCCGTGAAATTGACTCTTTTTCCTAAAAGTAATGATCAATATTCCTTTAATTTCGCCACTGCCTACGGCCCTGACCATCCGGGCTATTTGAGTGAGCATGTGTATTCCCTCCAGGCACAGCACCAGTTTAACGAATACCTTACCTTTAACGCGGAAGAAGGCTCTGACAGCAGCCATGATGCCTCACTGGCATCCTTGAAATGGGAGGACGGAATGTTTAAGACAGGTCTCAATTTCAGGAATATAGATAAAGATTATTCCACCATTTCAACCTTGCCTTCCTATCAAGGAGAAACAGGGGCGGTGTGGACAACTGATACGGATTTTGAGAACATTAAGGAAGACACCTTTGTTGAGGCGTATCAGGATCATCTCTATGGTAACCCTGATGATCCCGGCGCTTATAATTATGATGGTAACGGGCATCTGCAAGCAAACTTGAGCCCGGATCTCTGGAGTGACACCGATGTTAATTATGTCAATACTCAAGGAGAGCTTTCCCCAACGAGCAGTCTTGGGTTAAATGAGCGTATTTCCAGAAGATTTGATATCTGGAATTCCCTGCAGGGGACTGTTTTTGGGGGTGCTGGTTATCAAAACAGCCATTCCCCGGGTTCGGGCATTTCTGATTATGACAGTGAGGATGTGATTACCGGCATTCAACTGCCTTTGACACATCAAATATCCTCTTATGCCAACTATGAATATTACTGGTTGGACCAGCCTGATGCCGGCGGTAATTCTAATCCCAGTGTCATCAACGCGGGTTTTGAATATGTCAAACAAGTCAATCCAAAACTGTCTTTTACTTCCCAATTGGATTACCACGATGAGTTGGGGGTCCAATCCGGTAATACCAGTTTTCTTTCCGGGGAAGAAAGCGTGATCGTGACCGCCGGCTTCAACTATAATCCCACACCGGACTTGAATTTTTTCGGTGACTGTGACGCAAGTAAGGTCTTGTCGCATACAGGCGATCCTTCCTATGATGATTTTGAAGTGCATTTGGGAGTGCGCATTACTTTTGGAGGCGCCACGTATTGGGACCCTTTGGGGACTGTATCGGGGATCGTATTTAAAGACAGGAACGCAGACGGTCATTTTGTTTTAGGGGATGAAGGTATTGCGGGTGTTAAAGTGAAAGTCGGAGATAAAGAAGTCACCACAGATCGATATGGCCGTTACCGCATAAAAATACGCGCTAAGGGTGTGGATGTGGTCCCGGTATTGGACACTGTCCCGGGCGGGCTCATTTTTTCAACCCCGCAGACGTTGAATGTTGAGGTAATCCAAGGCCGCACTAGCCATGCTGATTTCGGTTTGATCAGCCAGACCGGGATTTACGGCATAGTTTTCGTGGATAAGAATGGTTCCGGCGTCCCGGACGAAGGCGATCGGTTTATTGGAAAGGTGAAGGTGGTCCTAGATGGCAATATCATCCAGCACAGCGATTCCCACGGGGCATTTTATTTCAGAAAAGTGTCTCCGGGGAAGCATGTCATTTCGATCGATATTAACACGCTCGGGCTTGATATGGTGCCGCTTATAAAATTGGAAAATAAAATAGATGTCGCGGAAGGCACGAATTACCTGTTTAACATTCCCGTTAAGACCGAAAAAGCGCAAAGCCAGGAAAAGTAAGCTGATTCCTTTAAGGTACCACGATAGAAGTGAGGTTGATGATTTTGTTATTTCTAATGACGGTTTGGGTTTGAGTTTGGGTCAACTGATTATTATTCTCCATAACATGTTCCGGTAAGGTGGCAGAAACTTCTAATGATGTGGTCCTGCCGCCGCAATAGGCAGGTACGGTTTGCATGAAGATAACAGTTGTCAAAAAGAGCAGGGTGAGAAATTTGAACATTTGCCCTCCATTGGTAACCAGACAGCCTTGCTCGATCCCTTGGGATCAAAGTTTAGGCTCACGGCTTTGCGTCCTACTTTTTAAAATAGTTTGCCTTTTTCAATTTAAAGAGCGTACTTCTATGTTACAATCAAAATATAACATATATTCCACTCATTTGCCAACCCATCGAACTATGCCAGGGCTTTTTTATTGCGCTATTTTTATTTTGTTTTTTCTTTCCGGATGCGCCAGCGAACGGCAGGCTGTTCCGGAAAATTTAAGCGACAGCGCTCAAATTATAGGAATACCTCCTGACTCTCGTGCGGTTTGGGGGCAACCGAACAGTGTTATTACGCAAGATTATTGTTCATCGCTAAAAAAGGATACGAAGGATTGTTTTTCGATCGATGATCAGGGGAACAAGACTTATTCCGTGCTTCTTATCTCTTCCGGAGCGGAAAACGGCGCTTTTGGCTCAGGCTTACTGAAAGGGTGGTCGCAGTCAGGGTCCCGCCCTGTTTTTAAGATCGTCACCGGGATAAGCACGGGTGCCATTATGGCACCCTTTGCTTTTTTGGGAAGCGCTTATGATCAGAAGCTGGAAGAAATATATACGACACATTCAACAAAAGATGTGTACAGGTCAAAAATAATCCCTTGGGATTCCCTTGTCAAAAATTGGCCGTTAAAGCGGCTTATTGATAAATACTTTGATAAGCAGGTATTACGGGAGATCGCCAAAGAATACGATAAAGGCCGGCGGCTGTATATAGGCACAACCGATTTAGATACCCAGCAATTGATTGTTTGGAATATGGGGGAAATTGCCTCGGTGGGCGATGGTACAGCCCTGGCCATATTCCGTAAGATTATTTTGGCTTCTGCATCAATGCCGGGCGCGTTTCCGCCGGTGTACTTTCAAGCTAAAGCAAACGGTAAGACTTATGAAGAAATGGATATGGATGGAGGGGTCACAAAACAGGTATTTTTGCCCTATAATGTACTACAGAGCTTTAAAAAGGCCTCTGAGAACCAGCCGGGAATGAATATCGATCCCTCTAAATTAAGGTATAAGATTTATATCCTCTTAAATACTTTTTCCGACCCTGTTTGGACGCAGGTCCCTGACAAGATCATATCCATTGTGATACGCACCATCGGCACCATCATCAAGGCCCAAAGTATCGGGGATGTCTACCAATTATATGCTTTTACGAAATTAGGGAACGGTGACTTTAATCTCGCCTGCATTCCTAAAGGGTATATACGCCATGACAAGGAGTTTTTTGATATCGTTGAAATGAAAAGGCTTTTTGATTTAGGTTTTAAAGAAGCTTCCCGGGGTTATCATTGGAAAAAGACGCCTACCGGCGACTTGGAATAAAAATCCCGCACCACACATCTATATAGTACCTTGGTACAATTGATTCATTTTGCCGCATCACTAAAATAGCTTCATCATGGAACAGGATTCAGATTGCTGGGAAAAATTAATTGAGCATATCAAGGTAAATAGTTCACGGCTTGTGAGTTATTTTAAAAGGGAATTTTCTGTGGAAAAAGGGATAGATAACATGGTTTCAGATGAGGATTCCGGCGGGCTTCATCATGAACAATAAAAAAGAAATGATGCAGTTTTGTGTCGCAGGAAGCATCGTTACCGCCACTGATTTTAGTATTTATTATGTTTTATTTCATTTTCTGCCATATAGCATAGCCAAGGGGATTTCATTTGCATCCGCTGGTGTCGTCGGGTATTTGCTTTGTAAATACTGGACATTTAAGAAAGACCAAATTTCCTTTACTGAAGTCATCCGTTATGCGTTCATTAATTTTGTAGCTTTAGGGATTAATGTTTTCGTCAATCATTGTGTCCTGGGCCATTGGCCGGGGGCTGTTTTGACGGCTTTACTGATTGCCGCGTCATTAACAGGTATATTTACCTTCATTTGTTTTAAATGGTGGGTTTTTAGGTCTAGCCCGAAAGAAGAGAGTCATTTTAAGTGGTGGCAATGGCTTCCCTGGAAATATTTAATCAGGAGTGCCGCGCGGTCCCAGGGTTTTTTAGATCCGATCAAACTTTTGTCCCAATTACAGAATTTTGCCCAACCCTCAGAGGTGGCGGCTCCGACGGAATTGATACGTTCAGGCGTTGTCCTGCATGCGCGTGGTTTGATCAATAGCCTGGCCATCCAGCATAATCTTGACTGGATCTGGCCCTATTGGGTGGAATGCCAGTATGACCCCCGCAGTGAAGCTTTTGTCCCACGGTCTTTTTCGGTGACCCAAATTAATCTCACCCATCGCAACTGGACAGCTTTGGGTGTGCCTGACAGCACTGAATTTCCTATTGTCGATCCCCGCGGCCTTTTGACCCCCTTTTACGATAGCTGGTCTATTGATGTTTGGATCATCCCGGATGAAGGAGAACCATTGGTCCCTTCACGATGCCTGAATGTGTCACAAAAAATGCTGATGGATCATAATTTGTGTGTGGTTACAGAGTCGAGCCAGGACCAATTAAAGCTTCAATTAAAATGTCAAGTGATCGGTCCGGCCCAAGCGCCCATATGCCGGATGAAGGTTACCGCATTTTCAGCTGACAGGGCAAATTTAGTCATTTCTATCCGTCCCTATAATCCGGAGGGAGTCAGTTTCATCAACAGTATTGCCCTCCTGAAAGATGGATCGGGTTGGAAGATAAATCAGGAAAATTTTGTTTATTTTGATAAGCCTGCTGACCAGTATGTTTTTTCCGATTATAATCGCGGCGATGTTTGTGGCCGTTTGTCTTCGCTCGATGAAGAAAAAGAAGCTTCCTGCAAGGTCGGCATGGCCACCGCGGCCGCTTTATATTCACTTGATGCTGGGAAGTTATTGGAAGTTAAAGTTTCACTTCCTTTAGCGAAAGGCGTCATTGAAAAAGAACCTCATGTGGATGATCAGGCAATGGCCCAACTGGCATGGAAGGAAAGCCTTCAGGGTGCTTGTTCCTTACAAATTCCCGATGCACATTTCCAGTCTCTATACCAAGCGGCCATCCACACCATGGTTTTACATTCTCCCAAGGAAGTTTATCCGGGGCCTTTTATTTACCGGCGGTTTTGGTTTCGGGATGCTGCTTTCATTTTATATGGCTTGTTATGTGTCGGCTTAAAGGACCGTGTCAGACGGGCTTTGGATTGTTTCCGCGCGCGACAGACACTCCATGGGTATTTTCTTTCTCAAGAAGGGGAGTGGGATTCTAACGGAGAAGCCTTGTGGATCATGCTCCAGTATTGTGAGATGACAGGTAACCTGCCTCCTCAAGAATGGAGGCAGTCAATCATCAAGGGCGGCAAGTGGATTTATAAAAAACGTTTACCCAATGATTTGTCATCTCCTCACGCCGGCTTATTGCCTTCAGGTTTCAGCGCCGAGCATTTGGGTCCCAATGATTTTTATTATTGGGATGACTTTTGGGGGGTTGCCGGATTAAAAGCAGCAGCCTTTTTGTGCGATGCCTACAGGGACGATGACGAGGCGGTCTTTTTTGCAGGCGAAGCAAACACCTTACTTGCGAATATTGATCAAAGTTTAAAGAAGGTGGAGGAACGTTTAAAAAGACCTGCCATCCCGGCCTCTCCCTATCGCCGTATGGATACCGGAGCGGTCGGCTCTCTGGTGGCCGGTTATCCGCTGCGTATTTTGGGCCCCCATGATCCCAAGGTCCTGGACACGGCTGATTTTTTAATGAAAAATTGCCTGGTCCATGGCGGATTTTTTCATGACATGACGCATTCAGGGATCAATCCTTACCTTACTTTACATTTGGCCCAGGTGCTTTTACGCGCGGGTGATCCCAGGTATTTTGGCCTGATGACGGCAGTGGCTGAACTTGCTTCACCGACCGGACAATGGCCGGAGTCAGTGCATCCTAATACAGGCGGCGGATGCATGGGGGACGGGCAGCATGTATGGGCTGCGGCAGAATGGGTCTTGATGATACGTAATTGTTTTGTCAGGGAAGAAAATGAAGGGTTGATTTTGTGTTCAGGAATTCCCCAAATTTGGCTGGATAAAAAACAAACGATGGCCTTTGGTCCGGCACCTACAAGCTTTGGGGACATTCATGTTTCAATTAAACCGCATGGGGAGCATATTATCGTTGAATGGCATGGGCAATGGTTTGGGCAGGAACCAGCCATTGATATTCAATTGCCGGGATTTGAGAAGGTCAGGACCGTACCGGGCACAAAATCGCTTGTATTGAAAGCAGAGGTCATAAATGGCAGGAGTTCTTGCACCACGATTTGATGATTTTATCGTTTTGAATTCAGGGGAAAAGATATATCCGCAAGAGTTGGAGGAGTTTTATACAAAGACTGCTCCTGTCAAAGAGATGTGTGTTTTTACAGTCTCCGGAATGGAAGGTTTGGCGGAATCGGAAGCTCTTTGGGCGGTGATCCAGCCGAATCTTGATAATTTCAGGGAATTCGGCGAAGTGAACCTGCGCTTTGTATTTAAGGAGAGATTTGATAATGCCTCGGAGGCGCTTCCTTTTTATAAAAGGCTTAAAGGTTTTACGGTAACGCTTGATGAACTGCCTTTAACCACCTTCGGCAAGATCGATAGGTTTGAGATCAAGGAAATATACGAGCCCCGGGTGGTCGCAGGCAAAGAAGGGGCCTTGCCGGTGTCCGGAGAAGTTTCAGAGAATGATCTTTTGTTAACAGGGTCTGTTGCCGGTACAAGAATTTTGCAATGCCTCAAGGCACAATGCGGCATTGGAAGGCCGATCATCCTTGAGGATTCTTTAGAGCTTGACCTTGGGATAGATTCATTGGGAAGGATTGAGCTTACTTCCGGCCTTGAATCAGCTTTTAGCGCTGATTTAAAAGTAGAGTCTGTTTCAAGGGCTTTTAGCGTCAAGGACCTTATTTTGGAAATAACAGATGCGCTTAAAGGTACCAAAGACATTCCTTGGGAAGATCGAGAGACAGCTAAAGGAGAAGATTACTGGAAAGAACATTTAAATGTTCTGCCTAAAGAAGAAACCATGCAGATGCTGGAATTGACCACAGGTTACTTTGCGTGGCTGTTCCGGTTTCTTTTCACAGCTGTCGACTGTTTGTTTTTCAGGGTATTTTTCAATATTAAGCAGGAAGGTGCCCAGAACGTTCCCAAAGAAGGGGCCTATATTTTATATGGCAACCACACAAGTTTTCTCGACGGACCGGCCATCGGCGCCTGCCTGCCGCGCAGGCCGGTGTTTCAGCTTTTTTATTTCGTCTTCGGTCCGTATTTTTTCAGGCCCTTTACAAAAAACCGCGTGTTAAGGAACCTCGTCAAGATGGGAAGATTTATCCCATTTGATTTTTCAAAACATTTTTTAGAAGCCTTGCGCAGTTGTTATTTTGTATTGAAAAATGGCAAAGGCCTGTGTTTTTTTCCGGAAGGGTTACGCAGTACAGATGGTGAAATCGGGGAATTCAAAAAGGGCTTTGGTGTGCTGGCCAAGGAAACAGGTGCCATGCTTGTCCCGGTGGCGATCATGGGGGCGCATGAGGCCTGGCCGAGTACAGCCAAATATCCTAAACGGTATCCGATAAGGCTGAGATTCGGTAAACCTCTTTTTCCTGAGGATTTACAAAAAGAAGGAATGGCGATGGGGGCAGAAGACCCTTACGAAGCCATCTGCATGGCCGCAAGAAAAGCGCTCGTGGAATTAAAAGGAGATAAAAAATGAAAATTTTGATGATGACAAACACCTACGCGCCGATGGTCGGAGGAATAGAGGAATCCATCCGCTCCTTTACGGCTGAATTTGAGAAATTAGGCCAGGAGGTCTTTATTGTTGCCCCTGAATGTGCGGGGATGCCGCCCGATGAAGTCGGCGTGATACGGCTTCGCGCCATCCAGAAGTTTAACAATTCGGAGTTTTCACTCGCCCTGCCCATGTCAAGCCTCTTGCCGGAGCTGATGAAAACCTTTATGCCGGACATTATCCATTGCCATCATCCTTTTTGGATGGGAGACATTGCTCTAAGGCTTGGCAGTGAATACCGTATTCCGTTGGTGTTTACCTACCATACGATGTTTGAACAACACATGCATTACCTGCCGGTCCAGAGTGAAGGGGCGAAGCGTTTTATCATTGATCTTTTTACCGGCTTCGCGAATATGGCGACCCAGGTGATCGTCCCCAGCGAAAGTGTCCGCGCCATCCTTTTAGAGCGTGGTGTCACTACACCGATGACCGTTGCCCCGACAGGTGTGGATTTAGAAAGATTTTCTAAAGGTAATGGAAATGCCGTCCGTCAGCGTTTGGGGATCCCTTTAAATGATCAGGTCATTGGTTATGTCGGCCGCCTGGCTCAGGAAAAAAATTTGGAATTTTTGGGCACCAGTGTTGCGGATTATTTGAAGAAAAACAAAAAAGCCCATTTTTTGGTAGGCGGCAACGGGCCTCTCAAGGACACGATCATAAAGATCTTTGAGGAGCAGGGGGTGGGCAAACGGCTGCATTTAGTAGGAGTGCTTAAGGGCCAGGATTTAGTCGATTGCTACCATGCGATGGATATTTTTGCTTTTGCTTCTTTGAGCGAAACGCAGGGGCTTGTTTTGGTTGAAGCGATGGCTGCCGGTGTTCCGGTGGTGGCCCTGGATGCTCCGGGTGTGCGCGAAGTTGTTAAAGATGGTTATAACGGGAGATTGGTTTTTGAAGAAAACCAGGCCAATTTTTCAGAAGCGATTTTTTGGTGCCTTAAACAATCTTCCGGTGAATTTGTGCAGATGCAGAAGAATTCCCTGGCAACGACAAAGGAATTTGCCATTGATCTTTGCGCCCATAGATTGCTTAAAGTGTACCAGGATGTCAGCCGCAAAGAACATGCCTGGTCTGACCACGAGAACACGGCCTGGGATTCTTTATCAGATCGCCTCAGGAATGAATGGGACATGTTTAAGAATATGATGCATGCCGGTGGGGCGGCCATGGACCCGGATGTTTCCGAAAAACCGCCGATAAAAAGAACGATGGGCCTTTTTCTCAATCTTCCCCGGCTTTTATCCTTAAGCGAATGGACAGCGAGATGAAATCATCAGGGTATCAAATCACCCCGGATCACCATAAAATTTTTTACGACCTGTTTAAAGCTGCCCACAAGAAGGTCATCATTATTGCGCATGGTTTTTTTAACAGCAAACAGGCCGTTATTTTAAAGCAGTTGGGAGAGTCGTTAAATGATGAATACGATGTTATCCTGTTTGATTTTAGAGGCCACGGGAAGAGCAAAGGACTGTTTTATTGGACGGCAAAAGAATATTTGGACCTGGTGAGCATTGTCGAATTTGCAGGCATGAGTTATGAGCGCATTGGGTTGATCGGGTTTTCATTGGGTGCTGCCACCAGCATTATCGCTGCCTCCAAGACCTCCCTGATCAACAGCATTATTTCTATCAGCGCGCCGAGCGAATTCGCAAAGATCGATTACCGGTTTTGGGAGCTCGATGTTAAAAATGACCTGTTTTATAATTTGTTTGGTGAAGGAAGGAAAGGCAAAGGTGTCAGGCCCGGGCCATTTTGGTTTAAGAAAGAAAAGCCTCTTGAGGTGGTGAAGAAAACAGAGACCCCTATTTTTTATATCCACGGCGAAGCGGATTGGGTCGTTCGCTATTGGCATTCAGAGGAACTTTATAATAATACGACCGCTCCTAAACGGTTAAGTATTATCAAGAATGGGCCGCATGCTGAGTACCTTTTTCTTAAACATAAAGACGAGATGCTGCGTTTGATCCGGGAATGGTTTAAGGAAACATTAATGAATTGATATTATACCCGGGTATAATTGACGTATTTTGCCCCTATCCATAGAATATCCACATCAAAATGATCAATTTACACTATCGCAGTCAAGCCAAAGAATTAATAGATGGTCCCCATGGAGATGCGGCGGCATTACGGCAAACATATGACCAGATAAAAAGTATTAATGTTTGTACTTTGGGGTATTGGCCGATCATGAGCGCGGTCAAACATTTCCTGACGCGATATGGGCATGATTATAAAATAAAAATCCTGGATATCGGATGCGGCAATGGAGAAATGCTCAGGCGCATTGATGATTACGCGCGTTTAAAAAATTTTTCTGTAGAATTAACAGGCATTGACTTAAACCGTGAAGCGATCTCAGCCGCCGTTGAACTCTCGGCTTCCGGGATTAATTATATCCATGGCGATATATTCGTTGATGGCATGGGAACTTATGATTTGATCATTAATTCATTGGTCATGCATCATTTGACCGATGATGAGATCGTGAAGCTGATGCAATGGATGGGCAGCCATGCACGTATCGGGTGGTATATTGGCGACCTTCACCGCCATGCACTGGCCTATTATTTTATCAAATATTTCGTTAAACTCCGCCGGTTTAACCATCTGGTTTGCCACGACGCCCCACTGTCCGTTGCCCGGAGTTTCCGACGGGAAGAATGGGCCGGTCTTTTGGCCCGGGCGAAGTTTAATTTAGATTCGATCAAAGTTTCCTGGTACCCTAATTTTCGCTATGGGGTCCGTTATGAGAAATTTTTAACGCTGCACGCTGGCAGCTGAAAATGAAAGGCATTGAACATGGAACGGCAGTCTTCAAAAACAATTATTCAGGATGTTAATACGGCCAACCCGCCGCTTTGTCTGGAACAGCAGGAAATTTTAGCTGCTGTTATTGACACCATCAAACCATCAGGCCGTGCGTTGGGCCTTTACAGGAGTTTTTTATCAGATGAGGGGATCCATCAACGGTATTTTGCCTCGGACAATCTGCAGCAATTGTTAAATGAATCGGTGGATGAGAAGATGCAGCGCTTTGAACACTGGGCGGTGAATTTATCAGTTGAAGCCGCCCGGAAACTTTTGCAAAAATGGGATTACAGGCCCCAGGACATTGACGCCATTTTTATATCGACTTGTACCGGTTATCTTTGCCCCGGTTTAAGCACCTATGTCAGTCAACGGCTTGGTTTATCGGAAGATATTTATACCCTGGATTTGGTCGGCCTTGGATGCACGGGCGCCTTGCCGGCTTTACGGGCAGCCGACGATTATTTAAACAGGTATCCGGATTCGACAGTCTTGGTCATTGCCGTGGAGATTTGTTCTGCGGCCACTCATTGGGCTGAGAAACCGGAGCTCATTTTATCGAATGCCATTTTTTCTGATGGTGCTGCCGCTGTCTTGCTGACTAACAGGGAAAAAACACCGGGTCTGCGCATCAACAGGATATCTTCTGTTTTGTGGCCCCAATTCCGTAATGAATTGCGTTTTAAATACCTTAATGACCGCCTTTGTAATGTGATTTCATCCAAGGTCCCGGAAATAGTCGCCAAAGCCATCCAAACTCTTTATAAAAAACCTTCGAAGGACAATACCCATTATGCCTTTCATGCGGGGGGAAGAAAAGTATTGGATGCCATACAGGCGCGCAATGGGCTTGCGGATGAGCAGATGCTGCCTTCGCGTCAGATTTTGAGGGAATACGGCAATATGTCTTCCCCGTCGGTATTATTTGTCTTAAAGAGGATTTTAAAACAGAAATTGCGGGATAAAGACCCGGTTGTTTGTTTTGCTTTCGGTGCCGGTTTCCTGGCCTCAATGCTCCAGGCTGAATGGCAGGCATGATTATATTTACTGCCCGCGAGATCGATCTTCAGTAGTATACCTCGGTACAATTGATTTTATTTTCCCCACCCCTAGAATGCCGTCATGAAGTCAGACGAATGACGGCAGAAAAAATGTAGAAACCAAGCAACAGAATAAAGGATGGTGTCCCATGAATGTAAAATATTTAAAAATGATTTTTGCAGTGACGGCCTCAATGGTATTCACCGGCATTTCTGCCCGCGCTGCTGAGATGATGCAATCCGATGTGCACCAGGTCCCGGGAGAGATTATGTGGGTGGACCTTCAGTCAGGCCAGTTACAAGTCCAAACCGATACGGCCCCTGTGGGAGATTTAACAGAATTCCGGATTGACCGGGACGAGACCCGTGTCAAGAGTGATCCGGATAATGAGTTTCTTCAGATCAATGATTTACACCCGGGCCAGGATGTCACCGTTGATGTGGTCAACGGTAATGAAGGGAAGATCGTCCAAAGGATCATTACTGAGCCCAGGCCGGCTTCCGATTTTATGGAAGCCTATGGTGCCATTGGGGCCATTGATTTCTCATCCGGCACCTTTACCCTGGTAGGCAGGCAAAGGGTCAGTGAAGAGGAAGAAACAAATGTGACATATTTTTCTTTTGATCCTAAAAACATCATTGTCATGCAAAGCCCCAACAGGCACATGGACCAAATAGAAGTGAAGTCAGGTGATGTGGTGAGGATTGAATTCGTGGTGATAGACGGAAAACGGATGGCACATGCCATTACGGTGTTTTCTCCGTCACCGGAAGTCATCAATACAAGCGTGACGGCAATCGCTTCACAAAATAATGATATCAATAGCATTGTCGGCCCGCGGGGCCCGACCGGTCCTGCCGGTATGGCAGGAGCACAAGGATTGACAGGACCCACAGGCCCTGCAGGTGCTGTATTAGTTGGTGAAGCTGGTGCAGTAGGCCCTGTTGGCCCAACAGGCGAACAAGGTTTTACCGGTCCAAGAGGACAGGCAGGTGATGTTGTGAGAGGTCCTATGGGTGATGTGGGAGCGACTGGTGCTACAGGTGCACAAGGCGCCATGGGGCAAACAGGGCAACAAGGCAATAGCTTAAATGGTTTCACGGGCCCCGTGGGTGCAGCTGGTCCTCAAGGCCCACAAGGTCCAATTGGAGATGCCGGTGCTACGGGCCCTACGACAGTTGGTCCGACCGGCCCTGCTGGTTATGCAGGTTCGGCAGGTGAACAGGGGGCAGTTGGTGATTCAGGTCCTCAAGGCATTACAACAAGCGGTGTCGCTGGTTTGGCTGGTCCTTCCGGGGATACAGGAGCGACAGGTGCGGCAGGAGAAGCTGGTGATCAAGGTGCTGCAGGCAGGGTTGGAAATTGGGTTTCTTATAAGGAGTTTAATTTCGCTCCCACTTATAGCGCTCTTAGCTCTGTTGGTTTGGAGAAGGTGTCCGAAATGGCATCCTATATGAAGGATAATCCATCATTACAAATCGGCATCGATGGTATTGCAGCTAATGCTGACGATCAGGATCTCAATGATCTTCGTGTCGCCTCGATTCAGCAGGCATTGATCAATGATGGCGTGTCAGCTGACAGGATCAAGATAGGTGAGTTTGGCAATAAAATCTTCAGGCGTGATGGGCGTATCCCGATATTCTTTAAAACAGCCTGATCACGAACATAAAAATAAGAAAGGCAGGATAGAAAAATGTTAGGACAAATATCGAGATTCAGATCGGTTTTGGCTTTAATTTTCGGGTTGTCCATGTTGTCTGCAAGCGCATTCGCGCAGGGATATGGCCATCAGGGAGGTTATCATGGCAACCGCTATCACTACCGCGGCGGCCATTGGTATAATCAAGGGGAAGTCATTGTGCCCAATATCATAGTCGGAGAAGAGATAGTGGCCCTTCCGCCGCAGTATACGACTGTTGTCGTCGGGAACGTGCCTTATTACTACTATAACAATATGTATTATAACCAGGCACCTGATGGCGCTTATGTGGTCGTTGCGGCACCGGTCCGCCCGGCCCGTCCCTTTCTCGGGATCCGTGTGAATTTATAAGTCATAAAGTTTTTAACTTCACCGTCATCCTGGCCCGCCAGGAATTCATGGTAGGTCAGGATGACGGATAACTATTAAAAAAGGAGCAAAGATCATGACAACAGAAACCCAAGCCAGGACAAGTAATGCAAAGATCAGTGAAGCCCTTGAACTCTTGAATGAGGCAGCCAGGGAAAAAAGAGATGAGCTTAAAGGTCTTATGGCCAATAGATATGCGCATATCCGGGAGGCAATGAATTCCGGTGTAGAGCATGCCCAGGAAGCGATCACCCAAGGCAAGGAAAAGGTCAAGGCAATAGCAGGCGACGTTGATAAACGCGTGCATAAGGACCCGTGGCCCTATATCGCCGGGGCTGCCGCTGCATCTCTCTTATTGGGTTATTTGATGGGATCTAAACGTAAATAATTCTTGAACCTTAAGGGTGTGATTATGACGACGCCTATGCGCCGGTTATTTCAACAATTGGTTTCTTCTTTTTTTCTTTTTAATATTGTCAGGCAATACAAGCATAAAACTTCTTTGATAAAGATAAAAGCCGCCCAAGCCTATGTTCTTGCAGTGAAGAAAACAAGGGGTTTGTTTTTAGGCGCTTTATTCGTGTTGGTTTCTTTTGTCTTCCTTATTAACGGCTTATGTTTGGTCCAAGCGGCATTTTTTACCTATTCGATGTGGAGCAATGAAACAAAATTCGTTGCGGCCCTGATATTGGGCGGGATAGAATTTTCGGCGGCAACAGGTGTTTTGATCTATCTATTTAGGGAAGAAACCTGGAGTGAGTTTTGCGCCATTCACAAGGTGGTTAATTCAGTCATTGATGAAGATGTGGAAGGGAAAATAACATGAAAAGGGTACATATTGTTTTTAATGTTTTATTTTTAGTCATTCTATTTAATTTTAACCCTGTGTTTGCTGACATGGGCGGCTTGGATTTTGGAAACCGTACTTCGACGTATCTGGTACAAAAAGCATGGGCTTCATCAGCGGCTAGGGACTTTAATTCAGCGGCTATTTATGCCAATAAGGCCATTGAGCTCTATTCTGATAAGGCCAAACAAATGCAGGCGAATCTTTCGGCATACCCTGCCGGAAGCGCGGGCAACATTTTTCAATATTGGGCTTTGAACGATGTAGGGACTGCTTTGTATATTTTAGGGGAAGATGAGCTCAATGCAGGCAAAAAGCAGGAAGCGATGAAGACATTTCAGGAGATCATTGATGATTATTCCTATGCCCAGTGTTGGGACATACATGGTTGGTTTTGGAAACCGGCTTCTGTGGCCAAGGACAAGCTGGTCATGGCGGCCATGGGTGCCAATATAGATTTTGGTAATTACAACTCAAGTTTTCTTGTACAGAAAGCTTGGGGCGCCTCGGCCAAGGAAGACCTTAAGAGTGTCACCATCTATGTGAATAAGATAGAAGAACTGTATGGGGCAAAAGCCAAAGAAATGCAGGATTCTTTAAAACATGACACGGATGCGCCCTTGGGATATAAACAGAATACTTTTAACTATTGGGCTTTGAATGATGTGGGGACTGCTTTGTTTATCCTGGCAGACACCAATTATAAAGCCGGTCATAGGACAGCAGCAGACATTATTTATAGGAGGGTCATTAAGGAATTTTATTACGCCCAATGCGCGAAACCTCTGGGCGGTTTTTGGACACCTGCGAAAGTCGCCCAAAAGAGATTGGAAGAAAACAGGTCCAGACAATCTATATTTGGGTTTTAAGGAATTTCCGGATCGCATCCCGTCTGATCCATCTGTTATACCTCGGTACAATTGATTCATCCTGCTTAATCCCTACAATGACCTTTATACGGTTCGCGATTTTAAACCAATGCATTATTACAGGAGCAGTTTATGAAAATATTAGGTGTTGTCTTAAGTTTTTTGTTGTCAGTCAGTTTTGTCCCGGCTTTTGCCGCGGATGCCCGTAGTTTCGATTTCACCAATGAGTCTTCCAATGCCCTGGTACAAAAAGCTTGGGGGAGCCTAGATGCCAAGGATTTGGAGGGAGTCGAGGCTTATGTTGCCAGAATTAACCAGGATTACGCCGTTAAAGCGGCAGCCATGCAGGCAAGCCTTCAGGATTATGCCTCCGGCACTAATGCTCAGATTTTTAAATACTGGGCGCTCAATGATGTCAGCACCGCAAATTTTATTCTAGGGAAAGCTTACCGCGCTGTCGGTAATAATGATGAAGCCATCAAAGCTTTCAATAGGGTCATCAATGAATTCTCTTTCGGCCAATGCTGGGACACCAAAGGCTGGTTCTGGAAACCTGCTGAAGCTGCCAAAGAACAAGTGGCCCTGATCCAATCCGGCAGTAATGTGGATTTTGGTGATTATACTTCCAGTACTTTAGTGCAAAAAGCTTGGGCCGCTTTAACGGCCAAAGATTTAAGTTCAGTGGAGATTTATGTTAATAAGGCCAATGAACTTTATTCCGGTAAGGCTAAAGACATGCAGGCCAGCCTTCAAACTTTTGCCACCGGCAGCAATGATAATATTTTTAAATACTGGGCCCTTAATGATGTCGGCACCGCATGGTTTATTTTAGGACAGGCTTACCAAAATGCCGGTAAAAATGACCAGGCTGCCCGGGCTTATAAGAAAGTCATCAATGAATATTCTTTTGCGCAATGCTGGGACCCTCAAGGTTTCTTTTGGAACCCCACTGAAGCGGCCCAGCAGAAATTGGTGGAAGTAACTATTAATTAGAAGGGGCATATGCCGGCTGTTTTAACTGTTATACGTAATCGAGAGAAAGGAGTGTTCTATGTTGAATTGGGCCGTTACATTTTTCGTGATCGCAATTGTAGCAGCAGTATTGGGATTCACCAATATCGCGGGTTCAGCCATTGATATCGCTAAGATTTTATTCTTTGTGTTTTTAGTATTAGCGGTAGTTTCATTTATTTTTGGCAGGAGAGTCTCCGCATAGTTTCAAAATAATGGCCCCATGAAGGGGCCAACAATATTAAAAGCAAGACCAAAGGAAGGTGAGTATTTTATGAACGTAAATTATTCAAAAGTGTTTCTGGCAGTAATGTTTGGGGTTTTATTCACCACTGTTTCCGTACGCGCTTCCGAGACGGATGAGCGTATCCAATCATCCGCCCATGATTCATATGTCTTTAGGACGTACCTTAAAGATGATTCGATTAAAGTAATATCTAATGATGGCATGGTGACCATGACAGGGACAGTAAGCGAAGATTCCCATAAGTCATTGGCCCAAGAGACCGTGGAAAATCTGCCAGGGGTTAAAAGTGTCGATGATCAGTTGGTTATTTCCGGTCAACAGCCCCCTGAAAATTCAGACGGCTGGCTTGGCATGAAGGTCAAGGGCGCTTTGTTTTTCAACCGTAATGTGAGCGCGGTCAATACTGAGGTAGATGTCACCAATGGGGTCGTTACTCTAAAAGGCCAGGCAGATAGCCAGGCCCAAAAAGACCTGACCGGTGAATATGCCAAGGACATTGATGGCGTCAAAGGTGTTGATAATCAAATGACCATTGCAGCGGATGTAAACCCGTCGGACGAGCATAAGGACAATAAGATTGATGACGCCTCTATCACGGCCCAGGTCAAGATGGCTTTTTTGACCCATCATTCCACTAGTGCTTTCAAGACCGGTGTTGAGACAACTAACGGTATCGTCACATTAAGCGGCGATGCCACTAGCGGTGCTGCCAAAGACATGGCCAGCAAGGTGGCTGGTGACGTCAACGGTGTATCAAGTGTGGTTAACAATATGAATATCGTTAATCCTTAAGTTTTAGAAATTAAAGTTGAGAATATGCTGCTGGCGGTGTTTGTGGTTGTATGGAGTTACTGCCAGCAGCGATTTTTAAGGTATTTTAGGAAAGGAAATACGATGAAGATATTTAAAAATTCACTACAGGTATTAGTCGGTGTTGCTTTAGCTGTTCAACTCGCGGGTTGTTTTTTTTATGGGGGGCATGACGACCGCTGGCACCATGACCACGATAGGGCCGTTGTTGTAGTACATGGATAATCAAAGATAACGCAGACGGGAGTAATGATGGGGTACTTCTCGACATTCGCCAAATGGATATCGGACAAATCCGCGCAATCATACGTAGGCTTCATTGCGTTTCTCATTGTCCTGGTTTGGGCAATAGCCGGATTGCCCCTTCATTTTAGCGTGGCATGGCAAACAGTGATCGGTACAGCCGCTTCGGTCATTTCCATCATGATGCTTTTTATCATCCAAAACAGCCAAAATCGCCATACCATCGCGATCCAGTTGAAACTTGATGAGATCATCCGCGCCACCAAAGGCGCCCACAACGAAATGATGGACATCGAGAAGTTAACTGATGAAGATCTGGGCAGGATCCAGAAGAAATACGGTTTATTGGCAGAACGGACCAAGGAAGATTTAAAAAAGGGTAAACTCGATACGAACACCCCGGACCTTGGGAGAGCAGAAGCCGTAGAATCGCAACTTATATAAGGATTAAAAAAGGAGATTCAAATGAATACATCAAATGATCAGCCATGGGGGAATGCGCCCATAGGTATTTTTACCGTATTGGTAATTGTCCTTCTTATTTGGGCCCTTGGCGGAGGCAGGCATTTTTTTCATAACACCGGGCAGGATATTAAAACAACCGTTCAAGATGCAGGGCAGGACCTTAAATCATCAGCTCAAGACCTGTCCCATTAAGCATGGCGTTCAATAAAAGAAGGAACAAAAATGAAAAAAGATAAAGAGAATAAGATAGCCTCTGATCAACAAGAGGCCCAAATGGTGAAACAAGCCATCAAAGATGATCAAGGCTTGGCGGAGGTTGCCAAGGATATCCAGGTCACCGTCAAAGAAGGTACGGTGATATTGGATGGCCATGTGTTTACAGATCAACAGATGGACCTTGCGACCAATACAGCTTCGGCCGTTGCCGTGGAAGATAAAGTCAAAAATCACATGGAGATAGCCCATCCAAAGAAAGCTTAAAGAATGAGAAATAGAATAATGCTTATGGTATGCCCCGTATTGCTGGCTGTCTCTGTTTTAGGTTTTACTGACTATCAACAGGCGCCTGACCCCAGCATTCTGGCGAAACAGCGTGCTAATGAAAAGGCGACATTCGATTATCATCAGCGTGTATACAACAATAAAGCAAATACGCAGATCAGGGCCAAGAATTTAGTCGACAATGAGCAAAAGACAAAACAGCAGGAAAAAAAGAACGTGGAAGCGGGACAAGATAAAACTAAAGGGCAATTTTTGTGGAAGTTTTAAAAAAGACCTCTATTAAGAACCGAATCCGTCGGGTGTTTTAAAATCCAGCCCGTTAGACCTCAGTACAATTGAATTTTTTTCTCCCTTCCGTAGAATACAATCATACAGTCAAATAAATTTAGTTAAGTACTCTAAACGAAAGAAGGTGCTTATGAAAAATCCAAGATGGCAAGAATCAGAAATGAATGTTTTAATAATGGATGAAGCAAAAAGTTCTAAAAGAGAGTTGGAGCAGTTATATCAGGAAGCCGAAGAGTATGATTTTTTGTTAAACAGGACCCCCCAAGCGCTGCCTGATTATTGGGAAGCACAGGATTAAGTATTTAAAATCAAATCAGCAGCAGTATAAACAGGAGACATTTTATGAAAGCAAATGACTTAAGATTATTTTTTACAATGACAGCGGTGGCATTCTTTACCGGCGTGTCTGCCTATGCTTCGGTTGGAATCCCAACGATAAGCCAGGTCCCGGGGAGGATCATGTGGGTGGATGTCAAACTTGGGGAAATGCAAATTAAGCTCAATGAAACCCCAAGCATAGGGGGAACAAAAGAATACAGGATCACCCGTTATGAAACCCGTGTCAAAGACCCTTCGGACAGAAAGTTTCTTACCATCGACGATTT
>Ga0206818_1073_pt1 | contig 27371 bp, 21 predicted proteins | sample Alteio_BWOrgCont_86_FD_152881 | JGI IMG/M metagenome (GOLD analysis project Ga0206818, IMG submission 152881) | Enriched cells from forest soil in Barre Woods Harvard Forest LTER site, Petersham, Massachusetts, United States -... | ecosystem: Environmental > Terrestrial > Soil > Temperate forest >...
AAGGAAAATGTAAAATTAAGCAGTATGAAATTGATGAATGGAATAGAGATAGGTTCTTGCAAGTAATTTCTTCAATAAAATAAATCATTATTCAAATTTGCAGGACAGTGTCTTGCAAATTCAAATTATTATTTTCAAAATTGTGGGACACTGTCCCACATATTCACATTGCAACTTTTAAAATAGTGAGACACTGTCTCACTATTTTTGAAACTTTAATACAAGGTATAAAATGGCTGAATAAATTGCATCATTTTTTATAATTTGTTCATATATGAATGATAAGATTAGTATTATGAAGAACCCAGCTTATCCGGCGCTTCTTCAGCAAATAGGGCAACTGCTGCAATCGGGCAGGGAAAAAGTGGCTTACACTGTCAATAATATATTGGTGCAAACCTACTGGCAAATAGGACAGTACATTGTAGAATATGAGCAAAATGGAAATGAAAAATCAATATTTGGCTCAAAATTAATAGATAGCCTTTCAGCAGATCTAACAATGGCCTATGGAAAAGGATTTAGTCGTTCTAATTTAATGTATATGCGGAAATTTTATTTGCGCTTCCCAATTAGTGAGACACTGTCTCACCAATTGACATGGTCTCATTATCTTGAAATATTAAAGGCTGATAATGAATTGGAAATAGGCTTTTATACTAAGCAGACTGAAATAGAAAAATGGAGTGTAAACCTTATGCAACAAATATAAATCCCCATGTCCTCGCGCCTGCTACGAAAATTATTGCTGCTGCTTGCTTTGTTCGCTATAACATTGCCGGTTTTCTTTTGCAATAATCCTGCGGGGAAAAATGAGGAGGAATATACACACCCAGCCACGCTGTGGCGAAATGTATATGATACCGCCGCGCACTATGTGGGTATGCAAACGTGCAGGGGCTGCCACCAGAGCATTTACGAAACCTTCATCCAGACAGGCATGGGACAGTCTTTTGGTTTTGCGACCAAGCAAAAATCATCGGCAGATTTTATGCCTGCTCATGCTCTGGTGTATGACTCTGCGCTTGATTATTATTACAAACCTTACTGGAATAATGACTCGCTCTACATAATGGAGTTCCGGGTTGAGAACGGCGATACGGTACACAAGCGCATACAGAAGGTGGACTACATTGTGGGGTCGGGACAGCACACCAATTCCCACATTTTCAATACCAATGGTTATCTATACCAGGCTCCCATTACTTTTTACACACAAAAACGTAAGTGGGACCTTGCCCCGGGTTTTGAAAAGGGCGCCAACACCCGCTTCCAGCGGCTGATAGAGATAGAGTGTATGAGTTGCCACAACGGATACCCTGATTTTGTAAGTAACAGCGAAAATAAATACGCCAAAGTAATGACCGGTATAGACTGTGAGCGCTGCCACGGCCCGGGAAGCCTGCATGTAGCAGAGCGGCAATCAAGTATGCCGGTTGACACATCTAAAGGCCCGGATTATTCTATAGTGAACCCACGCAGGTTACCAACAGAATTGCAGAATAATGTGTGCCAGCGTTGCCACCTGCAGGGCATAGCCGTACTGAACGATGGAAAGACCTTTTTCGATTTTCATCCCGGCATGAAGTTATCGGAAGTAATGAATGTGTTTATGCCGGAGTATGTGGGAGCGCAGGATAAAATGATAATGGCATCGCATGTGGAGCGGATGAAAAAAAGCCAGTGCTATATACAAAGCGGCAAAATGAGTTGCATTACCTGCCACAATCCGCATGTAAGTGTAAAGTTCACGCCCCGTGCCCAATTTCTGAATGCCTGCCAGAGTTGCCACGGCAGCGCACACGGACAGCAGCAATGCACCGAAACGGCAACGGTACGGGCTGCGAAAAACAACGATTGTGTTACCTGCCATATGCCGCACAACAGCAGCATTGACATTCCGCATGTAGCTGTTACCGACCATTATATACGTAAGCGGCCCATAACCGATACCATGCAAAAAAAAATCACCGCTTTCCTCGGCATGAAATGCTTTAACAATGATAAACCCGACGCAATCACCATAGCCAGGGGCTATATGGAATTTTACGAACGATATGCCCCCGCCAGGGGTTTGCTTGATTCCGCTCTTCTTTACCTGAACAGGCAAAATGATATTGAGGCTGCAAAAAAACAAAACCGTGACTATATAAGGGTGTATTACTTGCTCAATGATTTTCAGAAGGTCGCAGATTACGCCACGCATATAATACCGTCGTCCATAAACGATGCGTGGACAGCTTACCGCATCGGAGAAGCATATTATCAATTGCAACACGCAGACAGCGCACTGCCCTGGTACCAGCGCGCTACAGACATCTGGCATTTCTCACTCGACTTTGAAAATAAATATGGCATTTGCCTCCTTGCGCTAAATAAAGTACCCGAAGCGCTGAAAGTATTCCAGTTTGTACTCGGCGAAAATCCAAATCATGTAAGCGCAAATACCAACCTCGGATATATCTATATGCAACAAGGAAATAACACCATGTCTTATGACTACATGATGCGCGCATACGACCTTGACCCCGACTATGAACAAAATCTTATAAACCTCGCGGTATGGTATCACAATAGCCAGCAACCTGCAAAAGCGAAAAACAGCCTGGAACACCTGCTAAAAAAACATCCGGGCAATGAACGCGCCAAAGCCATGCTGCTTGACCTGGAACGCATTTAAAATACGCTTTGATATATTTCCGGTAAAGATTAATTTTACCGAATGAAAAAAATCGCTTTAACTATATTTACCTTGCTGTTTGGCCTGCATGTCATTGCGCAGCAAACAGATAATCCGGGAAGAAAGCAGGAAACAACCCCTACCAAAAGAGAACCCAGAAAACGAAAAGAGATAAAAAGGCCGCTGCGGTGTCCCGCGATATATATTGGCACAAGCTCCGGCATCAATAACAACACCGGCTATATCGGGGGCAGTATTGATTTCCCTATAGCCAAATTTTTTTCTGTTGAAGGTGGCATTGGTACAAGCACTTGGGGAATTAAGGTTTCCGCGATGGGTAAGTATTATTTAAGCCCCTGCCAGCGAGGTTGGGCTTTTGGCGTAGGCGTTACCCATAGTACAGGATTACAGAATTTCGAGGACAAAAACCTGGAAACAGTTAATGGCACCGAAGATGTAACCTTAAATTTAAACCCGCAAACAAATATATGCCTTGCCGCTTTTTATTACTGGAACCTGGGCAGGAGGTATAACCGGTTTTACTTAGAGGCCGGATGGTCGGTACCGCTTTCTACCGGTAATAAATTCGACCAGTTAACGGGTGATCCGTTAACCAATAATTCAGTAAATGCCCTAAACCTAATTTCACCCGGCGGGCTGATAATTGCCGCAGGTTTTTCTTTCGGGGTGCATTGATGGAAATACGCCCCCACCATTCGGCAGGGGCGTAAAAAAAAATCAACAAAGAAATTCCTTATAACGCAGCTTTATAACGCATATCCACAGCATCCCAGTTTATTACGTTCCAGATGGCTTTCAGGTAGTCGGGGCGCTTGTTTTGGTACTTGAGGTAGTAGGCGTGTTCCCACACATCTATGCCTAAGATGGGGTGTCCTTTTATTTCCGCAATATCCATAAGGGGGTTATCCTGGTTGGGTGTGGAACTTACCAGCAAATTACCATCACTTACCAGCAGCCATGCCCAGCCGCTGCCGAAACGGGTAGCACCTGCGGTACTCATTTTTTCTTTCAGCGCATCCAGCGAGCCAAAAGTTTCATTGATCGCATCGGCGAGCTTGCCGGTTGGCTGGCTGCCATTGTTGCCGAGGATGGTCCAGAACAAGGTGTGGTTGTAATGCCCGCCGCCATTATTGCGCACTGCCGCAGGATAGGCGGAAATATTATCCATCAGTTCTTCCAGGGTTTTGTCTATACCATCTGTGCCTGCAAGGGCTTTGTTCAGGTTGTCCACGTATGCCTGGTGGTGTTTGTCGTGGTGTATTTGCATGGTCTGGGCGTCAATATGCGGTTCCAGTGCGTCGAAGGCGTAATGCAATTCGGGAAGTACGTGTGCCATAGTCAGTTTTGTTTTTTGTTCAAAGTTATTAATGAAAAATCAAAAAAGTAAGGAAATGATATAAGGAATTGAGATACGGGTATAACCAGGAACTAAGGCTTAAAAATTGTGCCAATAGTGATTATTTAAAAAATATCGGGATACGCAAGGAAATCAAACTGATCCTGACGTATCCCGATAGATGAATTTTCGCGACAATTTATGTATTACCAGATCACTATCTTATCCCTGTAAATGGTATCATCTGCTGTTACTTTTATCAGGTAGCTACCGGCGGCTACATTCCTCAGATCGAAGATTGTGTTTTGCGGGTTGTTATCAGGGATAATCCTTGTTTCTATCACTTTCCCAAGCATATCCATTATGGTGATAAACGAGCCGTGCGCTGTTGCAGGTATTTGCACGGTAAATGTTCCGCCGGAAGGATTGGGATATACCTTGAACGCAAGGGAAGGAACATTCAAAGGATTTACCCCGGTATTGCACGCATCTATTGATTTTACAGTTAACGCTAACTGTGCTGTTACTATGCCGCAGATAGTGGTTACGGAATAGCTGATAGTAGCTGTGCCTGCGGTGATACCGGTTAGCAGGCCGGTAGCATCAACTGTGGCATTCCCATTACTGCTTGTCCATACCCCGCCGGGTAAAGGATCAGTAAGGTTTATGGTTCCACCCACACAAACGCTGTCTGCTCCCACTATTGAGTCAACAGAAGCCATTGGGATAATAGTGTCAATTGCCGTTGCAGTTGCGGTGCCGCAAACATTAGTGACACTGTATGTAAAAGTATCAATACCAACGGCTACCGTACTCACCGTTCCTGTGCCGGAGCCGATAGTGGCTATGGCGGTATTGCTGCTGCTCCACACGCCGCCAACGGAGACATCTGTTAATGTTGTGGTTGAACCCATACATAAGAAAGTCGCACCTGTTACAGAACCGGCCACCGGCAGCGGGTTTACCGTTATTGTATGCATTACTATTGCAGAACCGCATGAATTGGTAACCGTGTAAGCTATGGTATCTGTACCAGCGGCTACCCCGGTAACAATACCTGTTGATGAGCCGATAGAAGCCAGGGTTAAATTATTGCTGCTCCAAACTCCCCCGGCTGCGGTATCCGTTAAAGTGATATGCGCACCAGCACATACGCTTGATGATATTGCCGCTATAGTTCCGGCCACCGGCAAAGGATTTACTGTTACCACAATGCTGCGCGAACATCCTGTGCCAACAAGGGTATAGTCAATTGACGCGAGGCCGGGGGAAAATCCTGTAATAACCCCGGTAGCTGCTCCGGCAGATACTAATGTACTGGTGGTGGTCCAGGAGCCGATACCACCATCAAGTAATGTTGTAGTAGCCCCAACGCAAACATGGGCAATACCGGTGATTGCGCCTGGTAACGGGTTCACCGTTACTAAAACAGAAGTAGCGCAGCCTGTGGCTGTAAGCGTAAAGCCAATGGTAGCTGTGGCAGCACTTATGCTGCCTGTTGCCACGCCAGTAACAGTACCCGTGCCGGAAACTGTTGCCACGCCTGTCGCGCTGCTGTTCCATGTTCCTGTACCGGAAATATCCGTTAAGGCTGTTGTTGCGCCCTGGCAAACCCCGGTAGCGCCGGTGATAGCGGAGGGCAGCGCGTTTACGGTTATCGTTTTTGTAACCACGCATCCAGAGGGAAGTGTATAAGTTATGGTATCCGCTCCCGCTGCTACGCCTGTAAGAGTGACCGGGGTTCCTGTTGAGCCAACTGTTGCATTGGCATTACTTGCGCTCCATGCGCCTCCGCCCGCATCAGTGAGACTGATTGCAGCCCCCAAGCATACGCTCCCTACCCCGCCAATAGCTGATGGTAAAGGATCAACGGTAAAGCCAGTAGTGGTTTTGCATCCCGTAGGCAGCGTATAAGTTATAGTGGTTGGGAATGCCGACACACCGCTGACAATACCTGTGCCGGACCCTACAGCAGCGATAGCGCCTGAAGCGCTGCTCCAGGTTCCTGTTCCGGTAGTATCGCTTAACGCAACTGTTGCCCCTATACACACATGCGTTGTTCCGAATATTGCGGATGGCGTGGGATTAACCGTAATTGCAATTGAGGTCGGGCAACCTGTTGGCAAAGTGTAGCTGATGGTTGCCGTACCAGTCCCAACGCCTGTAACGAGGGAGGTTGTGGAACTACTTGAAGAAACGGTCGCTATACCACTGGATGGGCTTATACTCCATGTGCCGCCGGGCGAACTAAGGTCGCTTAAAGTTGAGGTTCCGGTACCACATATACCTGTGACACCCGTAATAGCGCCAGGTAAAGCATTGACCGTTACCGGCCTCGTTATTGTGCAACCAGTGCCCGAAGTATAGGTTACTGTCGTAGTTCCAGTAGTTACGCCGGTTACAATGCCTGTTGAGGAAACAGTTACTGAGCCGGTACCACCTCCGCTGCTCCATGTGCCACCGCCGGTGGCGTCGCTTAATGTAGTTGTTGCACCCGGACAAACATTTGCTGTGCCTGTTATTGTGGCGGGTACCGGCTCTACCGTTACTACAGCAGTAATGGCACAACCTGTACTGGTTCGGGTATAAGTAATTGTTGCTGTTGCAGGACTGGCGCTACCGGTAGCAACTCCTGTTACCATTCCCGTTGTCGCAGCAACAGTAGCTACAGACGTGAGGCTGCTGCTCCAGGTACCGGTACCCGATGTATCGGCCAGGCTGGTAGTAGAGCCCTGACATAGAGAAAGAACACTACCTATAGCTGAAGGCAACGGATTAACAGTTATGGTTTTTGAAACGGAACAACCGCTTGGCAGCGAATAATATATGGTATCAGCGCCTGATGATACCCCGGTAACAGATGTTGAAGTTCCCACAGAGCCAACTGTTGCGTTAACATTGCTGCTGCTCCACAAGCCGCCTGTTGTGGTCTCTCCTAATGTTATCGCCGAACCTGGACAAACATGGGTGATAGCCCCGGAAATAGCCGCCGGAACTGCGTTAACGGTTACTGCCGTTGATACGGTACATCCTGTACCGAGTGAATAAGAGATGGTTGCTATGCTGAATGTGGCTCCTGATGATACGCCGGTAACAATACCGGTAGAACCAACTGTTGCGTTACCGGTGGCGCTGCTGCTCCATACCCCTCCGCCGCCATCTGTAAGCGCAGTGGTTGATCCCTGGCACACACTCATTATGCCGGTTATAGGCGATGGAGAAGAAACAACGGTTAACGGCAATGTAACCGTGCATCCTGCCAAAGTGGTGTAGGTTATCGTTGTACTTCCCGGCCCTATAGCATTAACAAAGCCGGAGGTTGATCCGATAGTTGCTATACCGGGATTGCTGCTTATCCATGCTCCACCTGTTGTTGCATCGCTTAAAGTAGTTGTCAGCCCGGCGCATAATGAAGACAGCCCGCTGATAGCAGATACCGAATTAACTGATACCGCAGCAGACACGGAACAGCCGGAAGCAGGAAATGTATATTTTATAGTGACTGATCCGCCAGACAAACCGGTAACCACTCCTGTACCCGTACCGACAGAAGCTGTTGTTCCGGTAACGCTCCATACGCCCCCGGATGAGGTATCGCTTAAAGTAATGGTTGCATCCTGGCATACATTGGATGCCCCGGTAATAGCCCCCGGCACAGCATTAACGGTTACTGTTGCCGCCCGGCTACAGCCTGTGGCGAGCATGTAAGTGAATGTTGGCACACCCGGACCGGTACCGGTAACTGTGACAGGGCTTCCTGTTGAGCCTATGGTTGCAAGCGCCGGATTACTGCTGGTCCAGCTACCACCCGCCGAAGGGTCGGTTAAACTAACTGTTGAACCAACGCAAACATGATTAGCGCTCATAGTTATTGCAGATGGCAGCGCATTTACGGTAACCGGTTTTGAGGCAATTGAGTTACCACAACTGTTTATTACCGTATAAGATATATTCGCAGTTCCCGAAGCCACGCCAAGTACGGCGCCTGCACTGCCCACCGAAGCGAATCCACTGCCTGAGCTTGTCCAGGCGCCGCCATGCGATGTATCGCTTAATGAAATCGTTGACCCCACACATACGGTTGAAGATCCGGTTATCGTTCCTGCCACCGGTAAAGGATTTACAGTTACCACCGCAATAGCCACGGCAGTGCCACAGGTATTAGTTACGGAATAAGATATAGTATCAATTCCCGGGGCTACACCGGTAACATGCCCCGTACTGCCAACTGTAGCAATGGCATGGTTGGCGCTGCTCCATATACCGCCAGATATTCCATCGTTTAATAAAATATTTGCCGCCACACAAACATTCATAGTACCTGTTATGGTTCCAACTGCCGGCAAGGGGTTGATGGTAACCGGTGTTGTTTCGGAACACCCGGTAACAGGTAACGTATAAGTTATGAGCGCAGAGCCGGTTGATATTCCTGTTACGGCTCCTGCTGTGCCGGAAACAACGGATACCAGGCTGCTGGCAGAACTCCAGGCGCCGCCACCTGCGGCTGTCAATGATATTGCCGAACCTATACAAACGGTCGAAGGCCCGGTAACAGCGCCGGGCGAAGGGTTAACGGTAATTGTAGTTGTTGTGGAACAGCCGCCTGATGAAAAGGTAATAATGGAAGTTCCGCCTGCCGTGGCTACCCCGGTTACATTCCCCGAACCATCAACAGTAGCTATAGATGTGGAACCGCTTGTCCATGTTCCTGTGCCATCAGTTAACGCTGTTACTGCGCCGGGGCAAACATTTGTTACCCCGGTAATAGCGGCAGGTGTCGGAATAACGGTTACTGTAGCAGTAGTTGAACACCCGGTAACCGGCAAAGCATAGGTAATAACCGATGTGCCGCCCGATGGAGATATGCCAGTGACAATACCGGAAGTACCAACTGTGGCTATACCAGTGCTTCCGCTTGTCCAGGCGCCTCCTCCGCCATCGCTTAAAGATGAAGTAGCTCCGGCACAAAATGAAAGAGTTCCGCCGATAGCTCCCGGCGCGGCATATACATTTACTGTAGTGGTAGCAGTACACCCGGTACCTGCCTGGGCAAAAGTGATGACGGCAGTTCCACCAGTTAATGCCACCCCGGATACTACCCCAGTGCCAGATACAACACTGGCCGTTGATGGGCTGCCGCTGGTCCATGTACCCGTGCCTGACGGATCGCTTAATGTGGTAGCGGAACCGGGGCAAACATTTGTTGTGCCGGTAATGGCTGACGGTAAAGGGTTAACAGTGATGGTAGTTGATGTAGTACATGCTGCGGGTGTGGAAAAAGTGATAACAGTTGTTGCCGGGCTGGAACTGCCGGTTGATATTGCTGATAAATTGCCGCTCAATGACCCTATTGTTGCCACGCTTGTATTACTGCTGCTCCATGTGCCGCTTAAACCGTCAGTCAGGGACAGCGTACCACCCTGGCATACAGGCGATGCGCCGGATATAGCTGAAGGTAAAGGATTTACCGTAACTGTACTGGATGTGCTGCACCCGGTTGACGCAGCGGTAAATGTAATCACCGAAGTAGCAGGGGTTGAACTGCCGGTAGCTACCCCGGTCATTGACCCTGTAATCGTATTAATAGTGGCAACGCCGGTACTGGCGCTTGTCCAGGTTCCGAGGGTAGCCGCGTCGGTTAATGTCGTAGTTACGCCCTGGCATATAGAAAGCGCCCCTCCGATAGCCGGCGTTGCTGCACTTACCGTAACAGTTCTTGAGGCCGTTCCGCAAGAGGTGGTGTAACTGATAACCGCCGTAGCTGATGTACTGCTGCCGGTGGGAACACCTGTAACCGTGCCTCCGCTTACAGTTGCAACACTTGTATTACTACTGCTCCATGTTCCGCCCGACGTAGCATCGCTTAATGGGGTGGTAGCCCCCTGGCAAACAGTAGCCGTTCCTGTTATAGCAGCAGGTTGTTCACAGATAGTAACAGAAGTGTTATTCCACTTATCCCCTGCATCATCAGTGCCATTGTAATTAACAGCGTTTAATGTCCCATAAATGACTACGCTGCCTGTTCCTGCTGATGGCGCTGTCCAGGTTATGCTTTCCACATAAGTTGTTCCTGCGCCTCCCGACCCGCTGGTTGCAACAATTGCGCCGGGGCTGCCCCCGTTATAATGTTCAAAAACAGTTATCCCCGATGATAAGGTATAAGTATGTGTACCAGACGGCGCGGCTGACAAGGAGCCTGCATTAACCGCACCACCCGAACCGGCTCCTGATGATTTTACAACAGCAAGCTGAAAACCGAATCTTGGAAGAGTCAACGATGAGCTTGTCTGTGTCCCTGTAATGGTTATGGTATAAGTATTGCCGGGAATATAGGAGGTTACCGGGGATCCGCTGCTTAATAGCTGGATAGAAACAGAGGTGGTGGATGTTGCAGAAGGGTTATGGCAACTGCAACCTGCGGAGCCTGTTGCCCCGGTGCCTTCAATACCTCCATAATAGGCAGGGCCTTCGGAATAACCCGATAAAACAACGTATAACAACACGCCAACCAAAGGAATAAGGATAAATTTCTTTTTCATACTTTTTGGGGTTTAGATAAAGAATATAATATTCTTAACCAAACTTAAAAGGAAAAGATTACGCAAAAGAATACATCCCGACAGAGCGGGATAAATGGAGGACAAATCGGATTATGTTCGGGATAAATCAAAGCCCCGGAGAAAGTCAATTACAAATCTCCCTCCAGCCACAATTTAAAGTCTGCGGCACGGTCGGAGCTTACAACAGGGGTATCTTTCACCGGCGGATTTAATTTGACAATAACCCGCGCCTTTGTGTAAACTTTCATTTCGGCAATTGCCTTTAAGCTAATGATAAACTGGCGGTTGATGCGGAAGAAATTCTGCGGGTCAAGTATTTGCTCTAATCCATCCAGGTTATAGTCCATCGGATAGGTAAGCCCGTCAAATGACCGCGCGTAGGTGTTTTTATTTTCGCTGAAACAATAGGATATATTTTCAACAGCAAGCGTGCGTATATGCTCCCCCAGGCGGAAAATAAACCTTTTCTTATATTCAGGGGGTTGTAAAATATGCCCTGTTCCAGGAGCAGGCTCTTGTGGGGAAAATATACTTTTAAATTCATTTAGTTTTTGCAGTGCATTTTCCAGGGCTGCCTTTTTAACCGGTTTCAGCAGGTAATCAATACTTTTTGCTTTAAAAGCATCAAGCGCAAATTTGCCATATGCCGTAGTGAATATTACCGGGCAATCTATTTTTACCAGTTTCAGCAAATCAAATGCCGTGCCATCCGAAAGTTGCACATCAAGCAACACCAGCCCGGGCATGGGATTTTCTAAAAACCATTTATGCGCGCCCTTTACATTGTCATGGTATGCAATAATATTGGTTTCAGGCATTACCTGCTTCAATAATTCCGCAAGCCTTTCCCTTGCCGGCTGTTCATCTTCTATAATTACTACTGTCATAATAGGGGTAGTGTTACAATAAACGCTTTTTCATAAAACCCATAAGTAACCCGCTTTTTTGTGAGCAACTCGTATCTTTTGCTGATGTTTGCAAGCCCTAATCCTTCACCTTTTTCTTTGCTGATCTTTGGATGCACGAAGTTGCGGATCGTTATTTCATTTTCATCTGCAAATATATCAACGATAAGCGGTTCTGATGCAGAAATAACATTATGCTTGATCACATTTTCAATCAATATCTGTAAAGCAAGCGGTACGATCTTTTTTGTTTGCGCTACCTCCTGCGGAATATTTATTTTCAGTTGCAAAGCATCTCCAAACCTGCCTTTCTGTATCGAAAAATAATTTTCAAGGATCGCAATTTCTTCTGATAATAATACCAGGTCGTTATCGTGATAAGCAAGTATGCTATGATATAGCTCCGATAGATTTTCGGTGTATGCTATTGCTTTTTCCTGATCTTTCTCTATCAGGTTAGTCAAAGTATTCAGGCTGTTAAAAAGGAAATGTGGATTCACCTGGCTTTTCAGATGCTCGTATTCAAACATGATGCGCTCATGTTTGAGTTGCGCAATGTTTTCAAGGTTCTTTTCCCTTTGCCTGATTATTAACCATACCAGAGACAAACCGGCCAAAGCCACAAGTGTTAAAAACCAGCTTTCTTTCCATAAAGGCGGGGCAATACTAAATGAATAACTGCTTTCCACCGCGTTCTCAAAATTTGGGTACATTGACGCCTGCACCCTGAAATTGTATGCGCCGGGAGGCAACCTCGGGTAGGTAACAGAGCCGTCTGTTGTGGTGATCCATTTGTCAAAATAACCGTCGAGGATATAGCGGTATGTTATGCGTCTGGGTTTTAAAAGGTTGATGCAATAAAACCTGAAACTGAAATAATTTTCATCGTACTTAAATTCATGTTTCCCAAATGGAGCAGCAAGATAAATATAGGTATTCTTAGCTGTATGCACAGTATCAAAAAGCTCTTTTAATAACCCACTTTGTTTTATTCTATCAAGGTTCTCTAAATATTCGCTCTTCCCAACGCCCACTGCTTTACCCGATCTGTAATAATCAAGCATACTGTTGATACCTGCAACGCTGCAATTGGTAATGTTTGTATCCTTTGTTTCCAGCGTGTATTTTATCCAGCCTTCCATAAAAAGATACAGCAGATCCTGGTTGATGCCATTAAATTTCAGCGAATAATCAGGAAGCCCGATATTAAGGTCAGGATTTATCTGCAGCCAGTTGAGTACGAAATCATTTACGCGGGTTCTTTCGTTGCGGTCTTCATTGAGGGGCGTTTGCTGCAACCAGTTTACACAAGGGATAATATACTTTGTGTATTGATCCATAGCCTTATGCGGGTCGAATACAAAATCCTTTGGCAAAGGGAAATCGCGGGCATAAGAAAGCTGGCACACACAGGTGATTAATGTAATTACAATACACAACCATACTTTCTTCATCCCGGATAATATTTTATCAACTCCTTACCGAAATTACAATTTTATCGTTTGAAAATACAAAATAAGGAAAACGTAGTTTGGGCAATGGCTAAGGCCAAGAGAAAGTTGCCTAAAATAAAATGATCGAAGGCAGCAATTTTATATACTCCTTGATTGCCATTTTCGTAACTGCATTTCAAACTCAACAATAAATGTTCTCATTTGCAAATCTGCATATTCCCGTTCAGTTTCTTTGCGTGCAATTTTTCTCATTAGTTCAGTTCCCGGCTGATGAATTATTTCACAAAAAGAACGGTATTTATTTTTCATTATTTCGGTAGGCTTGTCTGCCGCATTATTAAATAACTGGTCTTGCTGCTGCAGTATTTGTTTTAATCCATGCGGGTCCATTCCTAAAACAGGAGCATATTCGATAGCATATTCATTCAGAAGCTGCCATGCCCACCTTTCGGGAACATCGCCTGGCAGAAACAAAGGCTGTATTGCTTTTCCTAATTTCTCGGCTTTTGATTTTAAATCGTTCTCCAGGTATTTAGCATCACCATCCAATACAAAAATGAAATCGTCAAGCTGATTAAATTTAGCTATCGCTTCTATATGCTGGCTGAACATATCTTTACCGGTATCTCTGCCAATAACAATGTCGTCATGTATTAACCCGAGTCTTGGGTTAAGCACATCCATTACTCCATAAAGAAAAAACTCTGCGATGGTATCCTCACACAATACACTTAGCTTATCTAAAGATTTTCCGTAAAATGCTTTCTGGATAATATCCCAGTAAGGCGGCTTTATTATTACATTATCTTCTCTCCTTTCAAAGAAAATCCTTGCTTCAACCGGTACGCATTCCAATATCACCGGGCTATGAGTGGTAACGATTATCTGGAGATCGTTCCGTAAAGCAAGGCGTTGCAGTTCAAGCATTAATTGCTGTTGCGTATATGGATGAAGGCCAGCCTCTATTTCGTCTATGAGTATTAAAGCATTTTTAAGATTGGAAATATCTTTGGAAATGCGGAGAATAGCCCGCTCGCCTGCTGACATATGAAATTCGCTGTATTTTGTTTCCTGGTCTTCACGGTCTGCAAATAACAGGTCTTTGCCTCCTTTAGATATTATATGTATCTGCTTATACCTGTTAGGCATTATGCTCTGTGCGAAAGCGATGAGATCGGAAGTGATTAATGCACTGGTGGGAGGTGGGGTGTAAGATTTATTAGTCACTACTATGTCGTCACCCAGACTATTATGCAATGGGCTTTCGATAGGAAATGATCTTGACAAAACACTTTTTATTTCAGACGGGCTGGTGAAATTGGATAATTTTCTTAGATAGACATTTCTGATAGGTTGTTTACTCCCTTTGGGCGATAATGAACTTTTATTCCAACCACTATTTATTCTTGTCCACGTCATTCCCATTCTTACTCCTTTATGAATATAGTTGTATTGAAGTGAGGTAGGCAAAACAGAATCAACATGACCTCCTGAAGAAGCCTTTAAATTGGGAAATATAGCTGCTGGCGCAAAATCTTTGTTTCCTGTACCTGGTACATTATACGCACTAGCACAGGCGAATAAAGCAGTTGATTTGCCGCAACCATTTGGCCCGGCAATCACAGTTACAGGAAAATCAAACGGTACACGCAGGTTGCTAATACCCCTGAATTGTTTTATGGTAACTTCTTCCAGAAATTCCTGGTATTGGGCTTTTTTAGCCCTCAGTTGATCCATATCTGGTTGAAAACTCTATTCATAATTATTATGTTAGCGAAACAAAGATAAGCTGTTAATATTTACAACGTTTCTATAAACCCGATCAGCCAATTGTTCAGGTTCACAATGGCTTCTTTCATTTTCCACTGGCTTTTATCTCTTGGTGTTACATAGTTGGAAATAGCGCGCACCTGGGCAAAAGGCACGTTTTCCTGCAGGCATACATAATGAAAAGCCGCGCCTTCCATGCTTTCCACAGTGCAGCTATATTTTTCTGATCTCAACGCAATAGTCCGCTCATTGCCACTAACGGTATTTACGGTAAGGCCCGATACCTGGGGTAAGGTAATTTTGTTGTGTACCGGCAGCAGCATAGCGGGTAGTTTTCCTTCTGAAAAGGGTGCGCCGCTTTTTTCAATAAGCCCTATTTCAAAAATATCAAGGAAGTTATCATGGTCTTCGGCGCCCAGGTCTGCATATTGGTCGCAGGTAACAAATAGTACGGTTCCTAAAGCTATATCCGGGTTATAACTGCCACCAACACCCGCCTGCACAACCAAGTCGTACATATTTGCTTCAAGTTGCTTGGTAAGCGCATAAGTAGTTGCAACCATGCCCACGCCGGTTACCAGTACATCCACGCCAAGCCTTTGCGAGCGGGAGTAATTATTAACCTGGGAATTATACAGGTAATCAGTAAAGGGGGCTATTTCCGCACCCGTAGCGGATATAACAAGCAGGTTCATAACACAAATAAACGCTTTTTTGCGAAAACCATATACTAATCCTAATTTTGCACGCTAAATCAGAAAAATGGTTCACCTGACTCGTGTAGAGCATTTTAACGCTGCACACAAATTGGAAAATAAAAACTGGAGTGAAGAAGAGAATAAAGCCGTATTTGGAAAATGCGCCAATGAGAACTGGCATGGACATAACTATGAGCTTCATGTAACCATTAAGGGCGAGCCGCACCCGGATACGGGTTTTATTTTTAACGCAAAGACGCTGGGTGACCTTATAAAGGATGTGATCGTGGAAAAAGTGGATCACCGCAACCTGAATCTTGACGTGGACTTTATGAAAGGTAAATTCACCAGCGCCGAGAACTTTGCCATGGGCATATGGAATGAACTGAAACCGCATATAGAAAAAGAAAACGTAAAACTGCACTGCATAAAGATCATTGAAACGCCGAGGATATACGTTGAATACTTCGGATAATTAATTTCAATAGCGGTATTGGTAATAAATTGCGCAGCACAGATGCTATACAACTAATATTGTTTCTTAAACAACCTTACATTGGCATACCATAAGAAAGAGTTTTACGATGAAGCGGTTACAAGCAGCCTTAAAGACAACTATAAGTCTGTGCTGGAATCTATAGGCGAAGACCCGGAACGCGAAGGCTTGCTGAAAACACCGGAGCGGGTGGCTAAAGCCATGCAGTTCATCACCCAGGGATACAGCATGAACGCCGCTGATATACTTAATTCGGCCAAATTCCATGAACCTTACAGCGAGATGGTACTGGTAAAGAATATTGAGCTTTATTCCCTTTGCGAACATCATATGCTGCCATTTTTCGGCAAGGCGCATGTGGCTTATATACCCAACGGGGTAATTACCGGCCTGAGTAAAATAGCCCATGTTGTAGAATGTTTCGCACGCCGCCTGCAGGTACAGGAACGTATGACGCACCAGATACTTGACGTGATACAGGAAACGCTAAATCCGCTGGGAGTGGGCGTAGTAATAGAAGCCAAACACTTGTGTATGATGATGCGCGGCGTACAGAAACAAAACAGCGTTACCACCACATCAGCATTCAGCGGGCAGTTTATGAAAAATGAGACCCGCTCGGAATTTTTAAAACTAATATCGCACGATTTGTCGTAAAAGAGTGGCAAGATGAGGAAATGTATCTTTATTTGACCTAAATTCGATTTATTTTCAAAGTAAGATGTTTGGATAAACTAAATTTGCTAAAACCAATATTTTAATATGACCGAATCAATTACGATAAAAAATTTAGGGCCAATAAAGGACATTCATATCGAAAACATAAAGCCCTTTACTGTTTTTATTGGAGAGTCTGGTAGTGGTAAAAGCACCATAATGAAGGCTATTGCATTATTTCGTTGGATTTATAAAATGCATAACATTCGGTCGTACCTAAAACACAGTAAAATTTCCAAATCTCCATTTAGGTTTAGATGGGAAACTTATTTGAAAAATTGCGGTTTTGAACAATTTATTAAAAGAGATACACAAATTATTTACACAACTAAACTTGCTTCAGGTAATACTTATACCATCAATTTTGCAAATTATAACCTTTCCGGAGTTGGAACACAAGAATTAATTAAGCCACAGGATTTTTATTTCAATAAAATCAGTTTCATATCAGAAACAAGAAATATTATACCGCTATGGGCTGATAAAGGCGCATCATTTACCGGGGGGTATCTTGGCTTTTATTTTCATGAGGTATATAAAGATTTTGAATTAGCAACCGAAGCTGTAAAAGAGATGGAAATGGATTTCTTAAAGTTGAAATTTTCAACAAAGAAAACAAGTTCGGGAAAGAAATATAGTATTCAATCTAGATCTGGGGACCCTTTTGAAATTGATTTTAAAAATAGTTCTTCCGGCACACAAACCTGTGTTCCAATTTCATTAATTACCCAGTATTTCTCTAAAAAATTTAGTTTCGAGGAAGCGTTTAACAGATCGGTTCTTACTTATCTGTCTAATACCGATACATTAACAGATTTTAAAGCGGTTAAAAATTTAAGTGAAATAGAAAAAAAAATTTTTATACATATTGAAGAACCCGAATTAAGCCTTTATCCCGACGCCCAATGCCAGCTGATAAACGATATAGTGAAAAAGTGCTTTATTGATACGGAAAATAGTATTGAGATAATGTTTTCTACCCATAGCCCATACATAATTAATCATTTAAACTTATTAATCAGGGCTTTTGAAAAAGTGACATACGTAGATGGCGCGAAATATGATTATAATAAGCTATCAGTATATAAAGTTATTGACGGCGCTTTAGAAAATTTAATGGCTATAAACGAAAAATTAGTGGATACAAATCCGCTTTCTGAAACAATTAATAATATCTATTCCAAATATAATGCGCTTTGATAGGTATGGAAAATTTACTGAGAAATGATTTTACTGCTTATTATGGATTGCCATTAGCTATAGTAGCTAACATTTACCAGGAAACTAATGAACCTTATTTTGAAATAGAAGATGATGCCAATCAGGAAACGCAAATATCTATTGTTCCTGATTCGGGACAAGCAGTATATAATAACCGGGCTAACAGATTTTTAATAGGGGTAATCAACTATGATAAATTTGTTACTTCTTTGTCACATCGTTTTCAACAAGGTAAGGGAAGATGTGACTTAATAGTTTACACGAAAAACAATAAGGGCTATTTTTTATTAAATGAATTGAAAGATACCAACCCACTATTTGATGATGAGCCTTCCATATCAACACGTCAATTAGAAAAATCTTTGACAGACTTACTAAATGTGCCGACAATAGTAGCATTTGTAAATACATTTACCGAAAAGAAATGCTGCTTTTTTAATAAACGAATACAAGCACCGCCACCAATATTAGCTGTAACCGCATTTAATCGAATTAATACAATCACTGTTAATGGCTTCCAGATAAAGAATGCGATAATAGAAGCATTGGGGTTCACATTCCATAAATATTATGGAGGACATCAATTCATATTATCTTGAGCAATCTATAATAATTTACCCATTGACAAGTATGTTTGGAATCTATAGTTCAGAATAGCCTCACACGTGGGTCTATCCATGCGTAGAAAATATCGGTGAAGAGGTTGATGACAATAAAGACAAACGAAGTGAGCAGCACCGCGCCCATCACGAGGGGAAAGTCAAATTTATCAAGAGCGTCCACGGTTACCTTCCCTACCCCTTTCCAGCCAAAAATGTATTCCACGAAGAAAGACCCTGCCAGCAATTCGGCAAGCCAGCCAGAGACTGCGGTGATAACGGGGTTCAACGCATTGGGCAATGCGTGGCGGAATATGGTTTTTGTTTTAGAAAGCCCTTTTGCATAAGCCGTGCGTATATAATCCTGCGACAAGGCGTCGAGCAGGGCGCTGCGGGTTAGTTGCGCAATTATGGCCAATGGCCTTATGCCAAGCGCAAAGGCGGGAAGTATGAGATTGCGCAGCGCGAGATGCCTGCCGGTAAAGGGATCGTACTCCCACAGGCTGCCGGTCATGTTAAGGCCGGTATAGTTGTGCAGCAGGTAGCCGAATACAAATGCTATAAGTAAGCCCGCAAAAAACGAAGGCATAGAAATACCCGCAACACTGGCTGCAATTGCCGATGTATCCATCCAGGTGTCTTTTTTCAGGGCAGCAAGTACGCCAAGCAATATACCAAGTATCGTAGCAAAGGTCATAGCGGTTATGGCAAGCAAGGCAGTTCCTGGCAATGCCTCCGCGAGTATTGTATTCACCTCTTTCCGGGTGCGGTAGGAGCGGCCAAGGTGCGGCCATTTTAGTACCAGCGCCTTACTTGCAGAAACGGGGAACAACGTGAGGTAATGATATTCTTGTTTCACAGTGCTATCCCTGCCATTAATGCTTATGGGTAGCAGGTCGTTGAGGTACAGGAGATAGCGGATGAACATTGGTTTATCAAGGTTCAGTTCGTGCCGGGCATTTTGTAAAGATGCAAGATCACTGCGTTGCCCCATCATCAGCCTTGCGGGGTCGGCAGGCAGCACATTGAACAGGAAAAAGATCAAAGTTACCACACCCCACAGCACCAGCAGGCTATAACGGATACGCCGTGCAAGAAAGCGAAACACTACTTAAATTCTATTTGGCCATTGCTCAATGTCATATCCGAAGGATAGTCGCGGAAACTCCATTTCTGCGCCACTATACCATCTTTCAGCAACATAAGGCCGGGGTTGGTGCGAATAGCCGTTTTACTTGCAGTGCCATCCAGCGTGAATACCGGTATGCCGGTAAGGTTCCATTTCTGAAAGAATGGCTTGGAGGTTTCCCGGTCTATAGAGCAAAGAATGTAGAACGGTATATGCTGCGCTTTGGCTTTGGCAATAATGTTATTGAGTTTGTCCATATTGTCCATGTGGGCTTTATCAAACTGCCTGATAAACCAAAACAAGGTATATCCTTTTGCGGTAAGTATGGCCTGTGTCTGGTCGTTGCCATCGCTGTCTGTAAGAATGAAATCGTGTATCTCCGGTTCGCCGGTAGCCTCGCTTATCACTTTATCTTTGCGGTCCACAAACTTCCAGGTGGTATCCTGCCAGGGGTAGTTGTCCTGCGTAAATTCTTTCTTCTGCCCGTTCTTTTCATAGGTGAACATAGACTGGATAACAGCAGGTTTGTAGTCCTTACCTGGTTGCATTTTTTCCCAAATGCTGTTTCCCGGCTTGTAGGGCATACAGTCGTTGAAAGGTAAATGCTGTAATGCCCACCATTGTATGCCTGCCGAAAAAACCACAGCCAGTATGATGAGCGCGCTATTTACATGCTTCTGAAACAAGCCGGTAATGCGGCCACGGTAAACAAACAAAACCAGCGACAACACCAACAATACGATGTCTTTATAAAAAGTAGCCTCGCTCGATATTTTTATACACGCGCCAAAGCAGCCGCACTCCTTTACCTTGCCGCTGAAAAGCGCGAAGCCGGTTAGGAAAGTAAAAAAGAGATTAAGTAATAATAACAGCGTGGCAAATAGCCGGAACGAATACCCCAGCAGCACAGCCACACCACATACGATCTCGAAACAGATCATCACTATGGAGAAGAGGAACGACCAGTCGTTCATAAAGGTCATGTTCAGCACCTCGAAGAACTCCTGCATTTTGTACACCAGCCCCATTGGGTCATTGGCCTTTACCACGCCGGAGAAGATAAATAATACGCCTACTATGATCCTTAAAGTCCAGAGAAAATATTTCATAAGTATTGAGTAGTTAAAAGGTTAATTGGGTAATTAGTTAATTGGTTAAAAAGGTAATTGGTTAAAAAGGTAATTGGTTAAATTGTTAATGGGGTAAAATTAATCCAAATAATAGTATTCAGGCAATTGCGGGTTGAAGATAAGGGCATAAAAAATCAAAAATAAATCTTAAAAAATGATTGTGTCAATAATTTGGTATGTAATAAGCAGTTAAAACATTCAGGGGGTAAAATACCCCTATTTATGTGTGATAATAATATTTATCGCTATTTATATTGATGCCCAAAACTATCGAACAATTTCGTGTTTATTAAATGTTATGCCATGTTCGATACCTTCGGCATCGGAACACACGGTTATGATTTTTCTATAAACATTTGATACCTTCGGCATCCTGCAAATTTGCGACAATCATTTTAAAATATGCTGCGAAGTAACGGACGGCGATTAGATTTAACCCACCCGGTGGTGATGGGTATCCTCAATGCCACGCCCGATAGTTTTTATAATAAAGGGCATGAAAGCGATGTGGATGGCTTGCTGCGAACGACGGAGAAAATGATAAGGGAGGGCGCTGCGATATTAGACATAGGCGGCGCAAGTACAAAGCCGGGGCAAGAATTAGTAACTTCAGATGAAGAACTTTTTCGCGTGATGCCCGTAATTAAGGCTATTCATGCCCGTTTCCCGGATACATGGATTTCTGTGGACACTTATAACGCGAAGGTAGCAAAAGAAGCCGTGGATGCAGGTGCGGATATAATAAACGACGTGAGCGCCGGCAGGTTTGATGCGGAAATGATACCTACTGTAGCTGCCTTAAATGTACCCTATATTGCTATGCACATGCAAGGCACGCCAAAAACCATGCAGTTCGACCCGGTATATGGTGATGTGGTTGCGGAAGTGTTCAATTACCTCCAGCATGTTTGCGGGCAGTGCGTGGCAGCGGGCATTACCGATATTATCATTGACCCCGGTTTTGGCTTTGGCAAAACAGTGGAACATAATTTCCAGTTGCTTGCCTCATTGCATACATTTAAAAAAATGGACAGGCCAATATTGGCAGGGCTTTCGCGGAAGTCTATGATCTGCAAAACGCTTAAAGTAAATCCCGAACATGCGCTCAATGGCACTACCGCGCTGAATATGGTTGCCTTGCAGCAGGGAGCAAATATTTTAAGGGTGCATGATGTAAAAGAAGCAATTGAAGTGACCAGGCTGTTTGAGGAGTTAGGTGGGTTAAAAGGGTAAAAAGTTAAAAGGGTAAAGGGGTAACAGGTTGACATATTAACCAGTTACATTTTTTGCCTTATTACCTAATTAACTTAACTGCCAATTTACCCTATTATCCCTTTAACCTTTTAACCTTTTAACCTTTTAACCCTTTAACCTTTTAACCCTTTTTCCCCGATTAACCTTTTAACTTTTTAACCGTCTTAACATGGTTCTTCCGTAATTTTGAATACATGAAAGCCTGCCGTACCGTATCCTTTTTTGTAATTGTTTTGTTGTGTTGTGCTTTTTTTCCGGCATCAGCACAGTTCCAGGCTGTATATATCGGGGTGAACGGGCTTACGTGTTCGCAATGCTCCAGGACGGTGGAAATGAGCATCAGGAAACTTGATTTTGTGGCCGATGTGGATATGAACCTGCAACATACCGAAGGCAAAATAACCCTGAAAAAAAACACTAAGCCGGATATGGAAAAGATAGCCCAGGCTGTAATCAATGCAGGTTTTTCGGTAAGGTACCTTTCGGCAGAATTTAATGTTGACAATTCCGTAACCAGTACAGGCCAATGTTTTGATTATAGAGGAGACGAATATGTATTTGCAGAACCCCTGAAAGGGCAGTTGAAAGAAAAGATATACCTGACCTTTATCGGGAAAAAATTTCAACCTAAGAACGAATACAAAAAGTATGAGGGTCACAATTTTACAAAATGCACCAATACTCCGGGAAAAGTTTATCATGTAACCACAAACCCCTGACCCCTAAATGGGAACCAAAAACCCCAAACCCCTAAAGGGGCTTCCCCTCTTTTTCCTGATAGTTTGAGTCTGATAACCCTACCTTCTATAAAGCTGCCAAATTAGTAATTGCCGCTATGATAACGAGCAATATTGTGGTTCCCCTTTAGGGGACAGGGGGGTTAGTTATCCTTCGCTCCTTGTTGTATCCATTCCAGTATAAGCGCCTGCTGGCTGGCAGGCAGGGCTGCGGCAGGGGGTTTAGGCATATCTGCAAAACCGGTACCATTGCTGTTTACTTCCACATATAACAGGCTTGCTGACGGATCAGCAACTGAGACAAGTCCTTTTGAAATAATGGTGTTCCAGGCTTCTGCGCTGTCAAGATCTACATCCTGGTTCAGACCGTTTGCCCCCAGGTGGCAACTACTGTTAATGGTGCAACCGGCTGTAAATACAGGGATAATGTCCTTACTGAAACTTACCGGCGTTATCTGTGGTTTGTGGGTACAGGAAATCATTGCCATGACACTTGTCAATCTCATGGCAATGATAATAATGATACTTTTTTTACTGCTCATAGCGGAACATACCGGTTAGGTTATTGGCAAGCGAATCTGCTAAAGAGGGGTTCGTTGCTGTGCTGTTGTTTGTTTTTAAATTTACAATGCTTGTCAGCAGCTTTCCATAATCACAAAGGATGTGTACATATTGTGTGCCTCCCGCTGTTAGTATATAAACCGGGTAGTTGGTATATGCGCCGGTACCCCGTGTAGGCAATACGATCTCGTTTGCCGGAGTATAAGTTAAGCTATTGGGTATTGCAAAATTAAAAGGTACCGGGTTAACACCGGTAGCGCCGGCAGAGGTATCGTAGGCGCCCGTTATCAGCATACCATTATACCCGGCCGTTGTACTGCCTAACCACATACTTGACTCCACCGGGTAAGGATTGCCATCTGTAACAAAGAGCGTAGTGGGCGGCAGTATATTGGGCGTAGGGCCACTGCCAACAGACGCATTCAGGCCTACCTGGAACATTGCAGATGTATAAGTGCCTATAGGGACTTTGCATAAATAATAATCTTCGCTGTCAAGGCCTTTTAAAAGTACAACATTGTTCAGGCTCAACATAGTGCCGTTTGCATTTACCAGCATAATGCCAGAGATAAAAAATTGCGGCACAAACAGTTCTATACGCCTGCCAAGCCCGTCAAGGTACCAGGGAGATGCTCCGGGACCGGTTGTGTTACTATCGGCTCCGTCCGTATTTCCCCCTATTGTGCTGTCAATTATCTGGGTATGCAGGTGAAAAAGAAAGACCCCTGAATCTGCTGTGGGATTGTTCTTCGAGCTTTTCTTGCAGGAAGTAGTGCATAGCGCAAAAACGCACATTATGGCTACTATCATTGAAAGAAGTATTACCGTATGTTTTTTCATTGTTTTAAGTTTTTTTGATTGATTAAAATTGTTTTTGATTACCCATTAAGATGTGCCGCACTTTTGGAAGTGCGGCACATCCGGGCATTTGAGAAGTTATTTAAAAAGCATATTGCAAACCTGCAAGCAGGTTCGATTTTAATGCCATCTGCGTGCCATCCAGGTTTTGATAAACGGGTACGCCATACTCGGCCATTATGCGGAAATGCTCCAGCACAGGCTTCATTAAGTAAAAGTTAAGGCCAACATATACATTCATGCAGGTACCGCCATAGTTGCCTGTCCGGGTAGTGGGGTCAGATTCCTGGTAAACCGGATTGTTGATAACCGGGTCAACGCCCGATATTCTATCTGTATGAATATCTTCCGCCCTTAAAGTACCGCTTAAAAAAGGCAGGAACTGGTACCCTGCCCACGCAGTGGCATGATAAATATTACCATCTTTATACCCCAATGAATTATAGTTCAGCTTCACATCAGCGCCGGCATTTGCGCCCCAGTAAAACAAGCCATATTTGCGGGCATATGTAATATCGGGATCTATGCTGTATGAGCCGGTACCGATCTGCATATCGTAAGGCAGGCGTTCGTTATCTCCAAGCATGGTAGTACCTGTTGCCTTTATGGTTCCGGTGGGCAGGCTTATACCGAGGCTGCCAATAATACGCTGCGCGGCAATACCGGAAAAATTGTATAGCGCCGAGACTTTCGTATCCGTAATCCCCGATGACATAGATTGCATACCCATATTAGTGTTAGCTGGCATTACCATACCCGGCATACTCATTGCTCCGCTGCTCATGTTCATGTTCATATTGTTTGCCGTATAGCCGCCCATAGCCATCAGGGTAAGCCGGTCGGTAACGCCATACATAACCATGGCCATGTGCATTTGCATAGTCATGGTTTCAGGAGCCATTACGTAGTTTTCGTAAACGGTGTTATCACTTGCTTTAGCCGTACCTATATTATTGCCGCGCATCACGGTATTCATGTAGGTGTATGAAAACATCCATGTTCCTTTCTGGTGGATATGGTCTGTCATTACACCCAGTGGCGCCTGGCTGTTTCCGGCACAGCAGCAAAAGCCGTTACAGGCGGGGGCATTTCCAGTACCTGTTATCTTTACATGGCTGGAATCTTCCTGCTGCCCATAGCTATGTATGGAAACCATGCCGAGAATAATCGGCAGGATCAGTTTTATAAATTTCATCGTTAATGTTTTTAAGTTAAAATAGAAACTAAGTACAACGCGCAGTTGCGCATTATACCCCTATCAGCAAAACAAAAACATTAAACAGTGGGTGGGTGAAAAACAGAATGGTGGAAAGAAAAGGTTCTGAGGTCGTTCCGGTTGAAAAAATGATTGGCGACTGATGTTACAATGACCGGGGGTATTTCAAACCTGGTATTGCTGTAAAACAGGGTTACGGCTTGTTCGCTTTTCTGGTTGTTGGAAGTTGGAGCCTGGTCTTTGCTTTCTTTTGCTAATTTCTTTTTCAGGCAGCATTTACCATCGCAGTGCATCATGGGTTTATTCCTGTTCTCGCAAAGGTTTTTTGCAATGAAGTCTTTATTGGCATAATATTCCGCCACTGTCACCACCTGGCTGAAGGTTTGTAACAAAATGCCAAACATGGCTACTATGGCTACCAGTTTTTTCAAGACGCCGGATAAATTTCCAAAGTAAAATTACGGAGAAAAGATATTATTTCCTAAATTTACTTGTAATAATGGGCCATTACTGTTACCCTGGATAAATTTAGTGTGTAATAGACGCTATGATGTAGCAACATAACATACTTCAACATGTCATGGTTCGGCGCGGCTCACCATGACAGGAATTCTATTTAGCAATATGCGCGTAAATGCACCGATTTTTCCCTGTTATGTATAATTACCGATACAATTATTACAAACCAAAAATGATACGGCTATACACGTTTATTATCCTTTTCCTGTTTTCGTTTTCTGCAAAGGGGCAGGAGCTGTATAATCTTACGCAGCCTGCCAGCACATTGCCAAAGGGCGCGCTGGGTGTGCGGCTGTTTAATGAAAGCTATGATGAGGCGGGATTGATCCGCAAGATCACTATATTGAAAGTAATGTATGGCATAACGCCAAAGCTATCGGTCATCCTCTCCGGGGTTGCTACAGATTACCACTCCTTATACCTGCCGGTTGACTTTATTCTTCATAACCATTCCGGTAAGGGGCCTGTGGTGAGCGCCAATGTACCTGCTGTCGTACCGTACCCCTATATTTTTGCGGGTACCGACCTCTATGCCCAATATCGTTTCTTTGCCTCCGATGGCCAGAATTCTCATTTCAGGATGGCGGTATATGGAGAGGCGTCTGATATAAGGATAGCATCGCACCTTGCAGAGCCGGAACTGCTCACCCACAACAGCGGCGTGGGGGGCGGTATCATTACTACTTATTTAAAATCGCATTTTGCAGCCACACTTACCGTAGGCGGCGTTTTGCCATTCGAGTATAAAGGAAATTCTTATGATATTTATGGCGGCGCGTACCCGGTAACTTTCATTTACGGAAACGCGGTTGACTACGACCTCGCGCTCGGCTATCTGCTTTTCCCTAAGGAATATAAAAACTACAAACAGACCAACATCAACCTGTATCTCGAATTTCTTGGTAAATCATATGGGGCAGCCAAAGTAACGCAACAGGATGGCGTGGTGATCTATAACATTCCCAATACTATCCCTATCCTGTCGGCAGGTAATTATGTGGAGATAAATCCGGGAATACAATTCATTATCCGCTCTACCACCAGGATAGATATTTCCGTCGGTTTCCCTTTAATCAATTTCTCTTACAACCACGACTACCCGCTCTACTATATAGGCATACAGCGCTACTTCTTTTTTAAACATAAATCATCCAAAAGTGATTAACTTTGACATGATGAAACCCATTGCCTCCATATATTTTGTTGTTAGCTTCTTACTCTTTGTAACGGTAAGTTGTAAAAAAAAGTGCAGTAACGTTACCGGGGGTGGAAAAGGCGGAAGTGTAATTATAAAGATCACTCCCGAACACGAAAGCCATCTTGTGGATTCCTCAACTGTTTATATAAAATACGGCTACACTTCCAGCACTCCTCCCGCAAACGGCGTTTATGATGATTCAGTTGTGTGTGTGTTAGTTGATAGTTTACCTGTGGCTACTTTTTCTAACCTGACTACCGGAAATTACTACTTCCTTGCTAAAGGGCGTATATCTTCTATTTCGCCACCTAC
>Ga0206818_1074_pt1 | contig 27186 bp, 21 predicted proteins | sample Alteio_BWOrgCont_86_FD_152881 | JGI IMG/M metagenome (GOLD analysis project Ga0206818, IMG submission 152881) | Enriched cells from forest soil in Barre Woods Harvard Forest LTER site, Petersham, Massachusetts, United States -... | ecosystem: Environmental > Terrestrial > Soil > Temperate forest >...
GGTTAATTAGTTAACTGGTTAACTGGTTAATCAACATTATTTACAAACATTCCGGTTATTCAAAAACACCATAAAAACATTGCTTATGAAAAAAGACACTGCTCCGAAAGAGAACAAAATAACTTCCGGCTCCTATACCGGTTCTAAGAAAATATTTGTGCAGGGAAAATTGCATAATATCAAGGTGGCTATGCGCGAAGTGGCCGTAAGCCCCACTATTACCAGGTCGTTTGGTGTAGAAGAACTAATACCCAACCCTGTGGTAACCATGTACGACACCAGCGGGCCATACACCGACCCGAATGTGGCTATAGACATAACCAAAGGCCTGCCCCGCCTGCGGGAAGAATGGATAAAAAGCAGGAACGATGTGGAGCAGTTGGATAGCTTTACTGCGGATTACAGCAATGAACGGCTGAAAGAAGAAGAACTGGACGCCCTGCGTTTTGAGCATATAAAAATGCCTTACAAAGCAATAAAAGGCGCCAATGTGAGCCAGTTGCACTATGCCCGTAAAGGCATCATCACTGCTGAAATGGAATACATAGCCATCCGCGAAAACCAGCGTATTGACGAACTGATGAATAACAGCGAACTATGGAACCAGCACATGGGGCATAGTTTTGGCGCTAATATCCCTAAGAAAAAAATAAGCCCGGAATTTGTACGTGATGAGATTGCCAGGGGCCGTGCCATAATTCCTGCAAACATCAATCACCCCGAAAGTGAACCCATGATAATTGGCAGGAACTTTTTAGTAAAAATAAATACCAACATCGGCAATTCTACCGTGACATCAAGCATTGAAGAAGAGGTGGAAAAAGCGGTATGGAGTTGCCGCTGGGGTGGCGATACGTTAATGGATCTGTCAACCGGGAAAAATATCCATGAAACAAGGGAGTGGATCATACGCAATTGCCCTGTGCCGGTGGGTACGGTTCCCATATACCAGGCGCTGGAAAAAGTAAATGGTAAAGCCGAAAACCTGACCTGGGAAATATTCCGCGACACACTTATAGAGCAGGCAGAGCAGGGCGTTGATTATTTCACCATTCATGCGGGCGTGTTGTTGCGTTATATTCCGCTTACCGCAAAGCGTGTTACCGGCATTGTGTCGCGCGGCGGCAGTATTATGGCCAAGTGGTGCCTCTCTCACCACAAAGAGAATTTCCTTTATACCCATTTTGAAGAAATATGCGAAATAATGAAGGCTTATGATGTAAGTTTTTCATTGGGCGACGGGTTGCGGCCCGGTTCAATTGCCGATGCAAATGATGAGGCACAATTCGCCGAATTAGATACACTTGGCGAACTTACCAAGATAGCCTGGAAACACGATGTGCAGGTGATGATAGAAGGCCCCGGCCATGTGCCTATGCACATGATAAAGGAGAATATGGATAAGCAATTGGCATGTTGCGATGAAGCTCCTTTTTATACACTCGGCCCGCTAACTACCGATATAGCCCCTGGCTACGACCATATCACATCAGCCATTGGCGCGGCAATGATCGGCTGGTATGGTACGGCGATGCTGTGCTATGTAACCCCAAAAGAACACCTGGGCCTGCCCGATAAAAAAGATGTGAAGGACGGGGTTATCGCCTACAAGATAGCAGCCCATGCCGCCGACCTTGCGAAGGGGCATCCCGGTGCGCAATACAGGGATAATGCGCTGAGCAAGGCGAGGTTTGAGTTCCGCTGGGAAGACCAGTTCAACCTGTCCCTCGACCCTGAAACAGCGAGGGCATACCACGATGAGACCCTGCCTGCCGAAGGCGCAAAAATAGCCCATTTCTGCTCCATGTGCGGTCCCCATTTCTGCTCTATGAAAATAACCCAGGATATACGCGAGTACGCAGCACAGGAAGAAGAATTGCAAAAAGGATTGGAAGAAAAGGCTAAGGAATTTGTAGAGGAAGGAGGGGAGATTTACGTTTAACTCTTTTTAATTATGGCGAATTCGCCATAATTAAAAAGAGTTGAGATTTTAAACCTATCGAATTCGATAGGTTTAAAATGAAGCAAGTTTTAAAGGTAACGGATTCGTAACCTTTAAAAATCCTCTTTCAAAGGGGTCGAATTCGCCCCCTTACTTGAAGTACCCAGATTTGACAACTTTTTAAAAGTTGTCAAATCTATACATAAACGATAATAAATGACCGCTGACAAACCATACGTACTATCCATTGCAGGTTTCGACCCAACAGCCGGGGCCGGCATACTTTCAGATATTAAAACATTTGAAAGCAATGGTGTTTATGGGCTTGGTGTGCTGTCTGCATTGACGTGGCAAACCGATGTTGCGTTTGAAAAAGTGGAATGGATTGATGTGAAAAATATAATCAGCCAGTTGGAAATGCTGCTGAACCGCTTTGAAATACATTTTATAAAGATCGGCCTGGTAGAAAACTTAGACGTACTGCAACAGTTAATTTGTTACCTGCAAATGAAGATAAATGACCCCATAATTGTATTTGACCCGATACTGAAGGCCAGCGCGGGTTTCGTTTTTCACCACCAGGTACAGGAACAGCTTTTTGAAGTAATTGACCGTATTTATTGCATTACCCCGAATATCCCTGAAGCAAACCAATTATTTGGCGAGCATGACCTGCACGATAAACTTACAGCCCTTAGCAACAAGGTAAACATTTACCTCAAAGGCGGCCACGGCAATAAGAGTGTTTCCACAGACTACCTGTTTACCCAAAAACACGCAATACCCTTTTCAAATGACCGGCTTGCTACCGGCGAAAAACATGGAAGCGGTTGTGTATTATCATCAAATCTCACGGCGCAGCTTGCCCTGGGGCATGATATTAAAACCGCCGCAGAAAAAGCAAACCAATATACCTACCATTTCCTGTCGAGCAACGATTCTTTATTAGGCTATCACCAATTAATACAATGATGAAAAAAATCAGCAGGTTGCATTATATCACTACCGGCGCTAAACTGGCAGAGCAGGCCTGCGCGGGTGGTGTGGACTGGATACAGCTACGGTTAAAAAACGTAACCTATGATGAATATTTCGCGGCAGGTAAAGAAGTGCAGGCAGTTTGCAAAAAATACAATGCCACATTCATTATCAACGATAATATAAGATTAGCCCTCGACCTTAATGCCGACGGGGTGCATGTAGGCAAGGAGGACCCGCTGCCGCAAGCAGACATAGACGCTATGCTGGGCCGTGGAGGTATTATAGGCTGCACCGCTAATGCCATAGAAGACTTTATACACCTTGATGGCAAGCCTGTTTCTTATATCGGATTAGGCCCATTTAGATTTACTAACACCAAACAAAATTTGAGCCAGTTACTGGGAATTGAAGGTTATAAAAGAATATTTAAAGAAATAAAAGAACGGGGAATGAAAATACCACCTGTGATTGGCATTGGCGGGATCACTGAAAACGATGTACCCGAATTGCTGTCAACCGGGCTTCATGGTATAGCAGTATCCGGGGCTATTTCTGATGCAAAAAATGTTTCAGAGTCTGCAAAGAACTTTATGACGTTGACCAGTAACCACAATCAATTTTACGCTAAAAAAAATGAAATGATATGAATAATAACGAACATCCCCCGGAACAAGGTCCCGATTCTTCGGGAGGGTCGGGGTTTGACTCACTGATTATAGCAGGCAAAACATTCACCTCGCGGTTATTTACCGGTACAGGTAAATTCGGTAACCACCAAATTATGGAAGATGCACTACTGGCATCCGGTACCGAACTGGTAACTGTGGCTTTGAAAAGGATGAATATGGAGGGAGAAGATGATGATATTTTACAACATCTGCACCATACGCACATCAACCTGCTGCCCAATACTTCGGGGGTGCGCAATGCGGCAGAAGCTATATTTGCCGCACACCTGGCAAGGGAAGCCCTGCAAACCAACTGGTTGAAATTAGAGATACACCCCGACCCTAAGTACCTGATGCCCGACCCCATAGAAACATTAAAAGCTGCGGAGCAATTGGTGAAAGACGGCTTCATAGTGCTGCCCTACATCCATGCCGACCCTGTGCTGTGCAAGCGGCTGGAAGAAGTGGGCGTTGCGGCGGTTATGCCATTAGGGTCGCCAATAGGCAGCAATATGGGATTAAAAACGCTCGATTTTCTGCGCATAATCATTGAGCAAAGCAATGTGCCGGTGATCGTTGACGCGGGTATTGGCGCTCCAAGCCATGCAGCAGCAGCAATGGAAGCCGGGGCTGACGCAGTGCTGGTGAATACCGCAATTGCCGTAGCCGGAAACCCGGTGCTGATAGCCACAGCCTTTAGAATGGCCACAGAAGCAGGCCGTATGGCTTATAATGCAAAACTGGGATCAGTAAAAGCTTATGCAGAAAGCAGCAGCCCGCTAACTGATTTTTTAGATACCCCGTCCCTAAAGGGAGCCACAAATTTAGCTGTTTGAAAACTTTGGGATTAAGGATATTTTTCAGCAATAAAGGCAAAAACAAGATAGTGAAAATTGTTCGGATGTTGAGATTTTTGAAACCGCTTAATTAATGGTTCCCTTTAGGGTTCAGGTTTTATATTTCAGCAATACAGGAAAAAACAAGATGGTGAAGATTGTTCGGATGTTGAGATTTTTGAAAACGCTTAATTAATGGTTCCCTTTAGGGTTCAGGGTTTATATTTCAGCAATACAGGCGAAAATAAGATGATGAGGATTGTTCAGATGGCGAGATTATTGATAACGCATAATTAATGGTTCCCTTTAGGGTTCAGGGTTTAAGATTCAGGGTTTATGTTCAAACAGGAATTTGATAAGTACAATTGGGATGAAGTGCAATCCGGCATCTATGCTAAAACGGCAGTGGATGTGGAACGGGCTTTGAGTAAGCATAAACGGGATATAGAAGATTTTAAAGCGCTTATATCTCCTGCCGCCGCTCCATATTTAGAGCAGATGGCGCAACTCAGCTACAGGATCACCCAAAAACGTTTTGGCAAAACCATACAACTCTATGCGCCGCTTTATTTATCTAACGAATGCCAGAATATATGCAACTACTGCGGCTTTAGTTTCGACAATAAGATCAGGCGCAAAACACTCACCGGGGTTGAAATTCTGCAGGAAGCCGAATACCTGAAACGGCAGGGTTTTGAGCATGTATTGCTGGTAACGGGCGAGGCAACAAAAACGGTTGGGGTTGACTATCTGAAAGACGCTATAAGGCTGCTAAGGCCGCATTTTGCCAATATATCCATAGAAGTGCAACCGCTGGAAGAGGAGGAGTATAAAACACTGATGGGCGAAGGGCTTTATGCAGTGCTTGTGTACCAGGAAACCTACCACGAGGACAACTACAAACTATATCATACCAAGGGCAAAAAATCGAACTTCAATTACCGGCTCGATACCCCGGACCGGCTGGGCAATGCCGGTATCCATAAAATAGGTTTAGGCGTACTGATAGGGCTGGAAGACTGGCGAACCGACAACTTTTTTACTGCCCTTCATGTTGGCTATCTTGAAAAACATTTCTGGCAAACGCGCTATAGTATCTCCTTTCCGCGCCTGCGCCCCGCCACAGGGCTAATTGAACCCAAAGTGGTGATCAGCGATAAAGAATTAGTGCAGCTTATCTGCGCCTGGCGCATATTCAATGAAGAAATAGAATTGAGTATTTCTACAAGAGAAAATGAATTATTCCGCAACCATGTTATCATGCTGGGAGCAACCACCATGAGCGCAGGCTCAAAAACAAATCCAGGTGGCTACACGGTAGAGCAGGAATCCTTGGAGCAGTTTGAAATAGACGATAGCCGCTCCGTTGCAGAAGTAAAGCTAATGATTGAAAAGAAGGGATACAAGGCAGTATGGAAGGATTGGGAACGGTTTGCGGGGGTGGGAAAGGCTGGTTGATAGAAAATTCCCGATAGTCATGGATTCAAAAAATGAAGAAATATATTTAGTTTTGTTTTGGCATTATGGATAAAAGAGAGCATATTGATTATTGGTTGAAGATAGCTGAAAAGGATCAGGATATGATGGCGTATCTTGTAGCAGGAAGGCGTTATGTTCAGGCGCTATTTTTCGGGCATCTTTATCTTGAAAAAATTGCCAAAGCTCTTTGGGTGAAAAATAATATTGAAAATATTCCACCTAAAACCCATAATTTGCTGAAAATAATAAAAGAAGCAGGTTTGGATTTGCCTACGGAAGACCAGGCATTTCTGATTAAACTAAATCAATACCAGATTGAAAGCCGGTACCCGGAAGATATTGACAAACTATACAAGATCACTGATAAATACCTTACTGAAGAATACTTCAATAAAATAGACCTCATAGACAAATGTTTAAGAAAGAAGATGCAATAAAATATACCGGTGATTTTTTAAAAGCCTGTAAATCCTTACCTATAAAAATAGATAAGGCTATCTTGTTTGGCTCTGCGTTAACAGGAAAATCAAATGAATATTCAGATATTGACCTTGCCCTTTTCTCCAAAAATTTTACAGATAATATTCTGCAAAACCTTGACCAGATAGCAATGGTTAATATCCGTTTTCCTGACCTTGATATACATACCTACCCTACAGCAGCTTATTCTGGTAAAGGATTTTTATTAGATGAGATAAAAAGAACCGGCTTAGAAATTAAGCTGTGAAATAGCTGATACGATTTTTGTACAAAACCATTCATACCCATGCCTTATACTGTTCCCCAGATCAGAACCGTTAATGTGGACCGTTATGTGCTGCCGCTTAAGGAGGGCGGCTCTATGCCCGGCCTTGTAGAAGGCGATGACGGCTTCAAATATGTGGTCAAATTCCGGGGTGCGGCGCAGGGGCCTAAGGTGCTCATTTCAGAATTGATAGGCGGTGAAATAGCGAGAGCTTTGGGGTTTAAGGTACCTGAAATAGTGTTTGTAACCCTGGACGAATCTTTTGGCAGGATAGAGCAGGACGAGGAGATACAAGGCCAGCTAAAAGCCAGCGTTGGCCTCAATATAGGAGTCAGTTATCTTTCCGGTTCTATTACCTTTGACCCTAATGTCACTGTTTTAAGTCCCGAACTTGCTTCCCGGATATTATGGCTGGATTGCCTGATCACCAATCCCGACCGTACCGCAAGAAACCCGAATATGCTCACTTGGTACAAGGAACTCTGGCTTATTGACCACGGCGCAGCAATGTTTTTTCATTACAACTGGGATCAATCTCCTGAGCAACTGGCAATGAAACCGTTTGACCGGGTAAAAAACCACCTGATGCTACCCTACGCGCCAATGCTCAATGCTGCCGACAGTTATTGCCATGCCTTACTTAATGGAGCAGTGATACGCGACATCGTAAATATGATACCGGACGACTGGCTTTTAGGAGATTCCCCATTCGCATCAGCCGGTGAGCACAGGCAGGCTTATGAACAGTATTTGTTATCACGTTTGGAACATTCCGTTACATTTGTAAACGAAGCGCAACATGCAGGAGAAGAAAACATATGAGTATGCTGTCATCAGGTTAGTACCCCTGGTAGAACGGGAGGAATTTCTAAATGTTGGTGTTGTGCTATATGCTGCCGGCCAGAAATTCCTGCAGGTAAAGTTTCATATTGACGAGCGGCGCCTTCGAGCTTTGTTCGGTAACGTTGATCTGCAGGAAATACAAAAACACCTGGAGTCCTTTGAGCGGATATGTAATGGCGGCAAAGACGCCGGAGCCATCGGGGAACTCCCCATTGCCCAACGCTTCCGCTGGCTTTCCGCAACCCGCAGCACCGTAGTACAAATGTCGAAGGTGCATACAGGCTTAACCTGCGACCCGGCAGAAAATCTTTTGCAATTATTTGAGCAATTGGTTCTTGAACCGGCCATCTCGGCACAATGAGCGCAGATAACAAAATAAATTAAGAATTGTCGCTATAAAAGACGACCTTTGTTGTCCACCACACAAATACGGGACAGATGCAGATAGAACTGAATGAGTTAATGCAGCAGCTTCAAGGCCATTGGAAACTGGATAATGACGAGCAAAACTTTGAGATAAAAGGTAATGAATTAATAGTCTTTACCAATACGCAACCCGTCAAAACATCCTTCCAGTTAATACGGAACCTGCAGCTTGGGAACTGGCAGATAAAGGTGGTAAAACCTATGTCGTGGCTGCGCACATTTATTGTACAGATCACGGAAGATTCTTTTATGCTTTACGATTTTGAGCTTACCGTGCATATGGCTATGGGCGCGCGTTCCAAGCTCCTTAACCCAAGCCGTATCTATAAATATACAAGAGTTAGCTAACCAATTGCACATCAAATACGGCACGATAGGTTTCTCGCAAAGGCGCAAAGGTGCGGTTTCCTGTGTTATGTTTTAAAGTTCGCAAAGGTGTTTCGTAATGCAGATTTTTTATTTTTAAATGGTATAAGAAGGGCTTTTATGAAAAATACTATTTCATCACAGGAGTTCTGAATATCCGAATCTGAACCATAACGCAGAAAAAAAACCGCCCCGGTAATACGAGACGGTTTTTAAGTACTTATCAGCCTTACTATTGTGTTTTCACAAACTTATCCGCTTTCAGCAGCATGTTGTTTTCATCATAGACCATTATCATGTACAGGCCATCGGGTATCTCCGAAATATTAAGGCTTACTGCCTGTTTACGGTTTACCAGCACCTGCCCATCAGGACTCAGGATTGATACATATACCTTAACAGGGGCATTAATATAGAGTACCGATGTAGCGGGGTTCGGGTAGATACTTATATTACTGCCCATGTTCACGGTTGCAACTTCCGATGTATTAAATGGCACAATAAACGGAGCGGAAGTATCTGCGCATCCGTTAGCGTCTGTTACAACTACCCTGTAAGCGCTACCGGGTGCAGCAGTATCTGGAACATTATTCAAGGTAGCAAATGGTATAGCAGTTGAATCAAGCAACCACTCATAGCTTACAAATGAACCGGTAAATAAAAGATTAGTCGGTGTATCCAGCGTAATTATCGGAGCCGGAGGCGGTACTATATTGGTAGCGGTCAACAGCAGAGAACAGGTACCGTTGCTGATAGTTGCTGTATAAAGACCGGCAGTATCCGCAGTATAAGTGGAATCTGTAGCGCCGGTAATCAGGGCGCCATCAACAGACCACTGGTATGTTAACCCGCTGCTGGCAACAGAAGATACCCGGAGATTAACAGGAGTACCATTACAAAGCGTTGCAGCAGCCGGCAATACAACACTGGTTGGCAATGGTGCGCCAACACTGATGGGGAAAAGCACCGAAGCCGAACAACCGGAAGCATTGGTTACCCGGTAAGATATAACCGGGCTGCCCGAAGCAACACCCGTAACAATACCCGTAGAACCTACGGTAGCTTCGGAAGTATTGCTGCTGGACCATACGCCACCTGAAGTAGCATCCGACAGATCAAGAGTACCTGTGATACAAACATTGGTAGCGCCGGTAATAATATCCACCACAGGGCTTGCAATCACTGTTTCTGTCTTAACCGAATATGCCGAACAACCAGCAAGGCTGGTTACCGTATAGGTTATTGTAGTGCTGCCGGCAGATGCGCCTGATACCACTCCCGATGAAGCAATAACTGAAGCAAAACCTGGCACGCTGCTCGTCCATACACCGCCTAAAGGAGTACCGGATAATGTAATAGTAGCTCCTGCACATACAGTTGCGGAGCCGGATATAGCGCCAACCACAGGCAAAGGATTAATTACAACGGTAACGCTGCCGGTCATATTTGCGGTACAGTGTGAAATTGGATTTGTAGCAACAACGGTATAAGTACCTGCACCCGTTTCCGGGCCAAAGGGAAGAACACCTCCGGTACCGGCAGTAGAAGTACCTACAACCGAGCCACTATTAAACAATTGATAGTCAATCCCCAGGTCGGAACCAGTCAAACTGACACTAACACCGGAACCACCCGCACAATAAGAACCACCCCCGGAAACTGCATACGTAGAAGTTGGCAAAGGACTTATTGACACTGTAGCTGTGCCTGTCATATTGCTGGAGCAACCAGCAGCAGTAGTGGCTACAGCAGTATAAGTACCTCCTGTAGTCTGCGCACCCAGATCAAGTGTTCCCACTCCGGTACCTGCCGTTGTACCTTCAGGCAGCGCACCAATAAATAACTGGTAATTCACCCCGGTTTGGGAACCGCTTAAAAACAGGTGAACACCTGTACCTCCGGCGCAATAAGACCCGGTACCTGAGAGTGTTTGGATAACCGGCAATGGATTTATATTCACGGTTTCACTGCCGGGCATATTCACAGTACACGCTGTACCGAGGTTTGTGGCAACTATAGTATAAGTACCTGCAACTGTTTCCGGGCCAAATGTATGCGAGCCGCAACCACCGGAAGTGGAGCAAGTGTATGAACTGACCACCGTACCACTTAAATACAACTGGTAATTTATACCTGAATCAGTATTGCTTAAACCTATATTCACGCCCGTACCGCCTGCACAATAATCACCGCCACCAGAAAGCGTATAAAGCGCAGGTGAAGGATTAATGGAAACTGAAACACTGCCGGTCATATTGCTGGTACACATGGTAGCGGTATCCTTAGCCACCACAGTATAAGTACCTGCGGCAGCCTGCGGGCCAAAATCAACCGGCGAGCCTGTACCAGCAAGAGGGCTTCCCTCTGCCGTTCCGCCATTATACAATTGATAATTTACGCCTGGCACAGAACCTAATAAACTCACATCGGCTCCGGCTCCTCCCGCACAATATATACCTCCGCCACTTACTGTAAACAATGTTGGCAGTGCAAATATGCTTACAGTAGCGCTACCTGCCATGTTGGTTTCACAACCGGTAGAAGAATTAATAGCAACAACATTATAACTTCCGGTAAGGGTTTGTAAGCCAAAATTAATGGACGAGCCGGTGCCGGCTGACAATACCATAGGCGAACCGCCATTGTATAACTGGTAGTTGATACCAACTTCAGATCCGTTTAATCCGACGCTGATACCCGTGCCACCGGCGCAATAACCACCACCACCGGTAACATTGTGAACTACAGGAAGCGGCAACGTGATCAGAGAAACGCCACCTGTCATATTATTGGTGCAAAGGGTAGTAGTGTTTGTGGCAATAACTGTGTAAAAACCAACTGTTGTCTGCGGCCCGAAACCGATGGGGCCACCTGTGCCGGTAACAGGAAGGCCTACAGGCGAATAAGACGCATATAACTGGTAAGAAACACCAACAGCAGAATTGCTCAATCCAACGTTAAGGCCTAAACCACCTGTGCAATAGCTACCACCACCTGTAACCGTATAAGCAACAGGCAATGGATCAACAGATACTACTGCTGTACCGGTCATATTTACAGTACAGGAAGTAACGGGATTTGTTGCAATTACTGTATATGTACCGGCAGTAGTTACCAATCCGAAATCAAGCGAAGAAGAAATTCCTGCCATAGAACTGCCAACACCTGCCCCACCAGTAGATAGCTGGTAATTGATACCTGGGTCAGAGTTTGATAAACTTATGTCAACACCTGTGCCACCTGCACAATAATTCCCGCCGCCGGATATTGCATATGCAGCAGGTAATGGATTGATAGAAATAGAAACGCTGCCGGCCATATTGCTCTCACAACCAGTGGCGGCATAGGTGGCAGTTACTGTATAAGTGGTTGCTGCAGTTTGCAGAACCGGGAAGCTAAAGGCTGAACCGGTACCGGGAAAAGCTGCGCCTGTGGGTGCACCTCCTGAATATAATTGATAATTTACGCCAACCTGTGAGCCAGTTACCCCAACGGCAAGGCCAGCACCCGCAGCACAATAACTACCACCACCGGTAACAGTATAGGCAACAGGTAAAGGATTAAGGGAAACAACGGCATTCCCCGCCATATTATTGGTACAACTGCTTACGGGGTCTGTTGCAACCACTGTATAAGTACCATTTATGGTTTGCGGACCAAAACTGATCGCAGATCCTATGCCCGTAACCGGGAACCCTATTGCTGCGCCACCTACCCACAACTGGTAACTAACCCCAGGCACGGAATTAAATAAGCCGACAGCAATACCGCTGCTGCCACCCGCACATTCACTGCCGCCGCCTGTTACCGCAAACGCCGTAGGCAAGGCAATAGTGGTTACATTAACAGTACCGGTCATTGTGCTGGTACAGGTCGTTGCGGTGTTGGTAGCAAAAACAGTATAATTACCTACTGCAGTCTGCATACTGAAATCAATGCCGAAGCCGGAACCGGTCATGGCGCCTCCTACGGGTACACCACCCTTCAATAATTGATATTCTGTACCGGCGTCTGATCCGCTTAGCGTAATATCAACACCGGTACCACCCGCACAATAAGCGCTGCTGCCTACCGCACTGAGTGTATAGCTGGTTGGCGCGGGGCTGATGCTTACACTTGCACTGCCGGTCATATTGTTGGTGCATGCTGTAGTTGTGTTTGTTGCAACTACGGTATAGGTTCCGGCGGCAGTTTGTGGTCCAAAAGGGATAGCCGCACCTGTACCAGCAACGGTAATGCCTGGAGTAAGCCCGTTAAATAACTGGTAGTTAACACCTGTTACGGAATTAGCCAACCCAATGGCTACACCTGTTCCCCCTGCGCAATAATTGCCGCCGCCGGTAACTGCATAGGCAAGAGGTAATGAATTAAGAGTAACAACTGCGCTTCCGGTCATATTAGCTGTACAAGAGGTGCTGGTATTGATAGCTTCAACCGTATAAGTGCCTGCTGTTTTAAAACCAAAATCAAGCGGTGACCCAATGCCGGGTACTGTAGAACCCGTAGCTACGCCTCCAAGCTCCAACTGGTAGCTGACCCCTATATCCGAACCATTCAAACCTATGTCAACACCTGTTGTACCGGCGCAATAACCACCTGTTCCGGTAACATTGTGTGCTGTTGGCAACGGATTAACTACTACTGTTACAGAACCGGTCATAGTGTTAGTACAGGTTGTAGCTGTATTCGTAGCAATCACCGTATAAGTGCCTGCGGCAGTTTCCAATCCGAAATTGAATGCTCCGCCAGACGAGGATACTGTGGCAACAGGTGTAACACCATTGAATAACTGGTAACTGATACCTGAAGTAGAATTACTCATACCCACATTAACTCCGGCTGCACCCGCACATAAAGTACCGCCGCCCGATACAGGGAATGCTGTTGGTAAAGGGCTTGTGGAAACGGTAACAGAGCCGCTCATGTTTATACTGCAACTGCTGGCCGTATTGGTAGCCGATGCCGTATAAGTGCCTGCCGCAGTTTGTAACCCGAAATTGAATGCCCCTCCCGAAGATATTACCGGTGTGGAAACTGGTACGCCGCCAAGATATAACTGGTACAGGATACCGGAAGTGGAATTAGCCATGCCCACAAGAACACCTGAGCCGCCAACACAGTAGGTACCACCGCCGTTCACCGCAAACACCGTAGGAATAGGCGTTGTTGATACAACAGCGCTGCCATTCATATTACTGTTACACCCGGTTGACGGGTTTGTAGCCAAAACCGTATAAGTACCGACACCAGTTTGCAATCCGAAGTTGAACGCGCCGCCGGTAGCAATAACCGAAGCGCCCGTAGCAACGCCATTGAGATATAAATAATAGCCGATTCCTGCAGTAGAATTATCCAAACCCACATTCACTCCCGTGCCACCGACACAAAAACTGCCGCCACCGGTAACATTAAATACGGACGGTAAAGAATTAAGCGTTACTGTTGCGCTACCCTGTGTACCCCAGCAGCCTGCTGCAGATTCCGCGTTGAAATAATAAGTTCCTGATGAAGTTACTATCTGCGATGATGACGGAACAGCAGTTGATGTGCCGCCGGAAGCAGTACCCTCAAAATAAATAGTACCACCACCTCCGCCAGAGGCAAGTATTGAAGCGCTGCCGGCGCATAAAGTACCACCCCCGGTTACGGTAACCGCTGTGGGAACAGGATTAATAATAACCGTAACACTGCCTTCATTGCCCCAGCAACCTGCCGCAGATTGCGCCCTGAAATAATAAGTGCCCGATGCGCTCACCACTTGTGAAGAAGATGCTGTAGATGTAGAAGTGCCACCGGTTGTAGTGCCTTCAAAATAGATAGTACCGCTGCCGCCATTGGATGCAGTAATGGTTGTGCTGCCGCAAAAAGTTCCGCCGCCGCTGCACACCACCGTGGTAGGCGCGGGGCTGATTGAAGCAGTAATAGTATTGGAAGTAGCCACTGCGGGAGTCACGCAAGCAGCGCTTGAGGTCAAGGTAGCATAAACAGTATTACCAGTTGAAAGTGTACTGTTAGAATAACTGGCGCCACCGCCGGCTGCCACTCCATTCAAATACCACTGGTAGGTAGGCGAAGCGCCTCCGTTTGTGGGGCTTGGCGTAAAAGTGATCCCTGTACCAGCACATACCGAACCGGAAGGAGATGCAGATATAGTAACAGACGGAACAACTGCTGCAGCTAACGAAAGATCGCCGAAGTCCTTACCGGTAGCGCCGGTAGTGTCCCCGTTAATACCACTTTCAGAAGAAGTGTAAAGATAGCCGGGTACGGACGAACCCGTAGTAGCCTCTATCTGCAAACCTGCTATTGTAATTGCGTCCAACAAAGATGCAGAACTGTTCACAGCAATATCAATAGTTAAGGCAGAACTTGTAAACGCGGCATATGTAACCCCAGTAACATTCCTGCCGGCAGTATATCCAAACGTAGGGGTGGCGGAAGTATTAAACTGCCAGCCTGTAGGCGCGGCCAGTACCAATACATCCGTGGTTCCACCGGAAAAATCTGTGGCTGCCGTTTCACTTACCGTTATGGTACCCAGGGTAGTATAGGCGGGCGCACTACCCGTAGCGGCAGTGTTCAGGCAAAGGTTCGTACCACCGGTAGCTTTTGTTACGGTTATCTGGGCAAATCCCGAATAATTAAAACAACTGAAAATAACAGCGAGGAAGCATATTCTCATGGTTGCCATGCTGTTATTTTTTCCGTTTAGTAGCGCAATAAATGGTAGTAAAGAAAGTTTTTTCATAAGGTACGTCTTAAAAAAAAGAATTAAAATTCCTAAATAAAGGTAAACTTACTAAAAAAAGATTAGAGACAAAAAAAATACGTCAGTTTTTTATTAGAAAACGTGGATAACCAAAAAAATCATAAACTGAACGTTAATAAGCAACTGCCTGAATTAGGGGTAATTAGCATATATTAAAGCGGCAAACAATAGCCCTCTCAACTACCCCGGTATGCGGGCTATGTACTTCGACATTTCTTTTATCTGTTCTACCACCTGGGCGTTAGTGGCTTTGCAGGATTTTGCCTTATTGAAATATATCTTCGCATTCCTGAAATCGCGCCGCTGGATACATATACCCGACAACTGCAGGTAGGCTGTAGCTTCATTATCTTTATCCGGCAAGCCAATTTTCACCGCTCTCCGCAGATGCTCATATGCCTCCTTCGTATTTCCTTTTTTCTGGGCAATAGCGCCGAGTTGCAGGTAAGCCGTCCCTTCATATTCTTTTTCCGGCATCCCGGTGGCCAGTCCTTTCCTTATCTGCTCTTCCGCCTTATCCAGGTTATCGCCCATTGTAGAGAAGTTGGATTGCAGCATATAATACGATGACCGTATGGGTTTGTAGAGCAGGTTGGGGAATTTCACTTTTTCCAGCAGCTTTTGCGCACCTTCCATGTCCCCGCTTTCCATATAGCCCTGTATCAGGGTCATTGGCCCAATGAGGAAGTAGGCAACGATCATAAGCACAGCCACCAAAAAAGGTATCCACGCGATCCACCAGCCATGAGATACTTTAAACCCTATAAGGAAACCAAGCGCTAACAAACCTATGGCTATGGGAATACGATAATAAACAAATATGCGTCTGAAATTCATATTATAATTTGGGCGGCAAACCTACGAAAAAGTTTACTCACTACCAGTAATGGTTGCATTATTAGCAATATAATAATTTCCAGTCGGCTTTTCTTTTTTCACGCACACGGCGGCAACCGGAACTGATGTTCTCCTGCCCTACGCGAGTACCGGCACGTCTCCGCTGAAGGGTGGGAAAAACGCCGGGGACATTATTGTTATTTTTAATCCCTTTTCCTGCCTGGCGCGAGTATCGGCATGTCCCTGATGAAGGGCGGGAGACACGCTGAGGACATTCTTTTGCCATATAATGTGGTACACACGTAGAAACAGGAATTTATTTTGCATAAACCTTCCGTACCTTTGAAAAGCAAATAATAGCTCGAACGTCTGTAGCTAAAAAATTACTTTCGCCTGACAAGTAACAGACTTACGACTTATTACTTACGACTTACGACTAAAAAATGGACTGGTACAAAAATTGGTTTGGTTCCCCGTTTTATAAAATACTGTATCAAAACAGGGATGATTATGAAGCGCAGGAATTTGTAGAAAACCTGCTGGGGTATTTACAGCCGCCGCCGGGAAGCGCTATGCTGGACATAGCCTGTGGCGAAGGGCGCTTTGCCAAACAGCTTGCAGAACACGGGTTTGATGTCACAGGCATTGATATTTCGCACGAAAGTATTGAAATTGCAAAGGCATTTGAAACAGACAACCTGCAATTCTTTGTGCAGGACATGCGGCTCCCTTTTTATATCAATTACTTCGATTACGCTTTCAATTTCTTTACCAGCTTTGGCTATTTCGCACACGACCGCGACCATGTGCTGGCAGCAAAATCTTTTGCCGCCGCGCTAAAAAAAAATGGCATACTGGTGATAGATTATTTCAATTATGAGCAGGTAATGGCCAACCTGGTGCCGGAGGAAACTGTGCAGCGGGGCAGCTATATTTTCAGGATTACGAGGAGTTCTGAAAGGAACCATATTGTGAAACACATCAGCTTCACCGACGCAGATAAAAAACCACGGCAATACACCGAATCGGTTGCGGCCTTTACATTGGCAGATTTCATAAAAATGTTCAAGCTGGCAGACCTGTCTTTAATTGGTACTTTCGGAGATTACCAGTTAAACGCCTATCATCCCGTTTACTCTCCCCGGCTCATTATTATATTCAAAAAGAAGAATGCTTAGAAAGCTACATAATTTAGTGGTATCGTGCGATCACACCATTTGGTATTATATGAATACCCAATGGCATAATACATTCTTAGATGCGGTAATACCCTGGTTAAGGAATCCGTGGTTCTGGGCGCCATTGTATCTTTTCCTCGCTATTTTTATTCCGGCCAGGTTCAGAAAGCAAGGATTGATATGGTGCGTATTGTTTTTAGTTTCTTTCGCACTGTCTGACCAGATAAGCGTGAATATAATAAAACCACACTTTCACCGGCTGAGGCCTTGCAACAACCCATCCCTGGCAAGCATCATACATCTGCTGGTGGAATGCGGCGGCGGCTATAGTTTCCCGTCTGCACATGCGGCAAATCATTTTTCAATGGGGGTATTTATCGCCGTTACTTTACACAAACAAGCCAAATGGATAGCCCCAGTAGCTATTTTGTGGGCCTTACTGGTATCCTTCGCGCAGGTATATGTTGGCGTTCACTACCCGCTCGATGTAACCTGCGGTGCGCTACTGGGCATTGCCATTGGCCTGTGTACCGGGAAATTCTATAACCGCTATTTCAGCCTGAACAAGAACATAGCAATTACCCCGGAAACCCATTAATCATTAACCATTAATCACTGCTTTGCTTTAATAAACTTATCCAGGTCATCTTGGTAATTTTTATAGGCGCATTTATTTTCCAGGGTAGTGAAGTTCTCTTTATCAACAGTTATGGTGTATGCCCATTCTGCAAAGTCAACTTTACTGCTTTCAAAATTAAACAGGTCCATCATGTCCCCAACTTGGGCTGTAGTGATCTGTTCATCTTTGAGCGCGTCTTTTATTACGTTCATCTTTTCGGTATCCGTATTCTTAGCGCCTACTTTAGTTTTCAGGTCATCAATTTTAGCGGTAGTAAGGGTGCCTGGATTGACGGGCGGAGGGGGTGGCGTATTGTTGTTATTATAACTACCATTACCTGCATAGTCATTGTTACCATTTCCACCATTATCATTGTTTCCATAGGTGTCGTAATTCTCGCCCTGTTGCGGCATATGGCGGGCATATGGCGGACGATTGGCGTTGAACGTGTTAATGTCCTGCTCCTGTATGTTTATATTACGGGTCTCCGGGTCATATACAACCAAGGCAACAAAGCCATGAGCCGTCCTTACTTTTCCTTCATATACTATATCCTGGAACATCCTGCCCCTGCGGTTGGGACTGGCAGCATATATCTGTAGAAAATGGCGGCCCGGAGGCAGATCACCCACGGTTACGGATGTACCACGTTTATTAAAATAACGTCCGTCAACGGCCACATTGATAACGCTGTTATCTGCCATGCTCACCTTCATCATGCTCTGTGCCTGCGACCTGGTAATGCCCATGCTTACGAACAATACAATAATTAATAACTTTTTCATAAACCAGTTTATCTTTATTTAAAAACGTCAATTGTCGTGCCAATATTATATACTAATCCGTTAGACTGGCCATTCAGGGTATAAGTTTAACAAGGGAGTTAGTGAAGATGGCAAAATAAATCCTAAAATTTGATTGTTCTTTTCCATTTCTGCTTCGTTGCAAAAGTCTTTAAATAGTTTACTATTTGCAGATTTTGCGCCTCACATAAAAGTAAAATAACTAACCAACTTAGTAGGATTTATTTTGCCATCTACACTAACAGCGCACACAAAATCCCGGTTGATACCCCTGCATTTAAAGACTCCGCCCCACCCTTCCGGGGTATGGTAATCCGTTGAGATACTTTTAACAATACATTTTCCGATACCCCTTTCGATTCATTACCTATTACCAGCACCCCCGCATCCTGCCGCTCTATGTTGTAAACAGATTCACCATCTAAGGTAGCAGCAAACTTTGGCAGTGAAACGGCTGACAAAAACTGCGCAAGATCCGATTCATATATATTCACCCGCAAATGCCCACCCATAGCGCTCTGCACTACTTTGGGATTATAAACATCCACACATCCGGGTGAGCAAATAATACTGCGGATACCAAACCAATCGGCTATGCGGATGATGGTACCCATGTTGCCGGGGTCTTGTATATCATCAAGCGCAAGATACCACTCTTTGGCAAATGGGATATTTTTCATTTCAGGAACCGGTACCAGCAACAATACCTGGTTTGGCGCCTGCAATGCAGATATGGCGGCAAGTTCTGTTTCTTTTACAATATTTAATTCCGCTTCCGGGTGTTTTTGAATTAAAGGGTAATGAACATCAACCCACTCATTTGTAGCGATGATCCTGTTCACAGAGGCATCGGCAGAAAGCCATTCCAGGGCTATTTTGCTACCCTCCGCTATAAATACCTTATATTCATTGCGGAATTTGTGCTGGGTTAACGACCGAATGTATTTAATTTGCGCCTTAGATAGCATACGCTGCAAAACTATAATAATTGTTGTAAGTGAAGCTGATACATGAGCAATAAACTATTTGATACTGCAAAAAGAGTTTTAAATATGCTGCCCGCAGCTATTTTATTGCTGTCAATTGGTTGTCACAGTACCCGGCATGTAGGCGACAACCAATACCTGCTGCGAAAAAACAAAGTAGAACTGAAGTCGGATAAACCGATAACCAATAAAGGAGAATTAAAAGACAATCTCGGGAAGTATATTATCCAGAAGCCAAACACCTATTTCTTAGGTATGTTCCCCATGAAACTTTCTCTTTATAACAAACGTTATAACAAACTACACGACAAGCCGGATACTTCTCTGCCCAAATCGGTGGAACGGCCGGTAATTTTAGATACCTCTTTATTTCTGCGTTCGTCTCAGAATATGAAGAGCTACCTGTTCAACCAGGGCTATTTTTATGCAAGGATAAGGGACACATTCACTACCGCCCGCAAAAAGGCATTTGTCACTTACTACATCCGCCCAGGTATTAATTATGAGATCAGCAAACTAAATTATGAAGTGGCAGACAGCAATATTGCGCATATCATCAACGACGTATCTGATGAAACGGTACTACAGAAGGACAAAGAATTCACCTATGGCCTTCTTGATGATGAAAGAAGCAGGATCACTTCTGAAGTGAGGAATATGGGCTATTATAAGTTCACCCAGGAAAATGTGAATTTTATAAATGGCCTGGATACTGTTGACAAGTCTTTATTCAAAGATATTGAAAGCCCTTTTGAAGGAGCGGTTAATTTTATTTCATCCGGGAAGACCCGTAAAAAAGCTACCATAGATATTACCGGGCACGTAGTTCCTGGCGATGATTCTGTGGCGTTCCAGAAATTTACCATTGGCACGGTAACCGTGTATCCCGACTATGATAAAATTTCGGATCTGAAAGATACCAGCATGATCGAAAAAAACATAGACGACATCGTTTTTAAATACCATAAGGATTATATTCATGCCAACGTTTTGTATAAACACATTTACCTGTATCCAGGCAATTTATATTCACAGGCAGATTATGACAAGACCTATAAAAACCTGAACGAACTGGGCATATTCCAGTATATCCGCATTGAGTTTCACGAAAACCCCAAGAACAAAAACCTGCTCGACTGCAATATCTTCCTGAACAGGACTAAGAAATATGAGTTCTCAACCGTGTATGAATTATCAAGCGGGTCAACATACGCGCTCGGCCACTCGCTGGGAGAAAACTTCAGGAACAAAAATTTTCTGAAAGGCGCTAATTTGCTGACCATAGGGGTAAATGCAGGATTAGAACTTGCTTACAATCCCGGCGGTGAGTTTATCAATAACTTCAGTATCCTTACCAAATCATACGGCGTAAATGCCAGCCTTGATTTTCCCAAATTCCTGGCTCCTGTGGCGTCATCGCTTTTTGATAACAGCAACCTGCCACATACTATTATAGGCGGCGGCGAAAATATTATAGACCGGGTAAATTATTTTACGTTGATAAACACCAGCACCAATTTCTCTTATAGCTGGCGCCAAAATAAGAATATAACCTGGACGCTATCGCCGGCGTTTATTAATATCATACACCTGCCTGTGGAAACAGATTCTTTCAAAAAAGTATTAGACAGTAATGCCTATCTAAGAAACAGCTACAAAGAAAACTTCATTGAAGGGGAAAATATTTCCTTCACCTACGACAATATTCTTACGAAGCACGGCCTTAACTATTCCTTTCTGAAACTTGGCATGGAAGAAGCCGGAGCCGTTCTGGGAGGCATTAATCAATTGGGTGTAGCATTAAATGACTTGTATAAGTTCCAATACGCACAATACACTAAATTCGATTTTGACGCGCGGCATTATTTCACCTTGCCTCATTCTGTTTTCGCATTCCGTTTTTATGGCGGCGTTGGGCTTCCCTATGGCCAGTCGGACGCGCTGCCATATATAAAACAATATTTTTCCGGCGGCCCATACAGCCTGCGCGGATGGCGCATCCGCACATTAGGGCCGGGCAGTTATTACGACATAAACAACATTAACAACAGCAACCAGCTTGACCGCACCGGGGATATAAAACTGGAATGGAACGGCGAATACCGGTTCCCGATAACGCCTCTTTTTGCAGGCGCAGTAAAAATGAACGGCGCAATATTCACAGACGCGGGAAATATATGGCTGGCACACAAAGACCCCAGCTACCCGGGCGGAGAATTTGAGCTAAACACTTTAGGGCAGGATATAGCCGTTGACATGGGCGTAGGCACTCGTTTCGATATAGCATCATTTCTCACTTTGCGCGTGGATATTGCAATGCCGGTGAAGAAGCCCTATGTCTTTACCAATAACGGCTGGGTATTCGACCAGATTGACCCCTACAACTCATCGTGGCGCGCCAATAACATCATTTTCAATCTTTCCATAGGCTACCCTTTTTAATGTGAGAATGTGAAAATGTGAGAATGTGAAAATGTGAAAATGTGAAAATGTGAAAATGTGAGAATGTGAAAATTGAGTAGCGTATTCATTATCCCAATTTGCACAATTGCACATTTAATGAAAGCATTTGCACATTATCGCATTTGCACATTTCCACATTAACATGGGCATTTTCACATTTCCACATTTATTCATTTGCACATTAACATGGGCATTTTCACATTATCGCATTCTCACATTTTCACATTATCATTGAGCCATTGAGCAATTCAGCAATTCAGCCATTTACCCTACCTTTGGCTTTTATGCGAAACATAAAGATCATAGAAGTAAAGTCTGAAATAGGCGCCGGCACACGCGGAGCAAGCCTGGGTATAGACGCTATAAAGATAGCCGCGCTGGACTTTATGAGCAACCTTTTCGTAAACTTTCCTTCCGATATTATAGAAACGGAGAACAGGTTGCTTTATGAACCTGTTGCATCGCCCTACGCAAAGCGAATACAGGGAGTTTACACCATGTATGAACGGGTATCGAAGGCTGTTTGCGAGACCATAAAATCAGAGTTATTCCCATTGATACTCTCCGGCGACCACAGCAATGCCGGAGCCACAATAGCGGGACTGAAAATGGCCCGGCCAAAACGCAGGCTGGGCGTAGTGTGGATAGATGCACACGCCGACCTTCATTCGCCCTATACAACACCATCAGGTAATATGCACGGTATGCCATTGGCCATATCACTTGCCGACGACAACATAGAAAATAAAGTACACACCCCCGATGCGCAAACGCTTGACTACTGGAAAAAACTTAAAAATATTGGCAAGATAGAACCCAAAATATTACCGGAAGACATAGTATTCATCGCTGTGCGCGATTATGAAAAAGAAGAAGAAGCGGTCATAAAAAAAGGGAATATCAAAATGATCCCTGTAGCTGAAATACGAAGGAAAGGAATAGAAAGCATAGTGCGCCAGACCTTCCTGCACCTTGCCGGTTGCGATGACATTTATGTATCTTTTGATGTGGACAGCCTCGACAGTTCCATATCGCGCGGCACCGGCACGCCGGTAAGCAACGGGCTACGGGAGCGTGAAGCGGAAGACCTTATCGCTTCGTTCATGCAGCACCATAAGATCTGCTGCTTTGAGATAGCCGAAATAAACCCTACCCTTGACAAGGAAAACATGATGGCCGAAATAGCATTCAATATCCTGCAACGCAGTGTGAATTTGCTGCTACTGAACTAAGTAGCGAAGACAATCCAATTCTCCGTACCTTTGCAAACTTTTAATAATAATTATGGATCGTCTTTAGACTTTCTACTTCAGACTTTAGACTCAATAAATGAACGAAAAAGAAATTTCGCAGCGCCGCACTTTTGCCATCATCTCGCACCCGGATGCGGGTAAAACCACGCTTACAGAGAAGCTGCTGTTGTTTGGCGGCGCAATACAAGTAGCTGGCGCGGTGAAAAGTAATAAGATAAAGAAACATGCTACCAGCGACTTTATGGAAATAGAGCGGCAGAGAGGTATCTCTGTGGCAACTTCCGTAATGAGTTTTGAATACAAGAATACCCTCATCAATCTGCTGGATACTCCCGGCCACAAAGACTTTGCCGAGGATACTTACCGCACGCTTACCGCCGTGGATAGCGTAATATTGGTGATAGACAGCGTGAACGGCGTAGAAGAACAAACCCGCAAACTGGTGGAGGTATGCCGTATGCGCGATACCCCGATCATTGTGTTTGTGAATAAAATGGACCGGGACGGTAAATTTCCATTCGACCTGGTGGATGAGATAGAGAAAGAATTGAAATTGTCGCTGCACCCGCTGTCGTGGCCTATAAACATGGGTAAGGAGTTCAAGGGGGTATATAACCTTTATGACAGCAGCCTTAATTTATTCACTCCAAGCCAGAAATCAACGGAAGAAAACTCCATACCGATACACGACCTTGCCGACAAACTGCTTGATGAAAAGATTGGTGAGCGCGACGCGAACCAGCTACGGGAAGATGTGGAACTATTGCAGGGAGTTTATGGTGAACTGGATACAAACAAATACCTGGAAGGAAAAATATCCCCGGTATTTTTTGGCAGCGCCGTAAATAACTTCGGGGTAAAGGAGTTGCTGGATACCTTCATTCGCATAGCCCCCATACCGCAGGGACGAGATACCGATAAGCGTTATGTAGCCCCGGGTGAAGAGAAGTTCACGGGCTTTATTTTCAAGATACATGCCAATCTCGACCCGCGCCACCGGGACAGGATAGCCTTCCTGCGCGTGTGTTCGGGAAGGTTTGCACGCAATACATTTTATAAACACACCCGGCTTGATAAGGAAGTGCGGTTCAGTAATCCATACTCATTTATGGCGCGGGAAAAAGACGTGATAGAAGAAGCCTTCCCCGGCGATGTGGTAGGCTTGTTTGATACAGGTACTTTTAAAATAGGCGATACGCTTACCGAAGGTGAACAGCTACAGTTTACAGGCATACCCACATTTTCGCCGGAGCTATTTAAAGAACTGGTGAATAAGGACCCGATGAAAACCAAGCAATTAGAAAAAGGTGTGCGCCAACTTACCGATGAGGGTGTGGCGCAGCTTTTTACCCAGCATGGCGGCAACAGGAAGATAATAGGTTGCGTAGGCGAACTGCAATTTGAAGTGATACAATACCGCCTGCTGCAGGAGTACGGGGCATCGTGCGCATTTGTGCCACTGGCTTTTTATAAAGCCTGCTGGATAACCGGCGACAAAACCGCCATAGAAGATTTTGCCCGGTTTAAACAGAACAATATAATGGAGGATAAAGATGGCAACCTTGTGTACTTAGCACAAAGCGAATGGTTCCTGAACACGGAAAGGCAGAATAACCCTGCTATAGAATTTCATTTTACGTCAGAGTTTAAGACAGCGATGAAGGCGTAGGATAATGCGAAAGGTTTCTCCCCGCCACGGCGGGGCAAAGGCGCGGTTTCCTGTGTGCTGTTTTTAAGCCCGCTAAATCGTCATAATGCAGACGGCATGTTCAGGTGTGACTAAATTCCGTATGCGTTTGTCGGTCTTGCAATACATAAGGTATCAAATCATCAAGGTTTTTAAGAGCTTCATCATGTGTTTTACCCTGTGCGAATGCTTCTGGAAATTCGGGGCAGGGTGCTGAATAACAGCCTGTTTCTTCATCTTCTATTATAGTAGCTACTTTATATTCACTTTCCATACGTATGGTTTCTATGCTTTGATACTTATCAAAGATAATACCTATTCGACATTGATAGCATACTATTAACTTTAATCTTTTTAAGCTAACGCCAACAATCCCGAAGGGATTGAACGTTTATAGAAACAACAATATTATTAACACCGATGCCGAAGGTATCATACTACACCATGTATATATACCCTCATCCTCATTTGGTATAGTACGATACCTTCGGCATCGGTTACACTTTTTCTGCCGATACTATAAACGTTCGATGCTTTCGGCATCGTAACATGCTATTATCCTCAAAAGAGCCAATGGAAAGGGTAAGTTTAAAGTCTATTTGTTATAAGGAATTTATTGCACAGTTACATATTTTTATAGCACAATTGTATTTTATTCGACCATTTTGTTTATAACTTTATAGTTCACATAAAAAATCATGGCGATGAAAAACATACTTCATTTTGCAGCAGGTATTTTATTGGTGTGCTTGCTGACCGTTTGTTCTGTATCCTGTTCTGATAGCGGCTCTGGAAATAAAACATCTGCTATAGATACTACCGCAAAAAGCACTTACCCTAAAATGAGCGCTAAGGAAAGATTAGCCAAGAATAATATCCTGGAAAAACACTTTACCTGGAGTAGAAACAACTTAAAAGGAAAAGTCAAATTATTATCGAAAAAGAGGTATGGTATTTCAGAAAAAGCAGGAAAAGAAACAAAAGCAGTAGCGGTAAAAGAGAATTGGATATTCGATGCAAAAGGAAATTTTATTGAGCGGTCGGATTATAAACCAAATGGGACGCTAATGTCTAAGAGTGTCATTATGTATGATGCTAATGACAACGATACCGTTGCAGTTTATTATGACTCTACCGAAAATCTTAGAGGAAGATCAACTTATAATCTTGACAATAGGGGTAATGACATTGAAGAACTTTCCTATGACAAAGATGGAACGCTACAACGGAGAATAACCTTCAAATACGATGATAAGGATAATCTAATTGAAATGGCATTTTATAAAAAGGATGGACATCTCGATGACAAAGTTGCTTATAAGTATGATGAAAGAGGATTTGTAACTGCGGGAGAGAGTTTTGATTCTACCGGTAAACCCTGGATGGATCAAACCCGCAAGTATGATGATAATGGCAACCATTTAGAAACAGTTATTTATAAACCTGATGGCAGCTTTGATAGTAAATGGGTTTTAATATACGATGATAAAGGGAACAGGATAGAATCTGATGATTATAATGGGCATGATAGCCTAACCTCAAAACAAACCTGGAAGTATGATGATAAGGGGAATAAAACTGAAACCATTGTTTATAAACAAGATGGCAGCATAGATGAAAATAAAAGTGCGTATTATGAATACGCTTACGATACCACAGGAAACATCATTAAAGAAACACAAACGAAAATGAAATCGGGTAAACGTATTACCACTGCTTATACCGAAACGGAATACACTTATTATTGAATGTTCCTAACGAGTTGTTATTACCAGGATTAGTAAGCAATTCATAAAAATATTTTTTTAGGTTTGTATAGGAACAGCAATAAGTATTATTTTGTTTGGCTTCTAAACGGTACAAGCGCATGGATTCTTTATCGAATTTATTGAAGAAATCTGAAGTCTTTCAAATAGAATTTGATAAATTATTCCCTGACCAAACCTTCAATAAAGTAAACATACTGAAGTACATTACCACCTGCACAGAAATAGTGCTAACCGAAACACGAAAAAAATACCCGCAGCATAATATCAGGTTCATTAATCCTGTCTTTATAGTAAGCAATGAGATATACCCGGCTTCAGACCTGCCTGGAGACAGTAAGATACTCCAGCTTACGCGGCCTTTCTTTAACCTGTTGCAGGCAAAGATAATTATGCCGCTATCCATACCTATGCTGGATAATCTATTATCGGGCGTATGCCTTTTTTATGGGCATAAGAGCGATAAGTATGCCTATAAATTGTTTAAAGCATTTGACCTGGACAGTATCTTATCTCACCAACCTGACAACGGCGGGGTG
>Ga0206818_1076_pt1 | contig 26079 bp, 25 predicted proteins | sample Alteio_BWOrgCont_86_FD_152881 | JGI IMG/M metagenome (GOLD analysis project Ga0206818, IMG submission 152881) | Enriched cells from forest soil in Barre Woods Harvard Forest LTER site, Petersham, Massachusetts, United States -... | ecosystem: Environmental > Terrestrial > Soil > Temperate forest >...
AGGAGATAACCAGCGACATGTGGGATACAAAGAAAATGAAAACCATTATCGTTGCCGGCCTTTATGAAATAAACAATGAAGCGGTGTTGTTTGTAGTAATAGCAGAGGGCAGAACCCCAACACTTTACAGGCTTAGATTTAAGGGCACTACAGGCGCTAAAGTAAGAGAAGAAGAAGTAGGCTCTGCTTCTAAATCAAGAGCGTTTGCGATGTCTAAAGAAACGAACTCTATTTTTGTGGAGAAAGACCCCGAATCGGACTGCTATGCGGTGATATTCTTCAATGGCTATTCAAAAGACCCGGATGAGAAAATAAAAGTCATTCACTTTGATGGTAATCATAAACGACTAAGTACAGCCATTTATGATTCCCCTGATGATAATTTCAGGTATCTGAGGTACATAGGTGCAGTAGTGGATGGCAACAAAAGAATTTTTATCAGCAGCTATGGGGCCGCATCTCTTAACGGAGATCAAGGCAAGGTGTTTATTTCTTCCTTAAAGGCAGGTGATAAAACATTTGTAAATAAGGCGCTCAGTTTTACCGAAGATTTTAAAGATACCAAATCGGTTATGCTTTATAATCACGGTAATAACTCCATCCAGTTGCTTACCCTTTCTTTTGCGAACGGGCAAGTTAATTTTTTCGGAAACGCTGCGAGGGGTACTTATGTTTCGTTTATGAGCTATATTGACCCGGAATCGCTTGATCTTAAAAGCGTGAAGCCTATTGCCGGCCAGAAAATAAATGAATATGCCCACACCGCATTAAATACCGACCTCGATTACAAGGGACTGCCCCAGAATATGATCATCAATAAAGACAACAGTACCACAATTTTGTCGGAAGAACTTACACAAAAGATCATAGAGGAAAAAACTCCAAATGGTTGGCACACTTATTATTATACTTATATGGGTGGAATAGGTGTTAATGAGCTTAATGCAGACGGAACAGAAAAAAGCGGTTACTGGATAAGGAAACTACAGCAAGCCGGGGGGTTGTATGACCCTTTATATATCAGTGCAAGAAACAAGGGTAGATGGACTTTCTTAAACGGGTCTGCTGATCATAATTCTTACATGTCGTATGACTACATCAATACGGATAAGAACAGGTATATAATTTTCAATGACAATGATAAGAACTTTGACAAAGATGAGGATGATAAAAAAAGAAAAGTGGTGGCAAAAGTAAGTAAGCTGAATACCATTTGCTATGCCCTTGATGGTAAAGGTTTAAATAAGTTTTTCCTGTTTGGAGATCCGGGTGATAATGACGTCAGCAATTCCCTGCATATTGATGCTTCAGACTTTGATAAAAATACCGGCACCTACGCTACGATTATGGTAGAACGGGATGGCCGGGACCGGTCGGCCAGGATAGTCTGGATTAAATTTGATTAGGATTATGATCAAGATACGAACAATAGCGCTGCTAACTGTTGCCCTGTTAGCAACCCAAATCGCGTTTGCACAGCAAGACGCTGAAAACATAGACCATGCACGTAATGCTCTTGACGCGTTGCATAAATGCGATGAAGCTATGCGTTACCTGAACCTGGTATCACCGGACAACCGGCAATCGCCTGACTACATACTGTGCATGGGCAGAACACAGGATTGTATGCAAAACAATGAACAGGCGCTCTACTATTACAACAAGTACCTGGCTTTGAAGCCTGCAAATGATTCCGTAAAAAAAAGAGTAGCTGAACTTACAGACCAGAAGAACAAGGTAACACACAGTTCCGCTGAAGAACATAAGGCAAAGGAAATTTACCAGGTGGCTTCAAAAAACAGGAAAAAGAGATACAAGAACCTTGACGATAATTATTATTCTTCGGGTATAGGGTATGGGGCAGGGCTTGGAGGCGATAAATGCCCTTTTAAAGGCGCCATGAACATACTGGTCAGCGATGGTATAATGGTACTTCATAACAAGGCCGTACTGGATATAAACTCCATGACCAATTTACTTTTGTCGCCCAACAATACCTGGTTTTTCAATGCATTGCAGCTACCTGCGGGTAGCGTTGCTAATATTGACGTAGGGACGGGATTTGCAGAAGTATTTACAATCGGGTTTTGCCCTGTCCTTATTAATAATAAAGATGTTGCGCTTACTGTTGGCGGGATGGCAGGTATTGACTTTTATCTTTTTCCAAATACATCTTTCGATTCTTATACAAATACCTCCATTTCAAACAAGGTCACATTTTGCTATGGGATCAAATCAAATCTATATCTTGGAGATCATTTTATGGCCTATATAAATCTGTTGCTAAATACCGCAAATTCAGCAGATGTTTCATCAGGCTCTATTACTGGTGGTGGTACGGTTCCTGCAAACTACAATATGCTGAATATAGGCATAGCTTTAAAGTTTGACAGTTGGTGGTAAGGGATCTGGCAAAATATCTTCCACAACTTGTTTTTGTTCTTTCCATAATAACTTTGTCTTTGGCAGAAAACAAAGATATTTGCACATGAATGGATCATAAGGTACTGGGCAATTATATTAAACAGGTTTCAAAAAGAATAACTGATGAAGATATTCCTTTGCTGGTTAGTTGTACCCGGAGCCGGGAACTTAAAAAGGGAGAACCCTTATTGAAGGAGGGAGAAGTATGCCGTTCTTTTTATCTTGTTGAAAAAGGCTACTTACGCACCTGGTACAATAAGGACGGGGTGACCATCAATCTGAATTTTACGCTGGAAGGTGATTTTACAACTAATATAATAAGCCTGAAAAGCCATAAGGCATCCGAATTTACTATTGAGGCCGGCGAGCATACTTCTGTATCTGTCTTCGACCTGGATATAATAGCCAATGAGTTTAACTCGCATCCCCAGATATTACTGTTTATACGCCGCCTGGCTTCGCACCTGCTTTTAGCCTCAGAAGAACACAGTAATTTGTTTAAAATGTACACACCCACCGAACGCTACCGGTACATTGAAAAAAATAATCCCAGGCTATTACAACGAATTTCTCTTTCGCAATTGGCCTCTTATTTGGGAGTAACACGGGAAACTTTGAGCCGGATAAGGGGGAAGATGAAATAGAGGGATGTTGTATTCAATTCAAAAGTTAAACACAGTAAAAAGAAAATAAAACGTTCATTTATTGTTGGAACCTAATTCCATCCGTTGTCTTAATTTTTATTGCTTCCAAAAATTGTTTGTAATTGTTTTTGACAAATCCAACTTTCAACATTTCTATATTTGCTTGGTGAATTATACCGTAGGTTAAAATTTGGTCATGATAAACCTTGGGTACTTGTAAATTCATTTCCTCAAATGTTATCATTTCAGGCCATCTCAATTCCTCTAAAAGGTTCTTTCGGATATTTGTTACTATTAATTGCTCTGTTGTAGTCGCATCAATTTCTTCAGGAAAAAGTTCAAAATAAAATGAAAATAGAAGTGCTCCATATATTTGACAGAACGTCTTGTAATAGTTTGCCATGTGGTTTACTGAAATTGTCCCAGACATTTTGTTTTCACTATTCACATTACCCCAACCCATCCGAAATAATGTTTGTGGGCTAAAATGAACAGTACTTGATGTAAGTCTATAAATAAACTCATACAAAATATCTAAAATTCCAGGAGCTAATTTCTGAGCAAGTTGAATTGTTGGAGGCATCATTTTTTTAGAAGTAACCTCAAAATTTGTCCACCCGTTTTCCCGCCATATATTCTGTACTTCAATTCTTGCTTCATCAAATGAATATCCTTTGTCAATGACAGGTTGGAATGGCCGATATTCTTGGAAAAAATCCCATTGTTTTAAAATTCGTTCTTTGATTTCCAGTAGTTGTATTCCTTGTAATAGCTTTTCTCTTTTTTCTATTGGCAAATAATGAACTGATTCCAGTACAATGATGTCTTCAACAATCCCTCTAAGGAAACTTGTAACAAAGAAATAACTATCAAATTTTTCATTTGAATATACTAATTTTATAAACTCATAGCTTTTAATAAGGGAAGATTGAACTAATGTCGAAAACGGTGGATATTCCGGCGGGATGTCTGAAAAATTAGATAGGTTTTTAATAAAGCCTTCAATATGGGTTATGCTTTTTGTTATTTCAGTTATCATTCTTTTGGCGATTAGCTTCTATAATTTTGAATGCTTCATCAATAGGGATAGAAGGCTCATTATCAGAATGGGCTTCATCGTATAAGCGTATATCGTCTAACTCTTCGAGGTCTTCCATTATTTTTTTAAATTCCTGCATGGCAAGCACCACAGAAAGTTTATTACCGGTATCATCTGTAATGTATTGCGGATGTATGTCAACCATAGTTTCATTATTTAATGACAGAAACAATTTTAGTTACGAATTTAGCTGTTTTTCTTTAATCTTAGTATAATTTTTGGCTGTAATTCAGGGCATTGTCGCAATAATTTGTGACGTTTATCACACTCCGGTACTACATATTTGTACGAACTTTGCACCCAATAAATATGAGTATCGCCACATTCAGAGCATTTAAAAACAGAAATTACAGATTATTCTTTGCGGGCCAGTCTATTTCACAGATTGGTACCTGGATGCAGCGTACCGGCGTGAGTTGGGTTGTTTACACCATAACGCCTGAACCGTATAAGGCTTTCATGCTGGGTGTTACCGTGTTTGCATCGCAGTTCCCGTCGTTTATTTTTTCTTTGGTCGGGGGTATAGCTTCAGACAGGTATAACCGTTATAAAGTATTGCTGTTTACCCAGGTAGCTTCTATGGTACAGGCGGTATTGATGGCTGTATTAATGCTCACCAATCACTATGCCGTTTGGGAGATACTCACACTCAGCGTTATACTTGGCGTCATTAATGCCTTTGATGTACCTGCAAGGCAACCGATGGTGCATGAAATGATAACGGACAAAGAAGACCTGCCCAATGCGCTTGCGCTCAACTCTTCTATGGTAAATCTTGCCCGGTTAATTGGCCCGGCATTATCCGGTATTGTATTGGTGAAATTTGGCGCGGGTATATGTTTCAGCATAAACGCACTGAGCTTTGTAGCAGTTATCACCTCGCTGTTATCAATGAAGTTCCCGCCATACACACCATCGAAGGTAAAAAAGAAAGTGGCATTAGAGCTTGCCGAAGGTTTTGTGTACCTGAAAAATACACGTTCAATAAGTATCATCATGCTGATGCTTGCCTTGACCGGCCTGCTGGTATTGCCCTACAACACACTCTTGCCGGTATTTGCCAAAGTGATCTTTAAGGGCGACGCAGCAACTTATGGCTATATCAACAGCTTTATAGGCCTGGGCGCTATAGCCGGGTCTTTCTTCCTTGCTTCTTTAAAACCCGGGACTGATCTTAAAATTGTACTATTCGGCAATACCATTATTTTCGGTGTTTTCCTGTTACTTTTTTCCCATACCGCTTATTTTCCATTCGCCATGTTGTTTGCCACACTCACCGGGTTTGGAATGATGTCCCAGACAACGATCATTATGACCATAATACAGGTTAATTCGGACAAAAAAATGAGAGGCAGGGTAATGAGTTATGTGGCGATGGCTTATTTTGGCATGTTGCCGCTTGGCAGCCTGCTTATCGGCGCAGTATCGCAGCAGATAGGTGCGCCCAATGCCTTGCTTTGCCAGGGTATAATAGCCCTTATTATTGCCGCCCTGTTTTTTAAATACCTGGGAAAAGACTACTTAGATAAAAAGAAGATGGAGCAAATGAAAGAAGAAGAAAATGTAGTACTGGAAGAAATTTAATCAAATTAATAATCATAAAAAACAACGTAAAAAATGGAACAGAACATGCAAAACACGGCCTTGCTGGTAATGGATATGCAGGAAGGAATTCTTGGCAATTTTCCAGGCGCAACGCCACTGGTAGCCAATGTAGCTAAGGCTATAGCCCATGCACGGGAAAAGAAGATACCGGTTATCTATGTAGTAGTAGGCTTCCGCCAGGGCGCACCGGAAGTAAGCATACACAATAAAGGCTTCGCCGGGCGTATGGACAGCTTTAAGGACATGGATATGAGTGCATTTATGAAAGTGCACGCTGAACTCGCGCCGCAGGCAGGCGAGGTAACCGTTACCAAACGCCGTGTAAGCGCATTTACTGGCAGTGACCTCGAAGTGGTCTTACGGGCATTGGGTATCCGGCACATGGTACTTACCGGTATTGCCACCAGCGGCGTAGTGCTGTCAACCACGCGCGAAGCGGCTGATAAAGATTACAGCATCTCCATATTAGCTGATTGCTGCGCAGATGGAGACGAAGAAGTACACCGTGTACTGACCACTAAGATTTTTCCCCGCCAGGCGGATGTAATAACGCTGGAAGAATGGAGTAAGATGTAGAAATGACAGACAATCAGTGAAGATGTTCAGATATGTGTTTAACTATCTGCGTGGCGCCATTGCCGTACAGCATAGTCTGGTGATTTCCGTCAACACCGGCATATTTTGCATTTTTCATTGTTGCTACTGTTTCTTTGGCTATCTGGTCTGGCAGCAGTGGCTCTCCCAGGGTATAGTTGTCGAGGGCATTAATAAGTATGGTGGGTTGTGCTATTGCATCTATAACACCGGGCCAGTCAACATTAGCGAGGTTCACTGATTTTTCAGTGATCGCCATAATATTGCATCGTGGTTTTACTTTTCCTCCCGGCAGGTCCTCCACATCCGCCCGGTAATAGCTGAGCATAGCGTCGTCCCAAAAATCCAGGTAGGGGGCTTTCCTGATATGCGCGATATATTCATCGAACCCCGGGTAGGTTACATCAAGCCTTGACAACGAACCAGCCAGCATATTTGCAGCGTTGGGATTCATTGACTTCGCCGCGTCTAATATCACCAATTTGTTCACCACATGCGGATAATTAGCAGCAATATAAAATGCCAGGTAACCACCAAAAGAATGGCCACCCAGGTAAACTTTCTTTTCTTTCAGGTGGCTTACCAGGTCTAATATATCCTGTACATGCTCCTCAATGGTATAGCAGAATGCCGGTTTATCGCTTAATCCATTACCCCTCAGGTCCGGGCATATTACCCGGTAGTTGGGTTGAAGCCCTGCGATAAGCGCATCAAAAGCATGTGCATTGGCAGTAAGCCCATGTAATAATATCAATATTGGCCTGTCGGAATAATAGTCTATATAATGGAGGTTAATTTGGTGCGCCGGAATGAAATAGTCCTGGCCATGCAGTTGATCCATGAAAAAATAATTGAAGTTTATTGTTGGTTATTGTGCCGTCCACCCCGCATCTACCGGCATTGCTATACCGGTAATAGTTGTTGCCTGCGGTGAAGCAAGGAATAATGCGGTTTGCGCAAGCAGGGTTACCGGTATAAATTCTTTTACCGCATGGCGTTCCAGGAATATTTTTTCCACTACCTCTTTTTCAGTCATATTGTGCGCCTTTGCCTGTTGAGGTATTTGTTGTTCCACCAGCGGAGTGTCCACATATCCCGGGCATATCGCATTACAGGTAATACCAAATGGAGCGCCTTCCAGCGCCATAGTTTTGGTAAATCCTACCAGGCCATGCTTGGCGGCTACATAGGCGCTTTTAAACTCGGATGCACGCAATCCGTGGGCTGAAGCGATATTAATAATGCGACCGAAATTACGCGCTTTCATACTACCCCAAATAGCCTTAGTAACATGAAAAGCGGCAGATAAGTTTACCGCAATGATAGCATCCCATTTTTCCTCCGGGAACTCGTCTATAGGCGCCACGTATTGTATGCCTGCATTATTGACGAGTACATCTATAGCTCCGAAAGTTGTAATTGCACCGGCAACCATATCTCGTATTGCTGCCGGTTGCATAAGGTTGGCGGGTGAAAAGGTATGCTGTACCTTAAATTCATCCGCAACCTGCTGTGCTATTTCAGCGCCATTGGATTCCAATCCGTTAAAAGCTATATTATATCCCTGCTCAGCGAAAGCTTTCGCAATACCCAGGCCAATGCCACTGGTGCTACCTGTTATTAATATTGTTTTCAAAATAAAATATTTAGAGCAAATGTAAGGAACGTTGGCATAATAAATCCGGCAACAAGTATCGCCGGGCGCCTGTCTTTCATTGGCGCCCGGCGAATATACCAGGCAATTTTTAAGTAAAAACTGTGTTTATTTGAACAGGTCAATTGGGTCAATCTTCAAAAATTCTTCCCACGAAAGCCCGTCTCTTCCTACAATTAAAATTTTATCTGGGTTGTATTGTTTTTTAAAAGAGGTTACACCTTTGTTATTACCGCTTTTACCACTTTTAATTTCAATGCCGACAACCGTTCCTCTTTTTTCCAAAACGAAATCAACCTCATCATTACCGTTTCGCCAGTAGTAAACACGGTAACCGCTGCTGAAAGAACGGTTTAACAAATGCGCCCCTACAGCAGATTCCACTATTCTCCCCCATTTTTCGGGCTGTTGCGTGATCTCATTAAATAACTCATTTCTCTGCGCGCTGATCAAAGCGGTATTATGTACCATGAACTTTGGGCTTGATGAGCGTTTCCTGATCACATCTTTAGAAAATTTTTCAATACCGCCCAGCAAGCCGGCAGTGTCTAACAATTCCAGGTAATGAGAAAGCGTTGTAGTATTCCCGGCATCCTGTAGCTGTCCCATGATCTTGGTATAAGAAAGTATCTGCCCCGAATAAACACAGCCCAATTCAAACAACCTTTTCATCAGCGCCGGTTTGTCCACCCGCGTCAGCATCAAAATATCTTTTGAAATGCTGGTTTCTATAAGCGCGTTACTTACATAATCTTTCCACCGTTGTTCATCCTCAATAAGCTCTGCTGAACCTGGGTAGCCGCCAAACCACGCATACTGTTTTTCGTTCCAGCCAAAAGCCTCCTGCATTTCGGTAAAAGACCAGTGGCCCATATAAATTGTCTCAAACCGCCCGGCTAAAGATTCCGTAAGCCCCTGCTGTATCAGTAACCTTGACGAGCCTAATAAAACAACTTTTATATTCCTGTTTTCTTTTGTGTCATTATCCCACAAGAGTTTTACGGTCTCGCTCCAATTGTCAATTTTCTGTATTTCGTCAATGATCAATAAAAATTCTCCTGCTTCATCCTGGTTCATTTTCAGCCGGGCAATATCCCACTGCTGTTCCAGCCAATTGCCACCCGAAGCAGGTACTGCATCAGCCGAAACAGAGTAAAAGGGCATTTTTACAGCCTCTGCAACCTGCTCCATAGTAGTAGTTTTACCTACCTGCCGTGGCCCAAATACCACCTGGATGAACCTTCTTTTCTCTTCAATCCTTTTTTTAATCAATTGAATATGAGTACGTTGTATCATTTTTTAAAATTTACTCAATGTAGTGAGTAAATTTACTCAATGAAGTGAGTGAATTTACTCAAACAATTGAGCAAAAATACTAAATATATTGAGTAAAGCAAAAAAAGTATAAAAGGAGTTATTTAAATTTAGCCAAATAATAATTCCTCGTGGTTGTACTTCTTGTTTTTGGGTTTAAAAATTCAGGGGTCAATTCACTGACTTTGAAAAACAAGCCTTGTTTTTCTATTTGAAAACCAAAGCCTTTTTGTTTAAGGTCATTAATGCCTTTGTCTGTGGTTAATATATATTTTATGTTGCGAAGATTGGTAAGCGTATCAATGTGTGCCACACTTCCCTGCGAATAAAAATTGATAGACATAAGAGCGTCGTCCATTTTATAGATGCCTATATCGCCGGGTTCTATTGAATGTAAATGGATATATTTCCCTACCTCTGAACCAACCTGGTAATGAAGCAATTCAGGATAAACATAATTAGTAAGAAAAATATTAACGATGACCATACCTGTAGCCGACAGCCATAATATTTTCCCTTTCAAAGATTTGAGGAATGCCAGAAATAACCAGAAAATAAAACAGGCCAACCAGACTGCAATAGCTAAAAGGCCTGCCGGAAATACATAAACGATCAATAGCAATGCTGCAAGCAGGATAGCGAAAATGATAACTATTTGGAAAGGCATCATAACGTTATATAGCCGCCGGTACTTTTTTTCTTCTATAAGTTGGTAAAGGAACCTTGCTATAATGATAGCAGCTAACGGAAATGCGACAAAAATGTAGTGTGGCAACTGGTAAGCGGAAGACCCCAGCGCCAGGTAAGTAAGCAGGAATCCGCCGGTTGAAAGCCATTCCTGCCCTGCCAATAAACGAAACTTCTGGCGCACAAGCATGATACAGTTCAGAATCAAAGCAGGAATTAACAGGAATATCCAGGGCAGGAAAGACCAGAGCATATTTACAAAAAGAAAGCTGATGTCCACGTCATTCTTCCAGGGGCTTTCCCCGGTGATACGCCCAAAGCTCTGCGTCCAGTAAAAAAAACGCAGGCCAGATACGCCATGCTTGCCATTAACTATTTTTTCAGGGTGCAGGTCGAATTGCTGGTACAGGCCGATGCTCATAGGGATAAGCAACAGCCCGATGACTATAATACCAGGAATAAATGCAGGTTGTATAAAATTACGCCATTGCCTTTTCAAGAGCCAGTCGCTGGCAAAACAAAACACAGGAACCATGAGCGCAATTGGCCCTTTAGTCATCATACCCAGAGCTATGGCTGCACAGCCGGCAAGAAGAAAAAGCAATTTTCTGTTTATTGTCCATTCGTGTATAAGCCATATAGCAGTGATTACACAACTCATCAGTATAGTGTCGCAGCGTATATCGTTGGTCATAAGGAACATGCCCTGGCAGGTTGCCAGCGCGAGTGCGGCAATACGTCCAGTAACTTCACCATACAGATTTTTTGCGAGTTTATAAGTGGCCCATATTGCCAGCAATGCAAAAAGTACAGAAGGGAATTTGTAACCAAAATTATTTACCCCAAAAACTTTCATACTTGCGGCGCTCGCCCAAAACAGGAAAGGAGGTTTATCTAAATAATCATTACCACGGTCAAATACATGCAGGTAATCTCCGCTTTTCAGCATTTCCCGGCTTATTTCTGCGTATTGCGAGGCGTCGATATCCATTGTATCCACTCTTACGGCGGTGAAATACAAAATGGCAATCAGAATAAAAACCCAAAATGGAAATTTAGGCATAAATGGTTTTTCTGTGAGCAAAAATAGTTGCAATTTTATCGAATGTTGCAATTAAAACATTATTCTTTCGATCTGGCATTTGAATATCCTTTTACCATTGCTAAGGGAACGAAAACACATCAGCCGACTTTAATAACATCTTTGGGCTTAGGTAATCTTACCGGCTATGGAGAAGCTCCAGCTATTGCTTACTATAATATTACGGTACCTGAAATGATAGAATCATTGGAGGCTAAACGAGGGCTTATAGAACGGTATGCCCTTACCGACCCACAACGGTTCTGGCATTTTCTGCACCACCTCATACCGCGGCAGCATTTTCTTACCGCCGCGTTAGACATAGCAGGATGGGACCTATTCGCGCAAATGCGCAGAATGCCGCTTTACCAACTTCTGGGAATAAAATGGGGGCAAGTACCAGTTACCGATTATACCATTGGCATGGATACTATAGAAAACATGGCAGCAAAAGTAAAAGCACACCCATGGCCGATATATAAAATAAAAATGGGCAGGCCGCATGACCTGGATTGCCTGGAGGCATTAAGAGCGATTACAAACGCGCCCTTTCGCGTGGATGCAAATGAGGGATGGAGTTTTGACGAAGCAAAAGCGCTATTACCGGAATTGCAGCGCCTACAGGTAACACTAATAGAGCAACCTTTGCCTAAAGAGGAGCAGGAAGCAATGAAAGAGCTAAAAGCCATATCTCCCATACCGCTGTTTGCAGATGAAAGCTGCCGGACCGAAGATGAAGTGAAAAAATGCGCGGAAGGCTTTCATGGCATAAACATAAAGCTGACCAAGTGCGGAGGTATTACCCCGGCTATGCGCATGATAAAAGAAGCCCGGACACTGGGACTCAAAGTAATGATTGGGTCAATGAACGAAAGCACGATAGGCTCCGCAGCCATAGCCAATTTGCTGCCGCTGCTTGATGAAGTAGATGCGGATGGGCCACTATTGCTGAAAGAAGATGTAGCTACAGGCTTGAAGTATGATAACGGGGTAATACAATTGAGCGGGGGTAATGGGCTTGGGGTGAAGTTTATTGGAAATTTATAACTAAATTGGAGGTAGATTAAAGTAAAAAATTGGAGGTCGCAAATTGTGACCTCCAATCAGGGGTGAGCAAAGAAACAGTAAAGCCAATTAATTTATGCACTTACAACAAAACATATCTCTCAGGCCATACAACACATTTGGTATAGATGTGCCTGCTGAATTTTTTACAGAGTTGAATGATATTGACGCCCTGGAAGAACTTACGGAATTGGCACAGCAAAAACACATAATTGGTGGCGGCAGTAATATTCTGCTGACCCAGCCGGTAAAGGGATTGGTGATACACAATAAACTGAATGGTATAACCCTGGAAAAAGAAAATGACACCCATGTATGGCTGCGGGCGCAATCTGGGGAGATATGGCATAACCTGGTTTTGTATGCTATAAATAACGGCTGGGGCGGTATAGAAAACCTGGCGCTGATACCCGGCACAGTTGGCGCGGCGCCAATGCAGAATATAGGCGCGTATGGAGTAGAGGCAAGGAGCGCCATAGAAAGCGTAACCTTCTGGTATTGGAACGAAAGAACTTTGCTTACCTACAACAACCGCGAATGTAGTTTTGGCTACCGCGACAGTATTTTTAAACACAGGCTAAAAGACAAGGTATTTATTGCATCGGTAGTTTTTAAACTCAGTAAACAGCCGCAGTACAATACCACTTACGGAGCCATAAAACAGGAACTGGAGGACATGGGTGTTAATGAACTTTCGGTGAAAGCAATAGCGTATGCGGTAATGAATATCCGCAGGAGCAAGCTGCCCGACCCGGCTGTAATTGGCAATGCGGGAAGTTTTTTTAAAAACCCGACTATTCCGATAGCAGCCTACCAAAGGTTACATTCCAGGCATCCAACGATACCCTCTTACCCGGTAAGTAAAACACTGATAAAAATACCCGCCGGCTGGCTTATAGAACAATGCGGCTGGAAGGGCTACCGGGCCGGTGATATGGGCGTACACACAAAACAGGCATTGGTATTGGTAAACTATGCCGATGCCAAAGGAAGCGAAATATGGAAGCTATCGGGCGATATTTTAAACTCCGTAAAAGAACAGTTTGGAATAGAATTAGAAAGGGAAGTGCAGGTGTGGTAAACCCCAAACCCTCCCGCAAAAAAGCGGGACCTTGTTCCGGGGCTTCCCCTCATTGTAGTTGTTATTGAAGAGGAAACACTATTTTTATTGTTATGGGGCGGATATTCACACATATTATCGGCAGAATTTACTTGTACTTACGTTATGGTAAGAAAAGTAAAGAAGTTGTTGACTATGAATATTTGGGTTCGTATTCAATGGCGGGAGGGAAAATATTATTGCAAACGTTTACTATTATTTGGCTGGTATTGATTGGTTGCATGTTACTGGCAATACCTATCTATTGTATCAAACAACTCTGGAAAATAATACTTTGAAATGAGTATCAAATTTGATACATTTGTATCGCAAACTTTATGAAATCAAGTGAATTAATCAGGAGAATTAAAGCACACGGATGGGTGGAAATAAGGCAGAAGGGCAGCCATAAAATGTTTATTCACAAAGATTATAGCTATGCACTACCTGTACCAGATCATGGTGCAAAAGAAGTTGCGACGGGTACGGCTAATACAATACTGAAAAAGGCAGGACTTAAATAGGCAAACGAAATAAAAAGTAAAAAATGAAAAGAATAGAACTAATACTCGAAAAAAATGATGGCTTGTTGTGGGGAAGAGTGGAAAGCAATGGCTGGATGCCAACACCATACGGAATAACAATAAGCGAAGTGATTGAAAATTTAAAGGAATTGGTTAATGACCATATAACCCATGAAGGAAAAAATGATACAGATTGGAACAGGATAGATTGGAGCAAAGTGATCTTTGAATTTAAGTATGACCTGGTTGCTTTTTTTGAAACCTTTAATTATTTAAATCTATCAGCCATCGCAAGTAAGATAGGTATCAACAGAACATTATTAAATCACTATAAAACAGGGTTGAAACATCCATCGGCAGAACAGGCTAAAAAGATTGAGGATGCAATACATACATTAGCATCAGAATTGGGAAAGGTAAAATTAGTAGCTTGATTTTTTATACCCCCTTTATCAGCGGTAGCCTGATATAAAAAGTGGTTCCTTCGTTTTCCTTGGTTTCAAACCAGATGGTTCCTTTCCAGAATTCAATTATCTTTTTTGTCATTGCCAGGCCTAAGCCGGTACCGGAAGATTTGGTGGTGAAATAGGGCTGGAATATTTTTTTCATTTCGTCTTCAGGAATGCCGGCGCCATTGTCGGTTATTTTTATTATTGCACTATCGTCTTCTTTACTCAGAGATACGGCTATATTCCCAACTATGCCCTGGGGTATGGCCTGTTTCGCGTTTTCAAACAGGTTAGTAAATACGCGCAGCAGTTGGCTTCGGTCCGATTGCACAAATAATTTTTCCTGGCAGGGGGCAATCGTAACTTTTATGTGCGCGTCATTGAGGTACAGCTCAGCCGCCTTGCTCATTATTTCGCCCAGTTCCAGTTGTTCGGCGCGGGCTTCCGGCATCTTGGCAAAGTTTGAAAATTCAGAGGCTATGTAAGAAAGGTTGTCTATCTGCTCTATTATGGAACCCGATACTTTTTCGGTCAGTTCTTTAATGCCGGGATAGTCATTTCTCATGGCTTGCTGAAGGTATTGAATATTCAGCTTCATAGGCGTGAGCGGGTTTTTTATTTCATGCGCCACCTGCTGGGCCATTTCACGCCAGGCGCTTTCACGCTCGCTTTGCGCCAGCAGTGCAGCATTCTCTTCCACCTTCTTTACCATCTTATTATACTCGCTTACCAACAACCCTATTTCATCATCATAAGGCCATGTTATCCTTTCATTGCGTTGCAGGTTCAGCCTGCCGAATTGCTGGATAATAACCTTGAAAGAACCCGTTATCCACCGGGTAACCAATACAGCGATGAGGCTGGAGAACAGGAAGATAAATGCGTAAAGGTTAATGAGTGTAACAACAATATTGGAGATCTGGAAATTAAGTTCTTTCTCTGATGAAAAGAAGGGCACATTGATATATCCAAGCGTTACGCCGTGCTCATTGCGCAACGGCTGGTATGCCGATAAATAAGACAAGTCCCCGACCCTTTCATCCTGTATAACTATTGATTTGCCGTTCACCGTCAACTGGTAAAATGCACCGGGATTCATCATGCGGGAGATCAGCGCCTTTTCATAAATATCATCCTGCGATGTGGAAAGTAATGAGCCTTTGTTGTCAAAAATATTTACGTCCACCTGGCCATTGGCAAGCGCGGTAATGTAATCTTTAAAACTGTTGGAGACGCATACCGAATCAAACCGGTTTATAGTTTCATAGGCGGTATGTTTTTTCAATTCATCCTGTACCGATTGTTTGGCGGCCTGCATTTCCGACTGCAGTTTACGCTCATTTACCGAACTGTATTGCACGCTGAAAAACCAAGTGGTGCCAGCTCCCGTTACTATGAATGAAAACAGCACTACCAGGAGCATGGAAAAATGTACCCGACGCCCCAGCGTGAACCTCATCCGCTTTACCGGCGATGATTTATAGGTATAGTAAGACAGGTATAACTGGTACAGCAAAATGATAACAGCAAGCAAAACCTGTATTACAAACAAATAGGAGAATACGGAAATGGTTTCTATCAATGCGCTGTGAATGTGAACAACAACTATTGTTCTTTTGTCTGCTATTTTATAGTAGAGTTCAAGTGTATTATCATTGTTATAAAATGCGTAGTCCTGGTCTTTTTTCAGGGTGTCTTTTTTCAGGTAGGTGGTAAACGGGTAGCCGCTGTTCTGTGTTATCAGCTTATGATTTATATACACAGCGTAAGCATATTCATTATCCCCGGCATTGGTGGGTTTCAGCAGTTCGCGGTGAACGGTTTGCGCGATAGGTTTTTTAAGGTCAAGGTCAATGATAACATAGCCTGCAATATTCCCGGCGCTGTCGTTATGAATGGGTATGTAGGAATAATAATAATGCCGTTCGTGTATATCTTCTTTATAAAAAAGATAAGGGGAATTGGTTGGCTCCGATTCATTTATTTCGTCTAATATGCCGTAGTAATCGGCAGTGTCTTTATTAAATAATCCTTTTCCTTTCTTATCAAATAAATACAGGCCCACCTGGTATTTGCTCAATGAAGAACCCGCTAAGTATTGTGTAAAAAAACGTTGCGCAATGGCCTTTCGCCCGATAGCCGAAGGATCGAAAAAAAAACTTTTCAGCAAGCTGTCCTTTTCAATATTATGCGCGATCTTACCGAAAGAGGAAGATTCCATTTCAAAATCCCTTAGTGGATATAGTTCCCTTTTTACAAACGCTATCCGTGTGTCGCGTTCCTTTACCTGGTTGAAGTATTCCGTAATAGCTGTGGAGAAGGCGCAAATGAAAACCGCCCAAAACAACATTCGCGGTTCAAAAATGTCTGATACGAGCGTTAATCTGCGAATGTTGAGCAGGACGATAAATAATACCAGCCAGCCCATAAGCGCCCAATAAAAGAGATCATTATTACCGGTTAAATTAATGGCGGCGACAGCAACCAACGCAACGAGCAGGTATTTCACCCAAGCTGTTTTTACCAGGGCGCATAACTGTGTGTTAAATAAATAAATGACAAGGCACGAAATACCGGTGATCGCGCCTATCACCAGCAAGCCCAATACAGCATATACACTTATGGAATGGCTAACATCGAATGGAATACTGGAGTCGAGTATCAGGCTGCGGATTATGCCGGTAAAGAAAAAGACATACCCGGCAAGAAGGGCGGTAAGAACAATTGCAACGATATAGCGAAAGAGACTATTGGTTAGACTTTTAAAATAAGTTTTGTAGGGAGTATGCCTGGTGATAAATATCACTACCCATAAAACACAAAGCGTATTAATGAAGAGGTCACCAAAAGAAGAAAGGTATTTACTGGATGCGTATAAACGCGGGGAAAAAAAAGTAAGCGTATCTAAATTGAAAGGCAGGCCATAAATATAAAGCATGGACCTGGCAGCAACAATTATAAAAAAAGTGCAGAGAAAACCTGCCAATGGCGATTTGTTCCGGGCAAGGTATATGGCCATTAACTGTATCCAGGATATACTGGTAATTACAGCTGCTATGAGCAATAAGATGAGCAGCATACCGGGTATCCATTTTTGTATATCGCCGGGGTTGAAATGCAGGTAAAAAAGAGTTTTATTCTCCTGCATGGTTACCGGGTAGTCCTCCGCCGAAGCATTGCCTGGGGTAACTATTTTTGTATTTACAGGAATATAATCGGCGGCAACAAAACGGGATTTCAGGTAATCATTATCTAACGGATAATTGATAAGCACCGGGAACAATACCACAAGCCGCTTACGGTCATCGGGGAAAGGGGGCTTTATACATTTTTCTACAAACACCCCTTTTTCATTCCGTAGTATTATATCCTGGCCTATGGCAGAATCATTAATGCCCGCGATAAGTGTGTTGGTGTTCCAGAATTTTAAAGAGTCGTTGTCATAAGCGAACAGGAAGAAGGGATAATTAATAAGCTGGCCCGATTCTTTACCGGAAAGTGAATCGGTAAATAGCCTGCGGATAATATCCTGGTTGGTAATGAAATTTTCAAAGGCAGCTTCCCGGCGATGCAAATCATTGTTTACCGCGTCGGCCATACGCGCGGGCAGAATAGCCTGCCGGTGCATATGGAAATGATAGCCGCTGGTACACCACAGCAAAAGGCTCAACAACAGCCAACCCCAATATGGATAGCGCCTCAGCATTTATTTTGTTTCCCCTTTAGTCTCCAGTTCTTTTACCTTATCCCACAAAGCATCCATTTCCCATAACGTCATATCATGCAGCGACTTGCCCTGCGCCCCGGCCATATCTTCTACCTGTTGAAAACGGCGGATGAATTTTTTGTTGGTCCGCTCCAGTGCGCGTTCCGGGTCCACATTTACAAAACGGGCGTAATTGATAAGCGCAAACAGCACATCGCCAAATTCCTCTTCTATCTCTTTATGACTGCCTTGTTCCACAGCTTCATATAGCTCCTGCATCTCCTCCTCCACCTTGTCTTTCACCTGGGTGGTATTCTCCCACTCAAAGCCTACCTGTTTTGTTTTTTCCTGTAGCCTCAATGCTTTTATAAGCGCGGGCATAGAAGGTGGCACCCCGCTCAATACCGATTTTTTCCCTTCCTGCTGTTTTATTTTTTCCCAGTTCTGTTTTACATCTGTATCATTTTCTACTTTCACATTGCCATAGATATGCGGATGGCGGTTTATGAGTTTATTACATACCCCTGCTACCACATCATCAAAAGTGAAATGCTGTTGCTCGCTGCCTATTTTGCTATAGAACATTATGTGCAACAGCAGATCGCCAAGCTCTTCTTTCAGCCCCTGCCAGTTTTCATTTACAATTGTATCAGACAATTCATATACTTCCTCCAGCGTTTGAGGTTGCAGTGTGTGTATGGTCTGTTTTTTGTCCCACGGGCATTGCTCCCGTAGTTCATCCATTATTCTTCTTAGCCGTTCTATTGATTGCGCGTATTGCATGGTGTATAAAAAATTAAGCCTGAAAGTATTTTGCTTTGCTATTTTTTGCGAAAATGTTGAATAATAAAACTGAATCAATTAGGTATCCCCGTTTAACTTATTAACCCTTTAACCAATTACCCCTCCCCCCACCTGTACCCTTCAGCATTTAACCCTACCAATTGCAGTACCCTGTGAATGACTGTGTACGCTACATCTTCCAGTGTTTTCGGGTTGCTGTAGAAAGATGGTGTCGCGGGGCATATAATACCCCCAGCTTCTGTAACTGTTGTCATATTGCGCAGGTGTATAAGATTGTACGGTGTTTCGCGCACCAGGCATACCAGTTTTCGGCGCTCCTTTAGCATCACATCGGCTGCCCTTGTCACGAGGTCGTTACTGATACCTCCGGCTATCCTGCCAAGCGTACCCATGCTGCACGGGCAAATAACCAATGCGCTGTATGAGGAACTGCCTGACGCGAAGGGCGCCATAAAATCGTTCTTATCCCATACTTTGAACGGGAATTTTTCATATTCCTTATTCCCAAGCTCATGCTGCCATACGGTAAAAGCATTGTCGCTCCATACCAGGCTTACCTCGTCCACCTGGCCTTTTAGCCGTTCCAACTGCTCTAAAAGTACCTTTGCGTATATCGCTCCACTTGCTCCTGTAACCGCAATTGCTATTTTTATCATAAATTTTTTTGCCGGATGAACAAAACTACATGGAATAATTGTAAATTTGTTGCTCTAAAACGTTTATATATGAAACGAGTATTCCTTTTTGCGGTCGTTTTGCTGTTTATAAGCCCTCTTGTAATTGGCAAGAAAAAAATGCCGCCAGCTCCAAAAGTAAAAGAAACAGAGGAGATACACTGGATCACCAATATAGATGAGCTACAGGCAAAAATGCAGCAGAACCCTAAAAAGGTAATGATTGACATCTACACAGGCTGGTGCGGCTGGTGTAAAAAAATGGATGCGGATACCTACACCAATCCTTCATTAGTAAAGTATATCAACAATAATTTTTACGCCCTGCGCCTTGATGCAGAACGCAAGGACGTAATCCATTTTCAGGGTAAGGAATATAGTTACGACCCACAATACAAGGCCAATACTTTTGCGGTAGAAATGCTCAAAGGTTCTATGTCTTATCCTACCATTGTATTCATGCTTGAAAATTTCCAGAACCCGGTGCCTATTCCAGGCTATCACAATGTAAAGGAGATGCAGTCATTCCTTACTTTTTTCGGGGATAACGCCTACCGGCATGTAAAGTGGGACGATTATTCCAAAACTTTCCATTCCACCTGGGACAATGGCGTAGCGCCGGATATGACGCCACCTGCGGCACATTAATAACCCCAACCCTAAAGGGAGCCATTATTTGCATGATCGTGTGGGAAAAAGAATCCTAAACAGATTTGCTATCCAATAATTCTTCCAGGTATAATTCTATTGCTTCCTGCATATGCTTTCGTGTATCTTCAACAGTTTCACCAACTCTTATGCAACCCATTAAATCAGGGCTATATGCCGAAAATCCTGTTTGGGTCGGTTCTATAATTATTAAATAATCCTGCGTATTCATAGCGCATTTTATTTTTCCGTTTCTCCCACAATATACTTCATATCGCTTTGATAAAACTTACAGGCTTCCTTCAGCCCGCATTGTTCGCATTTTGGCCTGCGGGCCACACACACATAGCGGCCATGCAGTATGAGCCAGTGGTGAGCTATAGCCAACAGGCTACGGGGAATGTTCGCTACTAATTGCTGCTCGGTCTGTAAAGGTGTTTTAGCATTTGTGGTAAGCCCTATCCGCGCGGATACCCTGAATACATGCGTATCAACCGCCATGCCCGGTTGCTGAAACACTACCGATACGATCACATTGGCCGTTTTCCTCCCTACTCCCGGCAACAACACGAGGTCTTCCATATTGCCAGGCACTTCGCCTCCAAACCGCTCCATTAGCATTCTGGCCATACCTATCAGGTGCCTTGTTTTATTGTTGGAGAAGCTTACGCTTTTTACAAGGGGTTCCACATCTTCAAACTCTGCCTTAGCAAGGCTTTCCGGCCCTGGGAATTTTTTAAACAATGCCGGTGTTACTAAGTTTACCCTTTTATCGGTGCATTGCGCAGACAGGATCACAGCCACCAGCAGTTCATACGGATTGGTATAATGCAGCTCTGTTTTCGCTTCAGGCATATTTTTCTGAAACCAGTCTATTATAAAGGCGTATCGTTCCTTTTTAGTCATAAACCCCAAACCCCTAAAGGGGCTTCTCCATGTTATGTAACAACCCCAAACCCCTAAAGGGGCTTCCCCACATTACGTAGGAGAGGCGATTGCTACAAAAGTATAAATTTAACCATTACCAGACCACTCAAAAAGGAGCCTATCAATATCATTATTGATAAACATGGGGAAGCCCCTTTAGGGGTTTGGGTTTTTTTGGGTAAAATTCAGTGCAAAACCATTCATGCAATATCTCAAATGAGTAGGCGCCGGGCCATCATCAAACACATGGCCCAGGTGACCGCCACAGCGGGCGCAAACTACTTCATCTCGTTCCATGCCATACGAATCATCTTTAGCGGTTGTCACACTGCCATCATTTAGTGGCTGGTAAAAACTCGGCCAACCGGTATGGCTGTCGAACTTGGTTGCGGAACTGAAAAGCGCATGGCCACATGCCGCGCAATAATAGGTTCCCTGTTTCGGGTTATGCACATAAGGGCCGGTATCTGGTGCTTCGGTCCCTTTTTCGCGCATAATATTATATACCTTGGGTGACAATACTTTTTTCCATTCTGCATTGCTAACGGCAAGTTTACTGTTTTCTCCCTGTTTGTAATAAGGGTTTTTCCTTTCATCTTGTTGTTGAGCATTGATTGCCATAATTCCCATAAATAATAAAACGACTGAAAAAATGATGATCCTTGTTTTCATAAAATTGTTTGTTTAATAATATTAAGTGAAGATGACAAAATAAATCCTACAATTTGATTGCGCTTTTCCATTTCTGCTTCGTTGCAATCCCGATAGCTATCGGGATAAATAACTTGCTATTCCCCGCCGTGGCGGGGCCTCGCATAAAAGAAAGATAGCTAAACAACTTCGTAGGATTTATTTTGTCATCTTCACTTACGGAAAAACTTGTTGTTTGGATTTTTATTTCCTCACCTTTTTTAAGATCGGGAAATAAAAATTATCCCTACATTACCTGAATATGAAATAATAAAGTATTTTGCAACGTAATTATTTTCAAATGAAAGGTAAATTTACCACCCTGGCAGCATTATTAATTCTGTTTGTCATACTGACAAGTAGCTGCGGTACTACTGTTTACAGCAGCAGAATGTACAATAGCAACAAATATGTTGGATATAAGAAACATTGGTTTTTCTGGCACGCACACCATTACCGCCCGCACCAGCACTATGGCGGTTATTGGTAAACTTCCTTAGTTTGTTTTATCAATAAGTTCATCGGCTTCTTTATTAATGTTCCGCCCTTTGCCAAAAATATACCCGGCGGCGATTCCCCACATCCTGTTTTTATCAATCTCCGATCCAATTCCAATGTCATTGACTCCGGCGGTATAATACGCCCGGAAAAATAACCCTGTTGGCATTTCGTACCCTGCAAGTATATTTATGCCGATGTCAAATCCATGAAGCGTATTGCCAATGCTGATCTTGTAGTTGCCATTAGAAGAACTTGGCGTGTCGTTATATACACTCTGGTCTTGCAACAGGTTTCTTCCGCCAATTATATAAGACGCTGTTGCGCCAATGCCGAAAATAAACCGTCCCTTGCCCTGCATCCCTGACTTGAAAACAATATTTACCGGAAGGTCAATATAATTGATGTTGAGGGTCTGGTGTACCTGCTCATTGAAACTGTCGTTTTTGTAATAGGAGAAACTTCTTACCCCGCCCTTACGGGATAAGAACAAACCGGTTTGGAAATAAAGATGTTTGTTAAAAGGAGCATCCCCCACAGCTCCTATCTTCCCGCTGAATATCGGGCTTTTAGATGCTGCAGTATAGTCAATAGGGTAAACGGATGGCGCAAACCGGAAACTGCTCATGCCAAGCCCCACCTCTGGCCCAAAACCGAATTGCGCAGAAGCGGGAGCGTTAATGCACAGAGCAAAAAATAAAACAAAAAGGTATCTCATTTTATAATAAGAAAAGGACTGCTGTATGGGCAGTCCTCAAAGATAACTATAAGTATAACAGGTTACTTTTTTATAGTTCCTGCTTTTGATATTTTTTTACTGTTTAAATAAAAGCCCACAGTTGCTCCAAAAGCTGATGAATACATGGTATTATTTGCATCGCCATCAGGATCAAGATTTGTAAAACCTATCTGGTAATGCAGCCGGAAATAAAATCCATTTGCAACGAGATAGCCGATATTTATTCCTGCACCCAAATCCAGCGCTTTAACATCATCGCCTCCCGTTCCGGTATTTGGATCAGTTTTAGCAGAACCGATTTTCAGAGAACCGGAAGAGCCGGAAGAGTACCCTCCGAGGGCATCGAAGGAATAGGTTCCGCTAAAGTTTACTGCTATATAAGGGCCAATACCCACGAAAAAACGATTCCCGCCTTCTTTGCCTGTTTTGGATTCAAAATTCAAAGGAATCGTAATGGTATTAATGCTGTATTTTCCTGTTGGTTCATCGGTAAACGAGCAACCGGTCATTTCATAAAAAAGACCCGGCTGGAAATAAATATTGTCCGTTAAACCCAAATCAATAACAGCGCCAAGCCCTATACCAGCTTTCATTTTGGTGTTTACAGTTGTACCATCTGATTTGCCGGTAATATTTGCCATGTTAAGGCCAAGTTCCGGGGCAATTGCCAATTGTGCTTTTGCTGTTGTGCCAATGGCAGCAATACAAAGTAACGATAAGATAATTTTTTTCATTTTGAGTGTGTTTTAGACATCGAAAGTACGTAAGAATATGCTGAAAAAAGCAATCTTTTGGACTGATTTTAAAAGGTTGAAGGGAAACAGGTATTGTATATTACTACTATTTGCTCTTTCCTGTATTGAGCATTATTAATACTACGTACCCATCGTATTTTCCGTATCGCATTAGTAAGAAACACCTCATCTGCCGATAGCAGTTCTTCCAATGACAGACTTTTTTCTGTTACTGCTAATTTGCCCATTATATGCCGTCTCATTACTCCCGCTACGCAACCTTCTGTAAGCGGAGGGGTATATATTACTCCAGCTTTTATCCAGAAAATATTGGCAATGGTACTTTCTATGATATTGCCGTTTGTATTGCAGATAAGTGCATCATTCCATTTATTTTGTTTTGCCTGCTGTGCAGCTATAGCATATATCAGCGCATTGCAGGACTTCAGGTTACTTAGTGAATCCATACTTTTATTAATACCCGAAGCAATACCAGCCACAAGCCCGTTTTCATTCAGTTTCAGCATATCCGGTTCTAAAGGAAAACACTCTATTATAAAACCCGGATGCTTACTTTCCGTGCTGTAAAGGCCGCCACCACCAGCAAATAATTGCAGGCGCACACGGCATAGTGTTTCTGTTTGGTTTTTTTGTACCGTGCGCAGCGTTTCATTTTCCAGCCATCCGGAGGTCATTAATGCCGGTAATTCAAAGTGCAGCTTTTTTGCCCCGTCAAATAACCGCTCCCAATGGTATTCCATTAAAATGATCTTACCGTTCTGTACCAGCATGGTTTCAAACAGGCCATAACCATACCGGAATGCACCATTGTCAGTGGGTATGCCGGCATCTTCGCGCAACATTATTTTCCCATTCAGGTTAATGTAATTCAGGATGTTCATATTATAACGTCCCGAAATTAACAGAAACAAAAGTATTAGCCCAACCAAAGTTGTATTTTTGCCAAAACTAATAGCGTATGAAGTTTGAAAAGCCTGTTCCGGTAGCATGGATAGCCGGATTTACAGGAGCTATGCTGATCGGTGATAAAGACCAGCAGGCAACGGGCATTAACGAGATACACAAAGTAACCGCAGGCGATATATCGTTTGTGGATTATGAGAAATATTATAATGCCTGCCTCACATCGGCGGCAACGGTAATAATCATAAACAAAGAAGTACCCTGCCCAGCCGGTAAAACGCTGTTGGTTATTGCGGATCCTTTCAATGCCTATGTAAAAATAGTAAAGCATTTCCGCCCGTTTGAGCCTGCCACAAAAATGGTCAGCGATTCGGCTGTGATTGGCGAAGGCACTATAATACAGCCCGGGGCATTTGTGGGCAACCATGTAAGCATTGGAGACAATTGCCTCATACACCCCAATGTAACCATCTATGATTATTGCGTAATTGGGAATAATGTAACCATACACGCAGGCTGCGTATTGGGCGCAGATGCTTTTTATTTTAAGCGCCGCAGAGACCGTGAGGTGCAATATGATAAGTTGGTAAGTTGTGGGCGTGTGGTGATAGAAGATGATGTGGAAATAGGCGCAGGTACTACCATAGATAAAGGAGTGAGCGGAGACACTATTATAGGCAGGGGTACCAAGCTCGATAACCATATCCATATAGGCCACGGGGCGGTGATAGGCAATAATTGCCTGTTTGCTGCGCAGGTGGGCATAGGGGGTAAAACCATTATAGAAGATGAGGTGATACTCTGGGGGCAGGTAGGGGTAAGCAAAGACCTGACCATAGGAAAAGGCGCTATAGTGCTGGCACAAAGCGGTGTACCGGGCAGCCTGGAAGGTGGAAAAACCTATTTTGGCTCACCGGCAGGGGAGGCAAAAACCAAGATGCGTGAGCTATCGTGGATAAAAAGGATTCCTGAAATATGGGATAGGATAAAAACCCCCAATCCAACCCCCGGCCCCTAAAGGGGAGATATTATTGGCCCACTCATAGTGTTTAATCTGTTTTGCTCCCAATATGGCATCTATAGTTGTTGACAATGATATACTGCTGCACCCTTACAGCGTGGATGACGCGCAGGAATTGTTTGATGCAGTGAATAATTCGCGCAGGCACCTGCATCCCTGGCTCAACTGGGTTGACGCCACTACCAAACCAGAACATTCGCTGCAATTCATACAGCAATCACTCCATAAGTTAAATACACAGGAGAGCCTGGACCTCGGTATTTTTTATAAGGGCAGAATAATTGGCGGTATTGGTATGCACCACTGGGAACTAACCACTAAAAAAGCGCAGATAGGCTACTGGATAAGCCATGAGTATGAGGGCAAAGGCTTCGTGAATAAATGCCTCGTAAAGTTTATAGACTATCTTTTTGAAAAAATCGGACTCAATAAAATTGAGATCCATTTTATACCGGCAAATAAGCGCAGCGCAAGG
>Ga0206818_1077_pt1 | contig 25609 bp, 12 predicted proteins | sample Alteio_BWOrgCont_86_FD_152881 | JGI IMG/M metagenome (GOLD analysis project Ga0206818, IMG submission 152881) | Enriched cells from forest soil in Barre Woods Harvard Forest LTER site, Petersham, Massachusetts, United States -... | ecosystem: Environmental > Terrestrial > Soil > Temperate forest >...
TGAACGCAAAATAAAGTCAACAACAAAACTATTAAGCGTGGAGATCAGCAATAGTAGGTCCTTGTACTCAAATTTGAGATTATTGTATTTTTTTGCGTCATGGTAAAATGGAAAATTAACAGACAGAGAATTTCCCACAATACAATATTGTGGCAATATTGTGGCTATTAATGTTCTAGAATCAGTATTTCTAGCAATCTTTCTAATTACAATTCGATATGCTTCATAATCATTTTTTAAATTTTTAGGCTGTGTTGTTAAGCCTTCAATTCTCTTGACTTTTTTGTTTAAAAAATCTTCCTTTAAACTCTTTTCATTTATCCAATACCGTGGTTCTGAAAAAAGGTGATTAAATTGATGAATCATTCCTCCTTCGTATAAAATAAGTTTTGCTGGCTTGGTTAAGAAACTCTCTGCCGATCTAGTCATATTTATTTCTTCTCCGTATAACTCTAAGTCCCATCCCTGATTTTTGTCATCAAACAATAAAGGAAATTTAGAAAATTTTTCCGCAATGCTTACTTCCTGTTCATTTTTAAATTCAATTACTGAATAGCTATCTGGACTTAATTTTTTTACTAAACTAACAGTAATATTTAGAGCACCATATTGAGGAAAGTTTTGTAATTCTTCTACATCATGCCTCATAAAGGCTGTTGGAAAATTTTTAGTAATCCCTTCTTTTTCAAAACTAAGTACAACAAATTTGAAACTTCGGTGTACCCCTTCAAAGATTTCTTTTTTATTCTCAAAACAAAACAAACCGGTAACTTTATTTTCCTCAAAAAGCATTTGTCTAAGCTGTTTTGTACCCAAATCCGTATAGATACCGCTTGGTATTACAATACCACAATAACCTTTTTGCTTTATAAGATTTTTGCATTGCTCTGTGAATAAACAATATAGATTAGGCTTATTACCTACTGCTTTACCATTCACGATTGAAATTTGATTTTTGTATTGGGGACTATTTTTTAAATATGTCCATTGATGTGGGTATTGACTAGAATAGGATAACCAAGCATTCCGTATATCATCATCTTTCATCAATTCTTCTTTATTCTTTTCCCAATCTTCAATACGCAACTTCTTCTTCTTTATTTCTTTGTCAAACTCCTGAAAAAACTCTTTTTCATTTGTTTGAAAAACTTCCCACGGGGGGTTAGTAATTATCGCATCAAAGCCATCTTTTTTTCTGAAAATTTCCGAAAATTCATAACCCCAATGGAACGGTTCAAGGGCTTCAATGTCCTTTATTTTAATATTGCGTTTTATAGGTTTACCTTCTTTGTTTTTTGCATCATCCCAGGTTACCTGTTCATACTTAATGCCTAATGTTGTAAATTCCTCTTCGAGCAATTGGTTTAATATTTCGTATGCGTTATCTTCTTTTTGCTGAATACTATCTCTTAAATCCTGCAAATCTTTTATGCCCAGTTCATTCGCGTTTTTATATGCCCGTATAGCCGCTTCTTTTTCATTTATCAGTTCCTGGTATTTGTTGGCGGCATATTCACCCCCAAACATATTTACCTGCGATACTGCAGGTTGAAACAATGTTTCTTTCTGCAAAACCTTACTATTGCGTGGCTTACTGGTTCCGGGTTGGTAATGTTTATTAAACTGGTTAGCATCTACACGCAGTAATCCTATCAGTGAGTTACCGCTCATTATATTGAAGTCAATATTGGGCAGCGGCTCTAACTGGTCAACGGTTTTTGCGCTTGCTACCAAAGCAAGGAATAACCGCAGTTTGGCTATTTCCGTAGCCTCCTCCATTATATCCACCCCATACAGGTTGTTAGTAATTATCTTCTTTTTTATGTAGTAGTTTATGGAGGGGTGTTCCCGCTCAATTTCTTTTTTCCAGTCAATCAGTTTTTTATCTCCCGCAAAATCTATCCTGCCCAATACCGCCGAGTAAACATTAATCAGCGTTTTCATCGCCGCTACAAGAAATGCTCCGGAGCCGCAGGCAGGGTCCAGCAGGCTCAGGTTAGGCAATATTGCCGTATCATTCACTACAAGTTTTCTGCACATCGCGGCGTCCAGGTGCAGCAACAGTTCTCCCACTGTCTCATACCTGCGGGGCTTGTGCTTCTTATCTATGCCTGCTTTTGCCAATAGCTCCGGGTCCACCTCAGGTTCATTTATTCCATCCAGTATCAGTTTATACACTGTCTGTTCGCACAGGTATTCTGTTATTTCCGTCCGGGTATAGTAGGCGCCAAATGCTTTCTGGTTTATGTACTTCTCAAATATATAGCCCAGCACATCCGGGTTTATCTCATCGTCTTTTCCGCCCAGCGTATCGTCAAGGTTCCAGCTATAGCTGTCAAACAGCCCAAATAAATTTTCAAATGCCAGGTCGGGGATTTTTATTTTACCACCATACTTTTCAGCGCTTTCCAATTTATGTTCCAGGAACAAGCCGCCATTCAGGTATTTTATTTTTCCTATCAGTTTATTGGTTGCCACATCCCGTTCTTTTTCCGGCTTTGCAAACCCTTCAAAGAACAGCTTATTTAAGAAGGTATTGTAAAACCTGTTTTCACCCAGCTTTAATTTTGAATCTTTTAGTTTATCGCTCAGGTAATCGCTGTTGCCATTATCCAGAAACATTTTCTTTTGTAAAAAATAAATAAACATCAGCCGGTTCAATATCACAGACGCATACCAGCGTTTATCCGCATCATTGTCTATGCCTTCTATCAGATCCACAAACAGCAGGAACTGGCGCTGGTAATCTTTATAGAATTTCTTTGTTACTTTTTCTATATCAAGTGCGCTTTGTATTTTCCTCGCTACATCGGTAATGGTTATATCATTTTCTATTTCGCTGATGTCCACCATCAGCCCGGCCAGTTTGCCAATAAACAGGTCGCCGGTTTGCCCGGCAAAAAAATCATGCTCGCGTGGAAAACTTTTTTTGTCCTGTTTTTTTATCCACCGCCATATAGATTGCGTTCTGGCCTTGTCAACGAATACCAGTATATGCTCAAAATTTATTTTCTGGATTTCATTAGAGATCAGTTGCCTCACTTTACCATCCGGTATGTTTCCTTCTTCGTTCGTTATCTCAAATACAATGGCGCCCGATAATTCGGCTATCGCTTTCCGGCTATATTCCCCCTCCTTTGTCTGAAACGATACGGCAACTTTATTCCTCGGATTATTCCACCCCAGTTCTTCCCTGAACAGCGTTTGAAAATCAAACTGCTGTAGTAACCCCCTCGTTTTTTCTACATTAAGCGCCATTGTTTATCGGTTTTCATTTTGTAGAGACGCAATGCTTGCGTCTCTTGCTTGCGTCTCTTGCTTGCGTCTCTTGCTCACACTGGTCGAAGCGTCTCGCTTCGTCCTGATACACCGAAGCGTCCCGCTTCCGACCCGTCTAAAGATCATTTATTTATTATCCCCAACGAGCAAATAATTTGCGCTTCTTTATTCGGTTGTTCATGCTCATTCACTATACACAGTTTATCTTCTTCCCGCAGCGATGTTACCAGCCCTGCCAGTTCGTCGTCGCTTATACCTGCTTTCATTTGCCGGTTCAGCGTTTCACGCGCATATTCTTTCAGCGGGTATTTATAAATATCATCCACGCACTTTTTCAACTGGTCGGTTACAAAAAGACTGTTTGCATATTCTTTACAATACCGGTCCAGCCGCATATAAGCCCGGTATTTCACACCTGTTTTCTTTCCTAAAGCGCCACCGGTGGTTTTTTCTTCTTCACGTATATAGTCCATTCCTTTTTTCACCAGTTCATGGTGGTTCCCGGCTTTATGCTGCGGAGTGGTTTCCACCGTGCATTGCGCCGCTTTCAGAATGGTGTATTGTGATTGGGTAATGATGCTGCCATCCTTATCCGCCCATGTCAGCACATCATTATCTTCTGCCGTGCGCGTATATACTACCACCCCTTCTTTTTCGCTTTCATCGTTTTTTTGTTTGGTTGCATAGATCACGTTTGGCAGGTCGGGTATCAGCTTCCCAAGCCGGGGGTCGGCGTCCATGGCATTCTTCCATATCTGGTAAGCATACGATGCCAGGTCCACTTCCGTATCATCATCTGCGCCATCCAGTATCCCCGATTTTTCATTATACAGGTCAGCAAGGTTCACCGGGTCCCCGTCAAAAAATGTTTCATCGCTCCCTACCACTTCAGCATTCTGCTGTATGCGGTTAGTTAGCCTGCGCCGCAGGTTTATTATTTGCTCTATACCATCCTCCGGTAAAAACGAATAGCACGTTATTTGCGGGGCCTTTTGCCCTATCCTGTCTATACGGCCAGCCCTTTGTATCAGGCGTATTATTGCCCAGGGCAGGTCGTAGTTGAGAATGATATGTGCATCCTGCAGGTTTTGCCCTTCACTCAGCACATCGGTTGTTATCAGCACCCTTAACTCCTGCCCTGCCTGTACCGCAAAGTTATTGCTGTGCGGGCTAAACCTATGCGCAAGCAAAGTAGGGTTTTCACTGTCCCCGGTTACTTCTTCTGTTTTTTTTACGCCTCGTTTCTTTAAGTGTTTGGTCAGGTAATAAGCGGTATCCGCAAACTGCGTAAACACCAGCACTTTTTCGTCTTTATGTTTTTGCGTTAGTAGTTCATAAAGCGCATTTAGTTGCTTATCATTATCAGGGTTCCAGTCTTTCCCTGTTTCTAATATTTGTATAATATCCCTGCTATCCTGCACTAAATTTTTTTGCAATGCAGGCACAAAAAATTCACTTCTTATCCAGTCAAATTTATGGCGGTATTTATCGCTTTCAAAAACCTTGTAAAGCTCCGCCGCATTATTCAGGTAGCTTTCCTCTTTCAGGATTAATTTTAAATGATTTTCTTCCCCGCTTTCATTATCCGTATCGTTATCTTCTAAGTAATCATCAAGATTGTGCGAAATATTTTTACCGATAGGCAAGGGTAAATTATTTTGGATCGCATAAACAAAAACGTAGTTGCGGAGTATATGCCTGCTCAGTGACAGTAAAAAAGAATAACCGCTGCTTTCTAACCGCTTAAAAAGGTTTGTTCTGCAAAACCCCATTAGCCGCCTTCCCGCGCGCGACAGGTTACTCATAATCACTGTTTCCTTTTCACTTGCTTTTATTTTTGGTTTTTCTTCCAGGTAATTACCAAGCCCATACCTCGGCAGTTCCAGGTGGTTAATTATATCTACTATTTTGGGCGAATACAGCTTTGCGTATTGGTCCTTAGGATTTGTGGTATCAAATTCATACTCCACTTTCTTCGGTATCCTGTCCGGGAAAAATGAGGTGCTGCCATCAGCAAACGTGAGGTATTTTCTTCCGTCAGAGGTTCTTGTTTCCGCATAGTTACTTTTAATAAAGCTCCGCGTCCTGCGCACTAAATACAGCCGCATCAGCTCCCGCCAGTCGTCGGCAAAATGGCTCCTTTCAAATGCCTTTATACTTCTTATAAACGTTTCGCTGTGCCTTACACTAAACTGTACTTGGCCGCCTATATGCGCTATATATCGCTCAGGGCTTATACCCAGGTCTTTATCATCTGCTAGAAATAATCGCAGTTGATTTGAAAGGTCAAGAAACGATTTATTATACGGCGTTGCCGATAGTAATATCACCTTGCTTTCATTTTCCTCCAAATAAGATTTTATAGCCCTGTAGCGGCTGCTTTGGTCATTCCTTAAATTATGGCTTTCATCAATTATCACAATTCTGAACCTTCTTAATCCGGGCAATAATTTCTGCACCTCGCCTATTGAAATGATTTTTGCATTCAGTGCATACCTGATCTTGTATTCTTCCCACATTGGTTTTAAATTTGGCGGGCATATTATTAACGTTTCCAAAAAGAAATCTTCTTCAAACATTTTTGCAAGAGCCGTTGCAGTAATTGTTTTTCCTAACCCCACCACATCGCCAATCATTACGCCGTGCCGCTTATGCAGGTGATGCGCCGCCACCAGCACAGCTTTCTGCTGGAATTCCAATAATTCCTTTTGAAATATCTTTGGCAGTTTGAATTCATTGATACCTGCCCTTGCCTCCTGCGATAAATGATAGGCAATCTTTAAGTAAATATGAAAAGGTGGCACAAGGCGGTCTGCTGCCCAGCTATTGTCTATTATATCAATCAACTCCTGCGTAATATCTATACACCACCTATCGTTCCACCGGTCAGCAAACCAGTTTACTAATTTTTCATTGGCTGTGGGGTCGTCAACATCCACATTTAATTCTCCTTGCTTACTCAATCCGGCTAAGGTAAGATTGCTGCTCCCTAAAAATGATTTTACAGACGTCCAGTTATCCTTTCGGTAAGCTATGTATAATTTTGCATGAAGTGTAAACCGTAAATGTAGTTTCACTACTACTTTCTTATCCTTCATTTGCTGGCTAAGCATTCGCAATGCCCTTTCATCTGCTTCTGTTGGGGTGCCTATAGTAAGCTGTTCTTTAAATTCCTGCGCTAATTTCTTTTTGAGTTTTACTGCCTCCGCCTGGTCTATTATATGGCCCTCTTCAGCGCTAAAATATTCCCTTAAAATATCAACAGGCATTTTTTGCATTCCTACCAGCAACCTACAGATGCGATGTATATTTTCATTCCCTTCTTTTACTTCCCCACCACTAAGTATATCTATTTTATCGGCCACTTCTTTCCATCCGCGCAAATTAAAATATCCAACACAAAAGTCAGTTCTGTCAGACAGTTCCAACGTATCATTTAGTCCAAGTGTCAGTTGGTTTTCAATATTGTCATAGATTCTTGGCATTCTTCCGCTTGTTTTTTCAGTATCACCCAAATATAATTCTTACAAACAATTAACTACAACATTTTTTCATAATTGAGGCCGCTATAAACATACCCACAATTTAATCCCCAATACCGCAATAGATAAAACGTCTTGGCGCGCATAAACAACCACCCTACCTTTGTGCCAGATAATAGGCTATAACTCGCATTTGTTTTTGTAACCATCCTCACGATAAGGTCAGCACCTACGGCGCATAACGTATTTTTGTTTTATTAGGCTACAAAGAGTCAGCCACCTACGGGGCAGTCCATATTTTAAAAAGCATATTGCTCACATGAGCAACAATTATCCACATTTTCAGCATAATTCATTGACAATCAATACCAATGTGAGCAATAAAATTTTTCTTGCTCACTTTTAAAAATGAACACATTCATATTACTCATTAAAATCATTTTAATCATAGTTCAGACAAGAAAATGCGACAAAAAATGCGTAGCAATGGGATATGATGAGATAAGGATGAAAATATTAATAACAGCCACAGCAAAGCCTTTCAGCCCACGCTTATCCCATCAACCTCCCATTATTTTTTTCGCCGGAAAATGTGATATTCGCTTTGGAGTACGTATCTCAACTCCACCTCACCCTCTCCTTGGGAGAGGGCCGGGGAGAGGTCCTGCCACAATAAAATTACACAACTTGAACAATACCCGTGCGCCAACTATGGCGTCTATGCCATCGCCAATATGGTCGCCGTTAGATACCTCATTAAGGTCGAAACCTATTATCTGCCTGCCCGAAAGATGCAGCATACGGAACAGGTAGAATACCTGCTCGGTTTCAAAGCCGCCTGGTACCGGGGTGCCGGTATTGGGGCATAGCTTGGGGTCCAGGCCATCAATATCAAAACTGATATAGACCTTCTGCGGCAAGACGTCTATCACCTCTTTGCATATATCTTTCCAGGTAGCCCCTTCATACTGCCGGGCTTTAATATCCCGGTCGAAAAAAGTAGTGATGCGCCCATTGCTGTCGCGTATCATTTCCAGTTCTTCATTGCAATAGTCGCGTATGCCCACCTGCACCAGTTTTTTTACCTGCGGCGTTTGTTGCAGCACGTTGTACATGATGGAAGCATGGGAATAAGTAAACCCTTCATAGGCAATACGCAGGTCGGCATGGGCGTCAATCTGCAGTATCCCGAAGTCATCATGCAGCGCTGCAAGCGCTTTAATAAACCCTAAGGGCGTACTGTGATCGCCACCAATGAGTCCAACTTTTTTTCCCTGTTTCAGCAGGTTGAAGGTCATTTCATAGACCCAGTCGAGCAGCATTTTTCCGCCTTCGTTTATTTCTTTCAGCTTGCCGGAAAGTTGTGCATTATCAGCTATGTTACCGCCATCTATCATATCAGATATGATGAGTTCTGCACACTGGCGCAGGTAATCGCTTTTGGTACGGATGTTACGGTCAATGGGAAGCATATAAAAACCTTTCTTCCAGCCATCTTCCACATCAGGGTCATAAAGGTCCACCTGCATAGCGGCGTCAAATATTTTTTCAGGGCCACGCGCTGCGCCAGGCCTGTAAGAAACAGTTACTTCCCAGGGAACAGGAAGTAAAATAAGCTGGGCTTCGTCTTCCTGGAAAGGCAGCCCGAAAATATTGTTGGATTTCAGCCCTACGGAATTAGGGTCGAAGCCGGAAAGGTTTTGCATGTGGCAAAAATAACGTTTATTGGGACAAAAAAATTTCTCGCAGAGGCGCAAAGACGCAAACTGCCAATAAAGGAAAGTTAGTAAGTGATATTCAGTTAAGGCCGCAAATACCAAAATATCAACACAAATTTATGCCATGCCATGTAGAGCAAGATTTGAACGTACTACATGCCTGATAGTTTGCGCATGTTATTCACACCGCCTTTTTTCGATTTGTTCACTGATACTTTTGATTGCTTCCCATTCATGGAAAGCGGCTGGTTAGAAAAAGAAATTTGTTTTGAAGGCAGTTTAGACGGGCCTTTCTTAGTGTTTTGCTTCCCTGTATCCATAATAAATAATTTAGTGATTATTACGCAAAATAAGCATTTTCAGGAACGATACAAAATTATACCGCTGGAACATCAATTCGGGCATTAGAATATCAGACTAATTTACCCAGTTCATTTTCATCCCAACCCAAAAAGAAGTTGCCATCGCCGAAGTCCCATACGGGGCGTTTGATGATCGAGGTGTTTTTCATCATTAACGCAATGGCTTTTGATTTGCTGCTGATGCCTGCTTTATCGGCATCTGTCAATGCACGGTAAGTTGCGCTCTGGGTGTTTACCAATTTATTGGTTGGAAAATGTTGCAGCCAGAGTTGCAGCGTGGCTTTGTCTATACCCGATTCTTTATAATTATGAAATACATACGCCACTTTCTTTGCATCAAGCCATTTCATAGCCTTTTGCATAGTATCGCAGTTTTTAATGCCGTAGATTTTTATCATGCAGCAAAAATAGGGCTTTAATATTTTTAAAAATGAGCCGGATAATTTTTGTATCCGGCTCAAAAATCAGCTAAATTTGAGCCGAATAAGATTCATATCCGGCTCATGATTTATAATTGGCAACAGCCTACATTACCATCCCGTCTTCTTTCGCCTTGTATTGTTTCACCTGCTCCAGGGCGTCTGGTACTACATCGCTGGTTATCACTATAAAGCTGTCTTTTACGGCATTCTGGAACGCATAGTCTATTGCTTCGCTTTCTTTTTTTATTACCACAATGCTCTTGTTCGGGTCCACGTTGTGTATCCCTTTTGTCATCAGTTCTATTATTTCCTGTTCTGTTCGTCCACGCAGGTTTTTATCCTGCCGGATGATGATCTCATCAAATACATTTGCAGCCGCCTCTCCCAATGATATTATGTCTTCATCGCGGCGGTCGCCAACGCCTGCTATGATACCTACTTTGACAGAAGCGTCCACCGTTTTTACAAATTTCCCAATAGCGAGTAACCCATGTGTATTGTGCGCATAATCTATCATTACAGAATAATTGCGGAAGTGGAACATATTCATACGGCCAGGGGTGAGCGCCGGAGATGGTACAAATGTTTGCAGCGCCTGGCGAATATCTTCCGTTTTGAAATCCTGCACATAAGTGGCAAGTATGGCGGCCAGCACATTAGCAATATTGAACTCTGCCATACCCGAAAAGGTAAGCGGAATGTTGGTTACTTTCTCTACTCTTATTTTCCAGGTTCCCTTTAGTATGGTCACGTAGCCATGCTCATAAATAGCGGCAATACCACCCGTGGCGCAATGCCTTTTTATGCGCAAGCTGTTTTCGTTGAGCGAAAAATAAGCGACATGGCATTCCAGGTCTTTGTGCATTTCATATACCAGGTCATCATCGGCATTAAGGATAGCATAGCCCTTAGGGAAAACCGTATGTGCCGCTACTGCCTTCACTTTTGCCAGTTTCTCTATGGTATCAATACCACCCAGCCCCATGTGGTCTTCGGCTACATTGGTTACCACAGCCACATCGCAATTATGAAAGCCCAGTCCCGCGCGCAGGATACCTCCGCGCGCGCACTCCAGCACGGCATAATTCACCGTTGGGTCCCGCAGCACAAACTCTGCCGATACCGGGCCGGTACAATCGCCCTTCATCATCATCTGGTTTTGTATATACACCCCGTCTGTAGTAGTGTACCCTACTTTATAACCCATTTGCTTTACAATATGCGCGATAAGCCTGGTTGTGGTGGTTTTGCCATTAGTACCGGATACCGCAATAATGGGTACCCGCGCCGATGATCCGGGTGGGTACAGCATGTCTATAACAGGCTCTGCTACATTGCGAGGCAACCCGTCAGTGGGGTCGAGGTGCATACGGAAACCCGGGGCTGCGTTAACTTCCAGTACCGCCCCTCCATTCTCTGTAATGGGCGTGGAAAGGTCGGAAGCCATGATGTCAATACCGCAGATATTCAGCCCTATTATGCGGGCTATACGCTCGCACATAAATACATTGGTAGGGTGTACAATATCCGTTACATCAGTGGCTGTGCCGCCGGTACTCAGGTTGGCTGTAGGCTTTAGCCACAACTCTTCTTTCTTTTTTAGAATAGTATCAAGTGTGTATTCTTTTTTTGCAAGAATATCCATAGTGAAACTGTCCACTTTTATTGCCGTAAGTACCTTCTCGTGGCCATAACCCCTGCGGGGGTCGCTGTTCACTATATCTATCAATTGCTGGATAGTATGGATACCATCGCCGGTAATAGCAGCGGGTGTGCGCAATGCCGCGGCCACAAACTTATAATTGATAACCAGAACCCGGAAATCGAGGCCGGTAATGAATTTTTCGCACACTACCGAGCGTCCATATACTTTTGCCGCTTTAAGCCCGGCAACAGCGTCTTCCCAGTTGCGGATATTAGTGGTGGCGCCCTTGCCGTGATTGCCATTTACAGGCTTTGTCACAACAGGGTATCCTATTTTATCAATGGCATTTTTCAGGTCATCCTCATCATAGATTATACGCCCGCCGGGTACGGGTATTTCAGACGCTTGTAATAAGTTTTTTGTTTCTTCTTTATCGCAGGCTATCTCTACTGCTATACTGCTGGTGGTACTGGCAATGGTAGCCTGCACGCGGCATTGGTTGATGCCATAACCAAGCTGCACTAGGGAGTGCCTGTTGAGGCGGATATATGGTATCTTCCTTTTAATAGCTTCGTCAACAATAGAGCCTGTGCTTGGCCCCAGGCGCTCGTCTTCGCGTATCTCCCGCAGGTTCTGTATGTCTGCTTCCAGGTCATAAGGTTCGCCGTCTGCCAGCGCCAGCGCAATCTTTACGGCAGCCTTTGCCGTGTAAACACCCGCTTTGGCTTCCCGGTAAGAAAAAACCACATGATATATGCCTGGGTCTTTGGTTTCCCGGGTACGCCCAAAGCCGGTATCCATGCCCGCCAGCGTTTGCAGTTCCAGGGCTATGTGTTCGATCACATGCCCCATCCAGGTGCCTTCTTTTACCCGCTGGAAAAAGCCGCCCGGCACCCCTTCCGAACAGCGATGTTCGTATAATGTAGGCATAAATGCCGATAACCTTTCTAAGAAACCCGGTATCGTATTTGTGGGCCTTTGTTCCATATCCTCAATGTCCAGCAGCATCACTATCAGCTTATGCCTGTTCGCCGACCAATAGTTCGGCCCGCTCATTGTTTTTATGTCCAGTATTTTCATCTCCGGGAAAATTTAGTTTATCAAGATACTGAATTTCAGATAGAAACAAAAAAATGGAGAAAAGTGGTGCATGACAAAATGCACTTTTAACCAAATTTCAATTGCCCCGACCTTCAGGTCGGGGAATGATAAATAACAGGTTGGCTTTAGCCGAAATTCACAACATAAGTAATACCCTTCGCGAGCAAATTTTGGCTAAAGCCGACAAGTTTTATTTTAACCCCCGACCTGAAGGTCGGGGCAATTGAGTGAAAAAGTACATTTTGTCATGCACCCAATTCATTTTCCATTCTCCCCTTAATGAAAAAACATTAGTTTTGCCGTTTTATTTTTTCTCAAAAAGAAGCATAGTGACATATCCCCTCGGGCATTTAGTAGCAGTTGGCGGTGCGGAAGATAAAGGAACAGACCTTGAAAAAGGTATCTTGCAGAGAAACCGCCTTAATTTTTTTGAATTAGGTATCCTTAAAAATATAGTCAGCCTTATTGGCGCGGATGGCCCGTCTGTGGAGGTCATCACCACCGCATCGTCCATACCTGATGAGGTTGCGCAGAACTATAAAGACGCTTTTGAAAAATTAGGTTGCACGAATGTGGGGCATATTCGCATCCGTAACCGGGAAGATGTTGCCCAGCCCGAATACATGGTAAGGCTGAATGCCTGCAATTGCATCATGTTTTCCGGCGGCAACCAATTGAGGCTATCTTCTATTTTCGGCGGTACCGATTTCCTCGATCTGCTGAAACAACGATATGAGCAAGGCAACTTCCTTATAGCCGGTACCAGCGCGGGGGCTATGGCTATGAGCAATACCATGATCTATGAAGGCAATGCCGCAATAGCCAACCTGAAGGGCGAAGTGAAAATAACGACCGGTTTGGGCCTTCTGCAAAATGTGATCATAGATACCCATTTCGACCAGCGGGGAAGGTTCAACAGGCTGGCGCAGGCTGTGGCCGCGCAGCCCGGCGCAATAGGAATTGGCTTGGGCGAGGATACGGGGGTTGTAGTATCGCAGGGGCATGAGCTTAAAGCCATTGGGTCGGGCAGCGTGGTGATCATTGACGGGAAAAATATTGAGTACAACAATATTGCAGATATTGATTTCGGTATGCCCATATCTGTTGAGAACATTATTGTCCATATCATGTCCAAAGGCGATATTTATAACCTGGAAACGAGGAAGTTTATGGGAACCCCAAACCCCTAAAACCCCAAACCCCTGAAGGGGCTTCCCCTCATTTTCCGACTCTATTAGTGTGAAAAATTCTGGGAGTAAAATTGTCAAATTATTACCTGTAGCTGAAATAAAGATTTGAGGCTAAATCGTGGTTCCCCTTTAGGGGTCAGGGGTATATTTTCACCTCATTTCTTCCGTTACTACTCCTGCATCCCCGGTACATGCCTTCACTGTTAAACGGCATTTCTATGTTGCCAATTTTGTCTATGGCTATAAGGCCTCCTTCGCCGCCTATTTTTACCAGTTTATCATAAACAACAAGGTCACAAGCGTCTTTGAGCGACAGTCCTTTATATTCCATAAGGCAGGAAATATCGTAAGCCACAACACTGCGGATAAATAACTCCCCGTGGCCGGTGCAGGAGACAGCGCAGGTATTGTTATTGGCATAAGTACCAGCGCCCGGTATAGGGCTATCGCCGATACGCCCGAATTTTTTGTTGGTCATGCCGCCTGTGCTGGTAGCTGCGGCAAGATTGCCGTGAATGTCTAAGGCAACCGCGCCAACAGTCCCAAACTTTTTATCAGAATGGTCGAGCAGCACTTTGTCTTCTTTCAGCGCATCCTGCCATTGCATGTATCGCTGTTCTGTGTAGAAATAGGCATCATCTTCAAAAGATAAATGCTGCTTCGCGAACTGCTCTGCCCCTGCCCCGCATAGCAGCACATTCTGGCTATGCTCCATAACAGCCCTGGCAAGTTTTATGGGATTCCTGATATGGCTTATGCCACATGCCGCGCCTGCTTGCAGCCCTTTACCAGACATAATGCAGGCATCCATTTCGTGGCCGCCCACATTATTGAATACCGCACCCTTTCCGGCATTGAACAAGGGGCAATCTTCGAGCGATACAACCGCAGCCTCAACCGCATCTAAGCTACTGCCGCCGGTTTCCAGTATTTGGTAACCCGTATCCAGCGCATGTTGCAGCCCGGTTTCGTATTCCAACTGAAGGGCCGGGGTCATTGTGCTGCGCAGAATAGTGCCCGCCCCGCCATGTATTGCTATAGAAAAATTATTGTTCATCCGGCAAATTTATTCCTAATCATCATCATCGTCTTTTTTTTCTTGAACAGCTACAAATGCCGCCCTTTTAGGCGCCGGGTATGCTATAGTTCCTTTTATGCTTTTCCAGATAACCTCGTTGAGTTCGCGGTCTGGTATGTGGTCTGCGGCGGAGAGGTCGAAGTTTTCACTTTCTTTGGAAAGAGCGCCTACCGCCATGTTCATTTCATCCAGGTCAACGAGGGCGGGGAGGTGTGTGTAGGCAGTGGTATCGGGGGCATTCGTGAAACTTCTGAACATAGGTAAGGCAGCTGCGTCGTACTGGCTCATGGGTGGTATGCCAAGTATTAATTCCATAGTGCGCAGCATACCCGATGTGGAATACATGGAATGGTCAACAAAATTTCTTTTCAGGTATGGGCCGGCCACAAATGCGGGGCTGCGGTGCGCGTCCACATGGTCGGGGCCATTCTGCGCGTCATCTTCCAGTATAAAGACTACGCTGTTCTTCCATACCGGGCTGGCTGATAAATGCTCCAGGAATGCTCCCACAGCTTGGTCGTTATCTGCAACAAAGGCATAAGGAGTCCTTGATTTTTTACCTAAGCCCGCAGTATGGTCGCTGGGAAAATAAAGGATATTAAGCTGCGGTACGGCATCCTCTTTTACTAAGGAATCAAAATCTTTTTCCCATATCTTTTCGCGGGCCATATCTCTTATACTTAGGTTCCAGCCGGGATAGGCAGGGCACATATGTTTTTTGAGATCGGCTAAGTAGGTATTGCCATCATCGTCTGTAAATTCTCCATAATCGCGAAATGAAATGCCGGAGCGCATGGCATAGTCCCACAGGAAACCATCTTTAGGCGTGGCGATCTTTTTATTGGCAGCATAATCGTAAGTGCCGCCGCGCCCGCCGTAATTAGTAGGCCAGGTTTTTTCCACATAGTCGTTTGCATAGGCCGCCATGCTCCAGTTATGCCCGTCTGCGCTCACTTCTGCGTCAACATAGAAATTATCAAGCAGTACAAATTGCGCAGCTATGGCATGTTCATTAGGCGTTATTTTCCGGCCAAATAAGACGAGGCTGGTATCCCCGTTCCCTTGCGGCATATCCCCAAGCACCTGGTCATAAGTCCTGTTTTCTTTGATGATGTAAAAAACATGCTTAACAGGTGAGGAACCCCCCAGTTTCATAGGTACCGGGTTGCCGGGTTCACCTTCGGGGTTTTGTTCTTTTACTTTGGTGTATGGCGTATTAGTGTACACCTGTTGCGAATAGGCTATAAGTTCCTTAGCTCCCGGTTCATGCAGCCTGTTCATTGTTCCGGTAAACAGGCTTCCTATGTATTGCTCATTTTTTTTGTTCCCTTGTTTATAATTTGCTTCGCCGTTTTTATGTACCGGCTGCGGCCCTTTGGGGTTGGGCAGGGAGGTGGCGCCCTTGCCGTTAAGTACAAATACCGACTTAGCCAAAACCCTTACGCAGGTGGGGTACCAGCCGGTAGGTATAAACCCTTTTGAATGGCTTGCTCCCGGATTGCTTACATCAAAAACCGCGAGACAATTATTATCAGCATTGGCTATGTACAGTATTTTATTATCCGCGCTCAACGCCACACTGTTCGTAGTAGAGCCGTCCGGCGCATCGGGGTAGAGCGCTGCATTCAGCGTTTCAATTACTTTCCGGGTAGCCGTTTCAACCACCGATACGGTATTATCTATGGAGTTGGCTACAAAAATATATCTGCCGTCTTTTGTGATGCAGATGTCATTAGGGTTTCGCCCTGTGGTTATGGAGTCTGTGATTATTTCCTGCTTCGTATCGAACAGCAGTAACTTACTACCGCCCCATAAAGAAATGTAGAGCGTTTTCCGGTCAGGAGCAAGCAGGCAGGTATATGCCTCTGCGCCTAATGGCACACGCTTCGTTACCTGGTTTGTAACGAGGTCGGCTACATACAGTGCGTTATCTTCTTTGGTAACTACATAAAGTTTTTTGGTTATATCGTTGATCTCCAGACCGGCTGGGGAGATTTTTTCAGGCCATTTTTTTCCAAGTATTATACCGGAATCTTTTTTCAGTTTGCCATTTTTTACCGCGTACTTTATTACCTGGTTATCGTTGCCGCCCGATGCGTAGAGATACCTGCCGTCTGCACTGAATTTGAGGCCCAACCAGCTTTTTGCTATTTCTGTGGTACACAATACCGAAAAAGATTTTGAGTCAATAAGCTGTATTGTTTGTTTACTTACGCCATTGTTGGTAACAGCAATATACCTGCCATCGTTAGAGACAGCCATATTGAGCGGCAGGTCTCCGAGTTTTATCATCTTCCCGGCGGGGGTTAACGACCAGCCATTGGGCAAAAGCGTTTTTTTGTTTTGGGCAGATACCGTTATTGTGATAACAACAATACCGGCAAGCAGTAAAAAAGATTTCATGGAAATATTTTGAGTGAAGTTACTATCTATATTTTTTGCAGCATTTATTGGGTTTTAAATAAACATTAATTCTGAGGGGACGGATATGGAATTGGGAATTGGTCCCGATAGCTATCGGGATGGAATTTGGATTGTTTGACCTCACCCCGGCCCTCTCCAAGGGGAGAGGGTGAGGTGGAGTTGAGATACGTACCCAAAGCGAATATCACATTTTCCGGTGAAAAAAATAATAGTGAGATGATGGGATAAGGGATGGCTGAAAGGCTTTGCTGTGGCTGTTATTGCATTTTTCGCGATTATCTCATTTGTATCGCATTGCTACGCAACCCTGACCCTAAAGGGGATTGATAATCCTGATTTTTGTTTACTGTCAGTTTTGTGAGGCTGCTTCGTTCCTCGCAGTGACGAGAGTTGTGTTTTGTAATGATCCTTCCCCGAAAAGACGGGGCAGGCATTTCGCGGCTAACGCACACAGCCATAGCGCTTGTTCAGGATGACAAATGCGAGTAATTGTGGTAATCCGGCACAAAGTTAGGGTGGTAATTGATACAAGGAAATACGATTTTTCTATTGGGGCATTGTGGGTAAAAATGTGGATAAGTATGCGGGGACATTTTTTTGTATATTCGTAAAATGATCTAATACAAAAACAATGAAAGGAAAAATTATTTTTAGCTCCCTTTTTAGCATCATACTATTGCACGGCTTTTTTTGTTTTTCTCAAAACAAAAATAATAATACCGTAGCTGACTATGATTTTGCACCGCGTGAAAAAGTGATTTTTGAAGATAACTTTAGCCAGGATACAATCGGTAAATTCCCATCAAAATGGAGATTGGCAAAATGTAATGTGCCGGAAAATTATTTGTTAAAAAAAGACTGTAAAGTTGAAAAAGATGGAGATGAATATATGTTTAACATTGCCGCAAAAACTACAAAAGGCTGCCTTTTTATTGAGCCTGAAATTGACACAAACAGCTACCTGACTGATAGCTTTACTTTAGAAGTTGATTTTTTATTGGATAGCAATACATCATCTTTTGGTCTTAATTTCCCACAATCGGACAAAACGACTGCTGAGAATTATCATGGCTTTGGGTGTGCCTTTGACGGGCATCCAAATAAATTAGGTTTAACTTTTGACACTCCAGCCGGTATTACGGCAACCAGAGAATATGCCGAAGACTGTAAAGTTAAAGAATGGCATCATTTTGCGTTATCCTGTTATAAAAGAGCGATCAAGTGTTATATTGATGGACACTATGTATTCGGCATAAGAGATTATGGCTATTCTCCTTATAGATTTGTAATTACTTATGGAGAATCATTGTCTTGGTTGGGATCTACCAAGTATAAAAACTTTCGCCTTGCAACAGGTAGGGAAGCAACGCCATTCTCGGAAATACTGACAGAGAAAAAATTTGTAACTCATTCCATTACTTTTGATGTTAACAAATCCACCATAAAGCAGGAAAGTACGGCATTCCTCTTACAATTTGCAAAATTCTTAAAAATGAATGCTATCATAAAGTTAGAAATAGACGGCTATACTGATAGTGATGGAGATGCGAAGAACAATTTTATGTTATCGGAAACGCGTGCAAATGAAGTGAGAAAACAACTTATACTACTGGGAATAGATGGTAACAGGCTTACCACAAAGGGATTTGGCGCAACAAAACCAATAGCGCCGAATACAACAGAAATAGGGAAAGCTAATAATCGAAGAGTGGAATTTGTGAAGTTGTGATTTTTTAATCCGGTTTATCTTGTTTGTGTAGCTTGACCGGCGCGAGTATCGCCGGGTCCCGCGAAGGGCTGAGACCCGGCGAGGACGTGAGGATTTTGTTTTCCACTCCGCCGCGAATAACACTGAAATCGGAACCAGCAATATTACAATTGCTTTGCCCGCCGCCAATAAAACTTCTGTTACTGTAGTTACAATTATCTTTTCCTCCCATTATGACCGAATAATATCCTGAAACCGTATTAGTTTCGCCTACGCACTTTAATATACCACTGTACATAAAATAAACATTAGTAAGGATAACAGGTTTTATTACACCCAATATTACGCAGCCTTATCTCTTTTCATCTCCTCGCGCTTCTTTTTTCTTGCATTAGCTCGTTTCTTTTTCTTAGCATCCTCGCGCTTCATAATTCTTATTTCGGCCCGTGTTGTGCATTCAATATAATCTTCCATATCATCGAACAACCCGAGGCTGATAAGATATTTAGCTTCGCGCAGTTCTTCAGGGGTTACAATTTTGTACCGGTAATCAGCATATTTATCTGCTTTCTTATTTTTCTTTATATCCATAACGATAACAGGTTTTGATTACTGCAAATTTAGGGGTTAAAATGAAAACTACTCTATATTTTATGCCATTAATAACATTATAAGCATACCATGTTCGTTCTTTATATTGCTCGAATATTTTACAGGTCTTCAATAGCTTTGAAATTTCTAAAAACTTCAAATCATGGTCTTTGTTTTTGTGTATGTAATTGTTCAAAATGTGGTCACAATCCTGCGATACCCATTTTATTTCTACTGTCCGGTTGCGAACTTTGAACTTTGCGTTATCCGTTGACATGCACTTGTTTTTAGTGGATTGAATCCAACAAAAATATACCTTTCACCTAATCCGCAATAGTATCCACAACAATTAATTCCCACCTTCAAAATACTCTCCCAAGTCCCATTCAAAATAAAGGTAGGAAATTTTATTGTTTATTAAAAAAAATGGGTTTCTTTTTTTACGCAGTTTATCTTGTTGGGTGTAGCTTGACCGGCGCGAGTATCGCCGGGTACCGCGAAGGGCGGAGACCCGGCGAGGACGTGAAAAAACGGGTTTCTTTTTTTACGCAGTTTATCTTGTTGGTATAGCTTGACCGGCGCGAGTATCGCCGGGTCCCGCGAAGGGCGGAGACCCGGCGAGGACGTGAAGACCAATTTTTACAGAATAAAGTTAGGGGAATAAATGTAATGTTTGGTGTTTTTTGAAAAAATAATTGTTGACTATGATTTTTATGATTGTAGGATGTGTGCAGGATGCGGGAGTAAGTATATCATCAGCTTCAGTTCTTTGAATGCCGTTGGAAACGGGGTTTTATTTGCCGTTCCTGATGCCCGCTAAAGCGGAACATGAGGAACAAAGGGGTATAGCGGGCGATCTTTGATTGGGCGAACTGGCGGCATTACCCTGGTTAGGCTGCACCGCTGAGCATCGGGAGATTTCTCCATTACGCCCGAAAAGGGCTTCGTTGCGAAATGACGGTCTTTGATTGGGCTTTTTCCGGTGTACACTGAGAAAGTTAAATAGCAATCCCCTTTTTCCTTCTTTTGTTATCATTTTTCCTTCTTTTGTTATCAATTAATGAAATTTTCAAAAAAGCGTACACTTTGGCACATCTTACCTTATATAATATTACCTTTGCTTATAGAAACCAACAACACACCTGAAGTTATGTCTTAATCTAAGGCAGGGCTGAGGGTTTTGTATTGAAATTGCCGCAAGGCAGGAATGTAAATTTATATAGCAAAAGCGCATGGCCAAGAATAGTGTGAACACCCGTCACCGGAAACTCTTCAGTTTAAGGAATCCGGTTATTTCCAGGTTAAGATTTAGTTGGTTCTTTATTTTATTGTTGTGCCTTGCGCCCTGCTTTGTTAAGGGCCAGTTGGCCGCCAGCTTTACTACTTCTGATACAGCAGGCTGCGTGGGCATGGTTGTTAGTTTCACCAATACATCAACCGGGGCTACGAGCTATTCGTGGAACCTGGGAACCACTACATCAACCGGTACAGACGCCTCCGAGAGTTTTACATCCGCAGGCACTTATACCATTACACTTACCGCATCCAATAGCTCCGGCAGCAGCACGGCTTCGGTAGTTATTCATGTATATGCACCGCCTACGGTAGTATTTTCTGCGGCAGATACAGCGGTATGCCCCGGAACGCCGGTGACCTTCAGCAGCACAAGCACATCGGGCGCGTGGGGGGCATTATCTTATGAGTGGTTTTTCGGAGACGGAGATACCAGCACCGCCAATGCACCCAGCCATTCCTATGTGTTGCCGGGGCATTATAATGTTACTTTGGTAGCTAAGAATGTGGAGGGTTGCTCAAGTTCGGTGAGCTACTCCTCCTATGTACATATTTATACGCCTGCTACTGTTGGCTTCGCGCCATCGGGTACTTTTTTCTGTAAACATCCTGTAAACGTTTCTTTCACCAATACAAGCGCCGGCACCGGGCCACTGACCTACGCCTGGAAATTCGGGGATGGCGGCACCTCTGCCGCCACCACTCCCACCCATACCTATTCGGTAGGCGGCACCTACGGGGTAACCCTGAAAGTAACTGATGGTAAAGGATGTGTTGATAGTTCAACATCGCCGACTTCCATTACGGTGAATGGCCTTTCGGTGTCCTTTTATTCAGTCGCGTCAGCCTGTTCGGGTGTAGCCGTGACCTTTTACAATACAAGTTCCACGCATATTTCGAGCGCATGGAATTTCGGGGATGGCACTCCCGTCTCTACATCAGAAACGGGAGTACATGCCTATAGCTCAGGGGGTACCTATACCGTGCAGCTCATTGTGTATGACGGTACATGCTATGACACAATAACGCATCCAATAACCATTCTTTCCAGCCCCACCGGCAGTTTCAGCATTTCCCCGCTTACGCCCTGCCCGCCACCGGTGACCCTTAACTTCACAGGATCCGCACCCTCCGGCAGTTCTGTGTCGTGGATATTCGGCGATGGCGCTACAGGAAGCGGCACAAGTACCAGCCATTCTTATTCCAGTTCCGAAGTGTTGGCTATCAGCATGATCATTACCAACAGCAGCGGTTGTATTGATACGGTTGTGAAAATGGATACTTTATACAACCTGTACTTAAACCCTTCCGCTTCTCCCACATCAGGTTGCTCGCCGCTCCCGGTTTCTTTTTCTACCTACGCATACTCTGTTATCTGGGATCCGCTGACGGGCAGCAGCCTTTTTGTTTCTTATCCATACGGTATCTCCAGCTATTCCTGGAATTTTGGCGACGGGTCGCCCACATCAGGCAGCCCTACCCCCACGCATACCTATACGGCAGCAGGTATATACACCACTACTTGTACCATAAACACATCTAATCTCTGCACCTCTGTAAATTCTGCGGAAATAAAGGTGGGTACGCAACAGACCGCATCGTTTACCGCCAGCCCGACAACTATGTGTGCAGGCAGGTCAATTTACTGTCACAGTACATCAACATCCATGAGCCTTATAGATATATATGACTGGGGTTTCGGAGATGGCTTTGATACTTCCGCCCCGGCATTGATAAACCCGGTGCATGAATATACATTGCCGGGAACGCATACTGTGAGCTTAGAGGTAGAATATAATGGCTGTGTAAGTAATCCGTTTACTATTATAGATGTTGTTGATTCTCCCAGTTCAGTTATAGGTTACAGCTACACCTGTATCCCTGACAACGGTATATCCTTTACGGATCTGTCTTTAGGAGATAATACACATGAGTGGATATTTGGCGATGGCTATACCTCTACGGCGTCGGACCCGGTACACTATTATCCGGCTTTATCTTCCTACACTGTTTCCTTAACCACGTATAATACCGCCAGCGGGTGCAGGGATACCAGCAAAGCGGTAATAAACCTTGCCAAGCCAATAATCAGCCTGGCAACTACAGACAGTACCCTCTGCAAGGACATGACCGATACTATCTACAATAACGTTAGCGGGCGGGGCGCGATAGGATATAAATGGTATGTTGACGGTACGCTCACAGATACGGTTGACGCATCTTTAATAAACACCTACCATACCACAGGTATGCACTCCATAACTTTAGTAATCATGGATAATGATGATTGCTTAGATACCTTCACCAAGAGTAATTACATATTGGTTGCCAAACCTGTTGACAGTTTTAGTTTTACCCCTTTATCGGGCTGCTCACCACTTGCCGTGCATTTTACAGACCACACCACCGATGTCACCGGCGCGTATATAACCCAATATTACTGGTCATTCGGCGATGGGGCTACCACATCGTCAACCGCGTCATTTACCTTTCACACGTATAGCGCCAACGGGGTCTATAATGTGGAAGAAATAGTTACAGATAATTTCGGGTGTATGGATACCCTTACCAGTTCATCGCACCCATCCGTAAACAAGCCGACCGCATCGTTCTATATTGCGAGTACAACAGTGTGCGCGGGTACAAACGTACTTTTTCTCAATTCGTCATTGGGTATATCCGCTTCTTTATGGATATTCGGAGACGGGACTACCTCTACTACCAATTCACCTTATCATACCTATTCCACTCCAGGAGTTTATACTATAAAACTGATAGTTTTTGATACCCCGGGCTGCGCTTCAGATACTTTGATACTCCCCGGCTATATTACCGTAAATCCATCTCCTACTGCATCGTTCAGTATGAGTGATTCATTTGCCGTATGCCCGCCTCTTAATGTGAGCTATACAAACACCAGCACCGGCGTGATCACTTCTTATTTGTGGCTATTCGGGGACGGTACTTCTTCTGCAGCTACTTCGCCAAGCGATGTTTTCCTGACGCCGGGATACTACACTACGAAATTAGTGGCTTCCAACTCTTACGGCTGTACAGATACTGCCTCCGGCCATGTAAATTTATTCGGGTATGCAGGGGCGTTTACTTATACACCGGTATCCGGTTGCGCACCATTGACCGTTAGTTTCAGCGCTTCCCTAACCACGGCCACCAGCATTACATGGGATTTCAACGATGGGACTACCATAGCTTCAGCGCCAAGCTCCATATCACATACTTATATTTTGCCGGGGGCTTACCTGCCCAAACTTATATTAACAGACACTTCTTCAGGCTGCAGCAGTTTCAGTGTCGGCCTGGATACTATAAAGGCCGATACCATCATACCCTCTTTTGCTATTTATCCCAACCCGGTATGCCAGGGTACCAGTATAGCATTCCATGATTCGTCAACCAGTTATTCATCCTCAACGACCTCGTGGTTATGGACATTTGCCACAGGCGCAACCAGCACACTGAGCGCCCCTGCTTATACTTATAGCGTATCCGGTACGCACCCGGTAACCTTATCTGTTAAAGACGGCCACGGATGTACAGGTTCCATAACCAAGAATGTTACCGTAAATGCCTACCCGTCATTAATAACCGGGAGTACAAATGTATGCCAGGGGTTAACTACTCCTTTGAGCGATAGCCTACCAGGAGGAACCTGGAGCAGCCTGGGTACTGCCACCGCTACAATTGCCTCTGCCACCGGCGTGGTCACCGGCGTATCGCCAGGCAGCACAACCATATCTTATTCATTAGGCAGCGGTTGTACAACCACAAAAGTAATTTCCGTCAACCCGTTACCAGCTTCGGTCTCCGGGCTTACCGCTGTGTGTATAGCTTCCACAATTCACTTAGCAGATTCTACGACAGGTGGCGTATGGAGCGTTAGCCCCGCATCATCAGCATATGCCAGTGTAGGTTCCGCGTCAGGCATTGTTACCGGTATAGCCACAGGTACGGCAATAATTTCTTACACATTACCTACAGGTTGCGTCAACACATTTACAGTAAATATTAGCCCCACGCCTACTGTTATCTCCGGCTCTACAGGAATTTGCGCAGGCGCAACAACTACATTACTCAATGGAACAACAGGCGGATTATGGACCAGCAGTAATACTTCGGTTGCGACCATCGGTTCCATTTCCGGTAATGTTTCCGGTATCACATCCGGCCCGGTAACCATCACTTATTCTACCGGTGGCGCGCTTTGCTCCGTATATAAAACGATGACCATTAACCCTATCCCGGCAATGATAGCCGGCGCCATGAGTTTATGCACCGGCGCCACTGTGCATCTTACAGATAGTACCGCGGGAGGCGTATGGAGCGATCCCGCTTCATCGGGAATTGCCTCAATAACGGGCGGGGCGGGCATTTTAACAGGGCTGCACTCAGGCATTGCCAATGTTTCCTATACCGTTGCGGGGTGTTTGGTCACCGCTAATGTAACGGTTAACGCCACTCCCTCAGTTATTGGCGGCAGTACCGCGCTCTGCGCCAATACTTCAATTGCCCTGACGGATAGTGTGAGCGGTGGCGTATGGAGCACCACAAGCACAATAATTTCGGTTGGTTCGGGCAGCGGCCTGGTTTCGGGAATTATTTCGGGGGCTTCTTCGGGAACAGCAATTGTAACTTATTCCATCGGCAGTTGTGTAACATCAAAAACAATAACTATCAATCCTATACCACCCATAAGCGGGCCTACCGGACTTTGCGCCCTGACAACGATCACACTTACCGATACCGCAGGTGGAAACTGGATCAGCAGCGCGCCTTCAGTTGCCTCCATAGGCTCATCCACGGGGATAGTCAGCGGTATATCACACGGAACCACAATCATCACTTATACGCTGCCCACCGGGTGTAAGACTACAAGTTCGGTAACTGTAAACGGCGCTCCAACTGCAATTACCGGAACGAAGCAGGTTTGTGTACTTGCTACAACTGCACTATCGGATTCATCAGGAGGGGGTAGCTGGAGCATTACCCCTACAACAACTGGTATCATTGGCTCATTGTCGGGTATGGTAACAGGCGTAGCGCCGGGTACGGCAACGGTTACTTATTCATTGGGTTCCGGTTGCACCATAACCGGGACTGTGACCGTAAACCCGATACCATCGGCCATAACAGGTACGCCAGATGTTTGTATAGGGTCATCAACCCTTATGGGCGATACCACTACCGGCGGGATATGGGGTAGCAGCACAGCGCATACTACGATCACAAGCGGCGGGGTTGTACACGGGGTAACAGCGGGCGCGTCAATTATTTCTTATTCTGTTGCCGGTTGCGCCG